>Ga0315298_1010003_pt1 | contig 11536 bp, 10 predicted proteins | sample WHS_1_MG_FD_203077 | JGI IMG/M metagenome (GOLD analysis project Ga0315298, IMG submission 203077) | Extremophilic microbial mat communities from Washburn Hot Springs, YNP, Wyoming, USA - WHS_1_MG | ecosystem: Environmental > Aquatic > Thermal springs > Hot (42-90C) | place: USA: Wyoming... | reverse complement strand
TACAACACGATGGTGGCCGCCATCATCGACATCGAGGCTTTGCGGCAGTTCAGAGTGATGAACCTCAACTCCAACTGGCTGAAGGACCTCCGCACCGAGCTGTTCCGGAAGATGTACGACAAGCCCATCCACCCGAAGAACCTCTGGCTCAAGCAGGACCCGTGGCGGCACGCCGAGGTGGACGAGGTCTACCGGGACAACATCCGGAGGCTCATCGAGCGCGGCGCCTACACGCCCCCGGCTCACTCGTTCCCGGGTTGCCGCTACCAGCCCTCGTCGACCTCGCCGGAGGAGGGCGAGTGGGAGAACCTCAAGACCCTCTGGGACGGCTGGCCGCCTAAAGAGCAGGAATGACCGGTCGCCCGAGCGGCAACGAAACGGCAACGACATAAGGACACAAAGACCATAAGGAGGGATTATCGGTTATGGCAACGGACGGCCCGCCGGCCCAGGCTCAAGGCGGGGACCTCGAAAAGCTCGGCTACAAACAGGAACTGAAGCGGGTCCTCGGCACCCGCGAACTGCTCATCTACGGAATCGCCATGATGGTGCCCATCGCCCCGGTGGCCATCTACGGTACGGTGACCTCCGTCACCAACGGCCACATGGCTACCGCCTATCTGGTCGCCATGCTGGCGATGGCTCTCACCGCCCGGAGCTACGGTCTTATGGCGGGAGCCTTCCCCGTAGCGGGTTCCACCTACTCTTACACGCAGCGTTCCCTGAACCCCCATCTCGGGCTTCTGGCCGGGTGGGCCATCATGCTGGACTACATGCTCATGCCTCTTCTGAGCTACGTCATCGCGGCCATCTTTGGGTCGACCCTGCTGCCGGGTGTCGGGTACTGGGTGTGGATAGTGGGAGCCCTGGTCATCGTCACCGTCGTGAACGTCATCGGCGTGAAGTCGCTGGCCAACGTCACCCAGGCCCTGGTCGTCTTCATGTTCCTGGTCCTCATCTACTTCGTGGTGAGCGCCGTCATCGGACTTGAGCGGGGTGTGGGAGCCGGCACGGTGTTCTCCCTGGCGCCGTTCTACACGAAAGGGACGTTCGGCTGGAGCGCCATCATGGCGGGCACGGCTATCGCCTGCTTCTCCTTCCTGGGGTTCGACGCCGTGACGACCATGTCGGAAGAGGTCAAGAATCCGAGGGCGACTATCTCGAAAGCCACGGTCCTCTCGTGCTTCATCGTGGGGCTCCTGTTTATCCTGCAGGCTTATCTGGCCCAGCTCATCTGGCCGGACTATAAGAGCATCCCCGACCTCGACGCCGCCTTCTATTTCGTCGCCGGACGGGTGGGAGGGCAGGCCCTGTCCCTGTCCTTGACCCTGGCCATCATGGCCGCCTGCCTGGCCAACGCCCTCGACGCGCAGGCCGGCGCGGCCAGGCTCCTCTACGGCATGGGCCGCGACGAGGTCATCCCGCGGCGCGTCTTCGCCTACCTGCACCCCAAGACCAAGACGCCCGTGTTCAACATCCTGCTCCTCGCCGTGGTGGCCCTCGTCGGCGCCACCCAGGCCCTGGACACCATCGTCAGCATGATCAACTTCGGGGCCCTGGTCGGGTTCACCCTGGTGAACCTGTCGGTCATCGCCCACTACTTCATCAAGAAGCGCGAGCGCGGCGGGGCGGCGGTGCTGAACTACCTTATCCTTCCCGGTCTCGGGGCGCTGGTCTGTCTGGCCCTGTGGGCCAACCTCTCGCACCTGGCCCTGACGGTGGGGTTCGTGTGGCTCGGGCTCGGCCTCGTCTACACGGCCGTCACGACGAACTTCTTCCGGAAGGAGCCGCCGATTCTCAAAGAGGCCCAGCTGTAATCAGAGAGTGGTCGGCCGGGCCGCGGGCCGCGGGCCGGCCGGGCCGGCTAATGACTGGGGGCCGGGGGCCCGGGATTGCGCGGACCTCCCGAAGGTTCCGCGAAGGGCTCCCGGCCCGCGGGAGCGACGCCGGGGGCGCTGCAGACCGCCGGCGGCGCCAGCAAAAGCCGGGCCGTGAGCTCGGCGCGGTTACGGACCCCCAGCTTCTCGAAGATGCGCCGCAGGTGCATCTTCACCGTGTTCGGGCTGACGTGGAGTACCTCGCTTATCTCGCGGGTGCTGAGCCCGCGGCAGACACAGCCGGCGACCTGGAGTTCGCGGCGGCTGAGGACGAGCGGCGCGGGGGCGGCGTCCCGGAACGCCTCCAGAAGTCGGGCCAGGATGTCGGGTTGGCCGAGCCGGGCGTAATGCTCCAGCGCGGCCCCGGTGAGGCGGGCGATAAGAGCGGCTAAAGTCAGCTCGTCCGCGCCGAAGCGGGGTTCGTCCTGGCCTCGGGCTATATTGAGGACGCCCAGGGAGCGCCCGGTCACCGGGGAAGCCAGAGGACAGTCCATGCAGCGCGGGATGCCGTACTCGGCCAAAAGCTCGTAGGCGGGCCCGCCCACCCAGTCTTTGACCGGGACCAGGTCACTGTGGAACGGCCGCAGATTGCTGACCGCCGAGAGGAAGACGGGGTCGCGCGACCGGAGCCGCTCGTATTTCCGCACGAAGGAACCCGGCACGCCGACGACGGCCCAGTCGTACGGTTCGAGGCGCCCGTGGCGGAAGAGGTAGAAGCCGTAGGCGCGCGCGGGGATGAGCTCCGCGACCCGTTCGAGGTAGGCTTCCTTGAAGCGGCCGCCCGCGGGTGCAGCCCAGAGGACACAGGCCAGGTCAACGAGTTTGGCGGCTTTTTCTCCAGCGGCTAGGTCCATCGCTATCACGACCCTATTTGGTCCCCGGTCCCCCGCCGGGGCCGCGGGCCGACCGCACACCCGCCGGGGCCGCGGGCCGACCGCACACCCGCCGGGGGCTCCGCGCCCGGACCCGACGGCCGGGCTGTCCGCACTGTCTAAGAGCGGGCCAGGTAACGGTCGGCCAGGCCCGTGCGGACCAGGACGGCAAGGACTATGAGGGTGATAGTCATGTCGACCAGGTGGTGAAGCGCCGTACCGACCCCGACGACCAGCCCGGCCGTGGCCAGGTTATAGCCGAAGGGCAGTACGACGAGAGCCTCGCCTAGCGCGTGAACCGGCAGAACGGCCAGAAGCACGAGCCAGGGCCTAAGGCCGCGTTCGTAGAGCCACGCCCCGAGGACCCCCCAGATGACGTGGACGAAAGCCCGGGCGGCGACCACGGGACCGAGCGCGATGAAGAACCCGAGGGTCGAACCCAGACCCGCGGCCAGCGCGACGAACGGGCCCCCGAACACGCCAAGCATCACCGGCACGTGGGAAGCCAGGGTGGCGGTGAACGGAGGGATGACGACCCGCAGGAACCCGAAGGCCAAGGGGATGACGACCGCCAGCGCGCCCAGAAGAGCCCCTGTCGCCATCTCGCGCGGCCTGACCCTCCGGCCGAGGGCTACTCGCAGAAGGCCGACCGCCACCAGTGCCGCCAGAACCGCCAGCCACTTCCGCACCTGCGCCGGCCCCCTTTCTCTACTCCTTTTCTCCATAATGTATCTTACTAATTACTATGTCGTCTCGGTCGAGCCCTTCTCTCGGAGGACTTTGCCCCATAAATAGAGAACCAAGTCCGAATATACCCGCCACATGCGCGGAAAGCGGAAAGGAGACAGCAGCCTGTGGAGAAGAGATTTTTGGCCGCACTTGTCGCCGTCGCAGTTCTGGCCGGGACAGCATTGACCATGACAGGTTGTAGCAGCTCCAAAGAAGTCAGAATCGGTTTCGTCGCTCAAATCTCCGGCCCGGACGCTTACATCGGCCAGACGGCCAAGCTGGCCCTCGAAGACTATGTCGCCGAGCTCAACGCCAAAGGCGGCGTCCTCGGTAAGCAGGTCAAGCTCATCGTCTACGATACGGCCTCCGACGCGACGCAGGCCGTGAACGTCACCAAGCGCCTCATCGAGCAGGACAAGGTTTCCGCCATCATCGGCCCCGAGTGGAGCGGCGGCGCTATCCCCCTGGCGCCCATCGTCGATGCGGCTAAGGTCCCCCTCGTCGCGACCACGGCCACGAACACCCTGGTGACGGTCGACGAGAACGGCAAGCTGCATCCCTACATGTTCCGCGTCTGCTTCATCGACCCCTATCAGGGTTACGCCATCTCCGATTTCGCCTACAAGGACCTCGGGATGAGGAAGGTGGCCTTCCTGACCGACGTGACGGCCGCCTACTCGAAGGCCATCCAGGACTACTTCGAGAAGCACTTCACCGAGCTCGGCGGGCAGGTCGTCGATAAGGAAGGTTACCAGGCCAACGACGTCGAGTTCCGCGCCCAGCTGTCGAAGATAGCCCAGTCCGGGGCGGACTGCCTGCTGGTTCCGACCGCCACCTACCGGGATATCGGGCTTATAGCCAAGCAGGCCAAGGCTCTGGGCCTCAAAATCCAGTTCCTGGGGGTCGACGGTTGGTACGCCGACGAGCTCATGTCCATGGCCGGTGACGAACTCGAGGGCGCCTATATGTCGAGCGGCGTCTCCGACACCGACCCGCAGTTCGCCGCCTACAACGCCGCCTTCGCCCAGAAGCATCCGGGCCAGAAGGTCAACATCTACGCCTACTACGCCCTGGACGCCATGATGGCCATTAAGGCGGCCATGGAGCAGACCGGCAAGACCGACCCCGAGTCGGTGAAGGTCGGTCTCGAGAACCTCAAAGACGTCCAGGTCTTCACGAGCAAGCTGACCATGGAGAAAGATACGCATAACCCGCACAACAAGCCGATTTTGATCATCAAGATCTCCGGCAAGAAGTTCAACATCTACAAGACCTACCAGCCCGAGTAAGCTCGAAGGGGCTGAAGGGGTTAGGGCTTAAGAAGGAAGTCAAGGGAGGGAGCCGGGCGACCCGCTGCACCGGATGAACCGGAGCGGCCCGCCCGGGCCAGCCGCCTGGCGCGGCTTCTCCGGTCGCGGCCCCGACGGCGGGGAGCCCGGCTCCCGGGAGACGGCGCGATTGGAGGCCAGAGGATGGTCCTGTTTCTTCAACAGCTGGTGACCGGCCTCTCCATCGGCGGGATTTACGCCCTTTTGGCCGTGGGCTACGCGCTCATCTTCAGCATCTTCGACTTTACGAACTGGGCCTTCGGGTCGCTGATGATGGTCGGGGCCTACGGCGGCTTTTTCGCCATCTCGGCCTTCCATTTCCCTTTCTGGTGGGGTATCGTCTTCGCCCTCATCCTCGCCGGCGCCGTGTCCATCTTCGTGGAGTTCGTGGCCTACAGGCCGTTGCGGCACCGGGGCGCCCCGCGCCTCTTCCTGATGGTTACGGCCATGGGCGTCGACATCTTTTTGACCAATCTGGCCGTAGTCCTCATCGGCGGGTCCTTCCGGCCCTTCCCGGGGGTCTCGGCGCAGCAGGTGGTGCATCTGGGGCCGGTCAACGTCGGCCGGCTCGACCTTATCGCCGCCGTCATCTCCGTGTCAGCCCTGCTCGCCCTGTGGTATTTCATCGAGAAGACTAAGCCGGGCCTGGCCATCCGCGCCGCCTCCCACGACACCGCGACGGCCGGGCTCATGGGCATAAACGTGAGCTCGGTGGCGTTCATCGTCTTCAGCATCTCCGGCGTCATCTCCGCCGTGGCCGGGACCTTCTTCGGCATCAAGTACGCCGTATGGCCCTATCTGGGGGGCATCTCCAACAAGGCCTTCATCTCCAGCGTCATCGGGGGACTCGGCAGCCTGCCGGGCGCGGTCCTGGGCGGGGTGGTCCTCGGGGTCCTGGAGACCATGGTCTCCGGCTACATCTCGTCGACTTACCGCGACCTCTTCGCCTTCACCTTGCTGGTTCTCACTCTCCTTTTCCTGCCCTACGGGCTGATGGGCAAGAAAGTGCAGGACAAGATTTGACCCGACCACGGGGAACGGGGGAGGCGCCACGATGGGTTACCTGAACAGCATCTTCATCCTCGGCGGCATCAACGTCCTGGCCGTGGTCGGCGTGGCTGTGTTAACCGGGTACACCGGCCTTTTCACCATCGGGCACGCGGCCTTCATGGCCATCGGCGGCTACACCGCGGCCGTCCTCGTCGTTAAGTTGAACCAACCGTTCTGGCTTGGGCTCGTGGCCGCCGGTTTCGCCGCGGCGCTCTCCAGTCTCATCGTCGGTTACCCGACCCTTCGCAGCAAACTGAAGGGCGACTACTTCGCCATCGCCATGCTCGGCTTCGGCGAGGCGGTCCGTCTTCTGCTGAACAACACCTACAAGGTCATCAACGGGGCCATCGGGTTCACGGGCATCCCCCTCTACACCACGTCCCTTTTGGTCCTGGCGCTGGATATTGTCGGGATTTGGCTTATCCGAAACTTCGTTATCTCCCAGTACGGCAAGAACTGCGTGGCCATCCGGGAGCAAGAAGTGGCGGCCGAACTGATGGGCATCGACGTGATGAAGACGAAACTGTGGGCCCTCGCCATCAGCGCTTTCTACGCCGGCGTGGCCGGAGGGCTCTTCGGCTTCTACATGACCTACCTGGTCCCCAGCATGTTCACGAGCAGCAAGTCGTCGGACCTCCTGGCGGCCGTGGTCTTCGGCGGCATCAACTCCCTCACCGGCCCGGTCCTGGCCGCGTTCCTCCTGGTGGCCCTGCCCGAGCTGCTGCGTTTCCTCTACGTCTGGCGCCTGGTTATCTACGGCCTTCTTTTCGTCATCATCATGATTTTCCGGCCGCAGGGCCTGCTGGGCTACCGGGATATAAGCTGGGCCTCGCTTAAGCGTTTCGCGGGACGGCTCGGCGGGGGCGGGCGACGGAGCGGCCCCGGGCTAAAGTCTCCGCCGCCGGCGCGCGTCGCCGCCTCCGGGGGAGGGCGGTGAGCGAGCGGTGGACAAGATTGCGACGGGCGGGATTGCCAAGGACGAGACTGCGACGGACGAGATCATCCTGCAAACCCGAGACCTTTCGGTTCAGTTCGGCGGACTCAAGGCGGTCAACCGGGTCAACCTCACCGTCACCCGTGGCGACCTCCTCGGTCTCATCGGTCCGAACGGGGCGGGCAAGACGACCATCTTCAACCTTATCACCGGCTCGCTCGTCCCGACGGAAGGGGAAATCATCTTCCGCGGGCACCAGATAGGAGGTAAACGCCCGGACGTCATCGCCCGGATGGGCATCAGCCGGACCTTCCAGAACATCCGGCTGTTCCCGCAGATGTCGGTGCTCGAGAACGTGGCCATCGGGCTGCACGCCGCGCCGAAATACACCGTCCTCGAGGCCCTTTTCCGGCTGCCGCGGGCGGTGCGCAGCGACCGCGAGGTGAACCGGAAAGCCATGGAGCACCTGGAGCGGGTGGGTCTGGCCGAATACCATGACGCCAAGGCGGGGAGCCTGCCCTACGGCCTGCAGCGCAAACTCGAGATAGCGCGGGCGATGGCCACCTCGCCGCAACTTCTGCTCCTGGACGAGCCGGCCGCCGGGATGAACAACGAGGAGTGCCAGAGCTTCATCGCCTTCCTGCGGCAGCTGCACCGCGAGACCGGCCTCAGCATCGTTCTCATCGAGCACCACATGAACGTGGTCATGGACCTCTGCCCCCGCATCTACGTCCTGAACCTCGGCGAGGTCCTGGCCGAGGGGGACCCGCGGGAAATCCAGCGGAACCCCGCCGTCATCCGAGCCTACCTGGGCGAGAGGAGGCGCACGGCCCGTGCCGGAGACCGTGCCTGAATCCGTAGCTAAGACCCAACCAGGCGCAGCCGGGACCGCATCCGGCGCAGCCGGGACCGCATCCGGCGCACGGCCCCTGCTGGAGGTCAAGGGCCTGGACGTCTTTTACGGCGGCATCCACGCCCTGCGTTCCGTCGACATCAGCGTCGCCGACGGCGAAATCGTGTCGATAATCGGGGCGAACGGGGCCGGCAAGTCCACGCTGCTTCGGACCATCGCCGGGGCCAAGGAGAAAACGGCCGGAACCATCCTCTATCAGGGCCGGCCCCTGCCGAGCGGCGCGGCCCGGGTGGTCAAGGCGGGGATATCCCTCGTCCCGGAGGGGCGGCACATCTTTCCCAATCTCACCGTCAAGGAGAACCTCCTCGTCGGGGCCTACCCCCGCCGGGAGACCGGAGCGGCGCTGGACCCCGACTTCGAGGAGGTATTCAGTCTGTTCCCGCGCCTCAAGGAGCGTCTGAACCAGCCCGGAGGGACGCTTTCCGGCGGGGAACAGCAGATGCTCGCCATAGGCCGGGCTCTGATGGCCCGACCGAAGCTGCTCCTGCTCGACGAACCCTCGCTCGGCTTGGCTCCCATCCTCGTGGACGACCTTTTCGACCGCATCCTGCGGGTCAACACCGAGACGGGTCTGACCATCCTCCTGGTCGAGCAGAACGCCTTCGTCGCCCTCGAGATAGCCAACCGGGCCTACGTCCTGGAGACGGGCGTTATCAAACGGGAGGGCCGCGGAGCCGAGCTCCTCGACGACCCGGCTATTCAGGAAAGCTACCTCGGAGTGTCGCGGGGGTAACGCGGCTAACTTCGCCGGCCCGGGTTCGCCGTCGAGTCGCCGGGCCTGCCGTCGGGCTCACGGCCCTCGGGCGCTTGGGCTCGGGCGGTCTCGATGAGGGCCCTGTAACCTTGCGGACGGGCCGCCCGGAGACCGGCGAAACGCTCGTCGGCCTCGAAATCCCTCCAGGCGGCCGGACGGAGGCGCAAGGCTTCGCGCATCCAGTCGAGGGCCGCCAGCCACTCGCCCGCCCCGGCGTGGAGGGCGGCCAGGTCGGAGGCCGCCTGGTAGTTGTCGGGATGCCGGCGCAGGTCTTCCCGGAAACACTCCTGGGCCCGGCCCGGGTCGCCTTTGGCCAGGTAGGCGTAGCCCAGGGCCACGAACACATTGTAGGTGTCAGGGTAAGTGGCGATGGCCTGCTCAAGGAGAGCTATCTTCCGGTCGGGGTCGTCGACGGCGTAGGAGGCGATGACCTTCTGCATCGCCTCCTGCTGGCGGAAAGCCAGTCCCTCCAGTTCACGCTTCGCCTCGGCCACGCGGGCCCGCACCTTCTCGTCGATGAGAGCGGGGAGCTCCCGCGAGGCGAACCAACCGTAGAAGGCAAAGCCCAGGCCGGCCAGGGTGGCGATGGCGGCGACCACGGTGAGGAGGTAGCCGGCGTCTCCGAGGCGCGGCGGGCCCCAAAGACCCAGGGCGACCACGAGAAGAACAATGACCAGCGTGGTCCACCAGTACCTCACGGCTGCTCCTCCTGCTCCTCCGGAGGCTTCGGCTGTTTCCGGCGGTCCTCGGGCGGTCCTTCGTCCGCGAATCGAGTGAGCGGCCAATCCACTCCGCGAATTCGCGGCCGCAAAGGCATCTCCTACCTCTGTTACCTCCGTTACCTCCGGCCAGCCTGGACCGCTCCGACCGGGCCGGCCGGAGCGTACCGGCAGAAGAGCCCGAAGTCGCAGCCGGCGCAGGTCCCAGCCTCCGCGGCCGGCTCGAACCTTCCCGCCTCTATCCCGGCGACCGCCTCCAGGAGTTGCTCCCGGAAAGCATCGCGAGCCCGGTGGTCGTACGGCACCTCCAGCCGCCCGCCGTCGTCGCTGTCAAGGTCGTCGATGTAGAGCGCCACCGGTTCGTAGCCCAGCCGTTCCGCGGTGAGGGCGTAGAGGCGCAGCTGGTTCTTGTGGACTTCCGAGGGTGGCCGGTTCTCGGTGGTCTTCAGGTCCACGAGTTCCACCCGCCTGGGCCTTGACCCGTTGTCTCCGCTCTCTCCGGGCGCCCTCAAGACCAGGTCCACCCGGCCTCGTATCCGGGCCTTACCACGTCCGCCAAGATTCCCCACGCTCCGTCAACTAATGACGGTCCTTCTTGATACGCTCACCTTGATACCCTCAGCCGAGGCGGACCAAAGGGCGGCACGTATCGCGAACCCAGCTGTCTAGGCCCGACACCGGCGGTCAAGGAGGTGCCCGGGATGGGAGCAGCCGGCATTCTTGCAGGGCTGATTGCTCTATTGGTGATTTCCCTGGCGTGGGCGGTGCTGACCTGGCGCCGAAGAAGCCCGGCCCGCGTGCCCCGGATAAAGCCTTTGGTCGAAGCACACCAAGAGCCCGTCCGGGAACAAGAGCCCGTCTGGGAATCCGTCCAGAAACCTGTCCAGGAGCCCGGCCAGGGACAGACACAACGTCCTGTAGAGTCATGTGCGAGGCAACCGGCCGCGCCTGACGCGGTGCAGGCCGCGAGACCACAATCGGCGAAGCGGGTGATTCCGCCGGAGCATCGCGGAGGTGGGCCAAGGACTCTCGAGGTGCTTCTGCCCGCTTCCGGACCGAGTGGTACGAGCGCCTTGCCGAGTGGCGCAGGAGGGGCCGCGGCCCCCCGTGGCGACGTCCCCCGGCCGACCGTGGGTCCTAGTCCTATCCCGGGCCCCGATGATGGTGCGGCGGAGGTCGACGCCGGGCTCGGCGTACCGCGGGCCGAGCTGGTCTGCCGCCGCTACAAGACGGCGTGGGTTGTCGAAATCGAGGTGAACGACGAGCATCTCGGAGACGGCGAGTGGGAGGCCGAGTGCGCCGGGGTCCGCCTGACCGGCACATGGGGCCGGTGGAAGATACCCCGGCTGTCCGCCGAGGTGACTCTCCGTCAGAAGCCCGAGGGACCCGACGTCGAGGCCTGGCCGGGCCTACCGGCGGGTCAGCCGCTTGTGTTCAGATTGAACGGCTCGGGCACGGAGGGCCGCCGGGTGCCTCGTCTCTTGCGCGGCCCCTGCCTCGTCATGACCCCGCGCGAGTGGGTCCGGCTGGACGGTACGGCCGAGGAAACGATTGAGCCGGAGCAGGTGCTTGTCGAAGAGCGTCTGGTAGCGCACTATTGCGACCTCGGCCGGAGTGAACGCCGTATCGTCTTCCGCTTGCCGGGCGGTTCGATAGTATCCCTGCAGCGTACCGGTCTGGGAATCGAACTGGACGGCCCGGTGCTTCCGGATGGCAGCGTGCGTATGGGGCCTCTGTTCGGCCCGGAGCCACCCGACTTGAAAGCTCGGGACGCTGAAGACTGGGCGAAGGTCGGCACTATAGTGGTCGGTCAGGAGGGACCCGGTCGCCGGCGGTGGAGGACGCACTTCAGACCCGCCGTCTCCTCGGCGACCCTTCACCTCCCCGTGGAAGTACGTGAGAGACAAGCCGGGTGGTTCTTCGTCCGTATCTACTCCCGCGAGGCCGAGCTGCTCGAGAGTATGGACTTTCGGTTCGCCTCGGGCGTGGACTTTCTTGGCAGGTCGCAACCGCGAGTTCTTCCGGGCTCCCGCGGGCACAGCAAGAGCGTTCATTGTTGGCGGCTTCCGACCGGGTGGAGTATCCGGCCGACCCAGGACGGCGTAACCGGCTTTGAGGTGCGCGTGTGCAAATCTCACGGGGCCGTGGTCGTCGTGGTACCCCCGATACCCGAGGCGGACAACTCGTCCTGGTTGGTGGTCCCGCCGCGCGGGGAACCGGGGGCCCCCCTCAATATCGTCGAACGCAGGGCCTGGTGGGCCGTCGCCGGCGCCGGCGAAGCTCCGCGCTGGACCGACAGACCGGTGAGGGTCCGCAGGGACTGGTTCAGAGCCGCTTCCGACAAGGTTCTCTACCTTAAG
>Ga0315298_1010002_pt1 | contig 11536 bp, 12 predicted proteins | sample WHS_1_MG_FD_203077 | JGI IMG/M metagenome (GOLD analysis project Ga0315298, IMG submission 203077) | Extremophilic microbial mat communities from Washburn Hot Springs, YNP, Wyoming, USA - WHS_1_MG | ecosystem: Environmental > Aquatic > Thermal springs > Hot (42-90C) | place: USA: Wyoming... | reverse complement strand
AGGAGAACTTTTAATTTCTTTACCCTGTCAGTCGTGTGAGAGCTTTGAATATCCAATCAAAGACATTCGAATACTTCAAAATGGAAAGGAAATTGAGATTTCTTTTATAAAAGATGTAAACTATAAGCCAAAAAACAGTACTGACTGGCAATTGTATAAAGCAGGAGTATTAAAATGCATTTTTAATACTGAAACAAACGAATTGAAATACATCTCATCGTTGAATTAGTCTTAAATTGAATTACTCAAAAAATTTATAACTTAAAATAAAGAGCCTCGCGAAAGTTCGGGGCTCTTTGCGTTACATAGCCAGTTTAATTTTACCGTCCAAAAGGTCTTTCATGTGTTTTTTGGTAAGCATGGAATTAATAATTTTAACTAAGGCGTTTTTTTCGTCTTCATCCAATTGCTTCAGCATCATAAGTTGCTCGTTAAGTTCATGGTTTTGAAGTTCTACAACGCTGTTTTCACTATCATTTAGTAGGTTATCGGCAATAACTGCAAATACTTTCATTAATCGTTGTACAATATCAATAGAGGGCAACAGATGCCCATTTCCCATTTTCGACAAGTGGGTTAAATGAATATGCAATTTATCGGCTAACTCTTACTGGTTCATGTCGGAAGCCTGGCGTAAAGCCTTTATTTTCTCGTTAAACTTCATATTGTAAAGTTCTATTTTTGTTTGCAAATTTGCCATAATTTGAAAGTTTTAATCATTTATTTTGCTTTTAATGAAATTGCATTGCAAATATATGAAACTTATATGTATTTTTGCTTTCAATATAATTGTCAAGTTTCACAAGGTTGTAGATTAGAGTTGAGGACTTGATGTTGTAAATATAGAATTTTATTTTTGAATGGATCAGGAGTTAAGATAAAGATTTCAGGTTTTAAAACACACCATTTTAGGATAGCCTCAAAAGGGGTTTTCACTTTTAGTTCTTTTCTAAGCGACCCATGCCTTCGAGAGAGGTAAAATGTCATCAACAACGTGATGAAACTATACAGGTATTTAATAAAACAACCATGATGCAATGACTCTCAAAGAATTGTCTTCAATCGCCAAAAATCTCATAAGGAATGTAGATTATTCAATATCTATATATTATCCTTTCGATATTATAAGACTAAGATATGCAAACATACTCCATGTTGGAGATTCTCCATTCGATCTTTGTTATTGCTTAGAAAAGAAAAATAGGAAATGGGAGGTTTATTATTTAGAAAGAAATTGCAAGTTTGAACTAATAGCTTTTGAAAATGAAAGTGAGGCTTGTGAATACTTTTATAGTTTACTTGTGAAGTATATCAATAAAAAAGTAAAAAAATAATTTATTTGTATTCTACTCCCCTCGTTGCACGTAGGCTATTCGAGCAGATTGTTCGGTGTTACGTATCGTTACGTCGGGAATAGAAGCAATGCTCTTGCTTTATAAACTCAAAAACAGGAGCATTTGTAATACTTTCAACGTAGGCGTAGCTTACGCCCAAAAATCTGCAGGCAGAGCAGCCTACGAAGAACGAAGGTTTTTCTGGTTTCGCAGGGGGAGCCGCCGGATATTGGGCATCTAATGCTACTTTCTTGGTTAACAATGTGAGTAGTCCGCTTTTGCGATCTGCTGTTGTTTCGCCTTTAGCTGCCGGTGCTGGTCATGTTGCAGGCGGTACTGCGTTGGGGATAATGAACGGGCAAAATGTCAGTGATGCCTTTTCAAATTCTTTCAAGGGCATTGGTACAAGTATGGCTGTTGGCGGAGCACTTGGCGTTGCATCAACGATTGCAACCTGCTATGCGAATGGCGTGAATCCATTGAATGGGGAAATGATGTGGCCAAAAAATAATGGGTTTACTAGTGAACCTGAAATATCTACCCTACAACCAGGAAGTGTAATTGATCGTTTTGGGGATGAAAATGGAAATTTTGCATCTCCAGTTGGGACCTCTTTTAATTCCAGATCTTTACCCATAAATTATTCTATATCTAAAGATTACAATATATATCAAGTTGTAAAACCAATTCCGGTTTACCAAGGGACAGCAGCACCTTCATTTTGGTTTAATTCTTCTGGTGGTGCAACCCAATATATGTTTTTAAATAAAATTGATTACTATATTAATAATGGGTATTTAATAAAACAACCATGATGCAATGACTCTCAAAGAATTGTCTTCAATCGCCAAAAATCTCATAAGGAATGTAGATTATTCAATATCTATATATTATCCTTTCGATATTATAAGACTAAGATATGCAAACATACTCCATGTTGGAGATTCTCCATTCGATCTTTGTTATTGCTTAGAAAAGAAAAATAGGAAATGGGAGGTTTATTATTTAGAAAGAAATTGCAAGTTTGAACTAATAGCTTTTGAAAATGAAAGTGAGGCTTGTGAATACTTTTATAGTTTACTTGTGAAGTATATCAATGAAAAAGTAAAAAAATGACTCCCCTCCGAAAAGTCGGAGGGGAGTCATTCTTTATTCTGATATATGTAAAAGTGACACTGTTCATGTTAACTTTCATTCCCCCACAAAAAGATAGAGAGTAATGTATCAGAATTGTTGTTGCACAAATAAAACGCTAAAAATGAGCAACAATAGATGACTAAAAGAAAATCGCAGCAGGCAAAATTCCCTGTTGCTATTTATAGCTCTTTGACACAGAAACTCAGCTATGATCCCTGGGGCAGATTGCGGGATTCCAATACACAAGTAGCCTATACGCCGGATTCGTGACAGAATAAATTGAATGATCTTGAAACAATTTCTTTTGTTTTCATGTACTATCTACTTTCCGATGCAGAATTTAGAAAAAATGGCTCCCAATACTTCGTCGGGCGTAATGGCTCCTCCTGTGATGGTGCCAAGATAGAAAATGGCTTCGCGAATATCTTGAGAAATAAATTCGCCTGAATGATTTTGATTCAATCCCTCAAGCGCTCTTCGGAGCGCTGTTTGCGTTTGCTGCAGGGCTTCCTGATGACGTGCATTGCTCAAGATAATTTCATTATTGCCAAAATGTGGTATTTGCGATGCTTCCACAATGAATTTTTCGAGGGTTTCAATGCCGTCTCCTTTTTTTGCTGACAGAAACAGATGCAAAGCATCCGTCGGAAAGGTCAACTGTTGAAGGCTGTGTTTTTTGTCCGTATCTATTTTGTCGACTTTGTTCAGGATAAAGATGGATTTTTTGTTGGTGGATTTTTCGCTGATTTTCTGAATGAAAGCATTTAAAGTCTTGATTTCCTGTGTTGCATCTAACACGATGAGTAACACATTTGCCTGCTCAATTTTGTGAAAAGTGCGTTCAATGCCCATGTGTTCAATTTGATCATTGGTATCGCGAATGCCGGCGGTGTCAATGAATCGAAAAGTCACTCCTTCGAGGATCATCATTTCTTCAATGGAGTCGCGCGTTGTGCCATGAATATCCGACACTAAAGCGCGGTCTTCGTGAAGCAGCCTGTTGAGCAGCGTCGATTTTCCAACGTTGGTTTCACCGATGATGGCTACCGGTATGCCTTTTTTGATGGCATTCCCAACACGGAATGAATCGATGAGCTCTGACAACTTGGTATCCATTTGTTGGATGATTGTTTTCAACTGGTTTCGATTGGCAAATTCTACATCTTCTTCGCTGAAGTCAAGTTCCAATTCGATGAGCGAAGTGAATTGCAGCAATTGATCGCGTAGCTCATTGAAAGCTCTTGAAAAATCACCTTTCAGTTGTTGCATGGCTAACCGATGAGCTGCCGCTGATTCGGAGGCAATAAGATCTGCAACGGCTTCTGCTTGCGAAAGATCTAGTTTCCCATTCAAGAAAGCCCGTTGTGTGAACTCTCCCGGAGCTGCCATGCGGCATCCATGTCGAATGAGTAGGCTGAGCAATTGTTGCACAATGAAAGTGGATCCATGACACGAAATCTCAACAGCATCTTCGCCGGTGTAGGAGTGTGGAGAACGAAAAACAGTCAGCAACACTTCATCGATCCATGTCTTGGATTCAGCATCGTACACATCGCCAAATTGAACCGTATGGGTGGCTTGTGCTGAAACTCGATGCGTTTTATTGCGTGGAATAAAAAGGCGTTCGACAATGGGAAAAGCGTTTTGTCCCGAGACTCTGACAATGGCAATGGCGGCTTGTCCGGCGGCTGTAGCCAATGCACAAATGGTATCGTTATTCGTCATGCTGATTGGTGTTGTTATTCAACGGATTGATCACTTCAATGGAATCCTTCTTGATGTGTAGGGTATAGATGATGCCTGACAGTCCGGCATAAATCATGCCAAGTGCACAAATTTTTTCAATGATATCGGCTACTTGTGCCGGTTTTAACAAAATGATGATGCCGGCAATCAGAATGACAACGGGGCTAAGAAAGTGTAAGGCGGAAAAATGCTTTCGTTGTTTTCGGATGAATTGAATTTCGGCGGTTTGAATCACTCCGAAAACAATGACGATGAGCCCGAGAAAAATGATCAGAAAATTTACAAATAAAGCCGGAGCGACGAGCAGGATGATGCCGACAAGAAAAGCAATGGTGGCGCTGACGATCACGGCTTGTTTGGCACCTGCGGCATATTGATGCTTTAAGATGGTGATAAACGCAATCAAAGCATAAATCACAGCCGAAATGCCGATTAACATCACAGCAGCCTCCACAAATACTGAAGGATAGAGCCAAAACAAAATGCCAATGGCCAAACTGAGGATTGCTTCAAAAAGCAACCACTCTTTTTTGATAAAAAAGGAATGTTCCATCGTATCTTTTTTTAAATGGGTGTCAGTAAAATGGTTGGTCAGGTAAAGATACAACAATTTTGAACAAAAAAAACATAAAAAAATGGCATTGCATTTGCCTAAAGCAGAAGCGATGCCATTTTCAGTTTTTTTTGGAAATAAACGATCAAATACGATCGAGCACTTTTTCGACCAATTCTCGAATAGCAGCTTTATAATTGGTAAAAGCATCGTGAACGCGCCTATTTGCAATGATGCAGCACACCGTCATGGCTTTGTGTCCCATCAATTTGCCCAAACCGGCAATGGCTGAACTTTCCATTTCATAATTGGTAATGCGATATCCTTGATAATGAAATGCTTCCAATTTGTCATTTAAAGTGGGATGAGCTAATGCCAAACGAAGTTCTCTGCCTTGCGGACCATAGAATCCATTGGCCGAGATGGTTATCCCCCGAACCATGTCGTTTTGGCCAATCCGATTCAACAATTCGGCATCGTTGTCCACCACATAAGGAGCACACCATTGATGATGCCAATCTACTTGTTGAGTGAATGCTTTTTCGAATGCTAAGTCGCACACAGCATCCCGATTGGCATAAAAGTTGAGTACGCCGTCAAATCCGATCGACTTTTCGGCCATTACAAAGGTGCCCGGTTTCAAATCGGGTTGAACAGCCCCTGATGTGCCAATACGCACAAAAGTAAGTTGTCTGAATTGTTCTTTTTCGGTGCGTGTTTGTAAATCGATGTTGGCCAATGCATCCAATTCGTTGACCACAATGTCAATGTTGTCTGTGCCGATTCCTGTCCCGACGACCGTAATTCGTTTGCCTTTGTACGTCCCGGTAGCGGTGTGAAATTCACGATTGGCCACGGTGCATTCTACTTGATCAAAATAGGAAGAAATCATTTGAACACGATCGGGATCCCCGACCAAAATAATTTTGTCAGCCAAAAATTCGGGTTTCAGATGGAGATGAAAAATGGAACCATCATCGTTGATGAGTAGTTCTGAAGGCGGAAATGTTTTCATAGTTTGATGGTGTTTGTTCCTCTTGAGTGCAATCAAAGAGGCTGATTCAATTTTTAGGGCTGCAAATGTACAACTTTATTTGTAAACGCAATGAAGAAAAACTTATTTTTATGCTTTGGAAACTCAAAAAAAAAGCAGCTTCCCTTTGCATAGCATCCAAAACTCATCCTCAACCCCGTTTCTCCACCGACGGTTGTCTCTTTTAGTAAATGCGCGGAATGATTCGATAAGGAACTTTTGCTTTGTATTCATCCCAAAGGGGCCCGTATTTCTGTGCACAGCGCACATCGTCGTCCTGTTGACGCGGAAAAAGCAGAAAAACATAATACAACGGATAGAGCCATGGCCAAAAAAGTGTTGGATAGCCTGTGCAGAGAACAATGCCCGTTGCCATCAGAATTTCACCTAAGTAATTGACATGGCGACTGATTCCCCAAAATCCGTTGACTAACAATCGTTGACTGCCGTTGCTGATGGTCTGCGGATAAATGCCGAGAAACGGCTTGGAAGGATCTTTTTTGAAGTAAAATTTTTGCAGATTGGCGCCTCGCGAAAGACTCCATCCGGTGAGAAAGATCAGTATGAACACCACAAACAACCAACCCGGAATGTGAGAGCTTGGTAAATCAACCGTTGACCAAAGTGGTATGGCATAAAAATAGGGATAAAAAACCAGACAGCCCCATCCCAACTTAAAACCGACTCGTTCGGCAAATAAATCGTAAGTGTAGAGGTGTACCTCTTCAAAAGTTAAATAGTCAACGACAAAAAAGGTTAAGAGAATGGTAGTCAGCATGATTCCCGTGGATGAGGCAGTTCCAAACAGCATCAAATGATGAGCCGTGAAACTCAATGCGTTTAATTCCAATACAATGGCGCCGGCTAAATAGAGCCACATTTTTGCGTCAATGCGTCCGCCAATCCATTGGATGTTTTCAATTCGTCCATAATAAAAGTCGGCAACAAAATTTTTCCGTACGTTCGGATAGGGTAAAACAACAGCCAGACTGAAGAGAATCCCGATAGCAAAGGCGCCGGTCAACTCATACCAACGAAAACGATACAACCAATCGAAAGGAATAACCTGATAATAGCCTAACAAAAACCAGCCTATCACCATGACAAAAAAGACAAGGATCCCATTCAGATGATAGGTTATCTTTTCGGATGAATGTGGCTTGTTGACATAGCCTTTTAACCATCGGCCTGGTAACAAAGCGTTGAGCAAAAAGATGATCAGATACAAAAAGGCGGGCGTTAAGAGTGCGACAATTTTTTCTTGCATAGCTTTTGAATGGTTATGTGAATCATTTGGATTCTTCAGACGGATCAAGGCGTTTTTCTCACATGAGCTATTTGGATGGCGCTTGACCTACTGTAATGCAAAGATAGGCTGTTCTTTGAAAAAATTACGCTGCTTTAGCAAATTCCTGAAAAAATGGTTGAAACTTCATGTAACCTTTTTATTTCCATGCTTTTGTCATACGGAATACTCAAAGGACTAAATCCTTACATCGAAAGGGTTTGCTTCCTTTTTGAAACCGTTTTCAGAAAGTATAAACAGATACATTTCATTTATATAGATGGATGGCGCATTTTCTTTTCGTTTTCAAAAACCATTTTCCTTTTCTTCATCGTCATCGGGTGCGTTCGGAATGTGGACGGTGAGTTTTAAGGTGCCGTGTTCATCGACTTTAAAGAAGGTTATTCGGCATGTTGCGGTACCGTTTGCATTTCGATGTCCCGTGGTTAGCAGATCATTTCCGGTGTTCAAAATCAATGTGCATGGAAACTTTGCTCTCCATTCTGTTTCAATCAGCGGCGGCCGAAGCATCCCATGTTGAAAAGGAGCTATGGCGAAGTTCCTAAAGTAATGCGGAATCGGGTTGGTTCTTTGGGTGACTAACTTCACCTTGCCTGTTCGATTTTTTTCGATAGATCCGGTCTGAAAGTTAATGCTCATCCAATCATCATGTTGCAATATTTCCGGTTTGTTTGTGTGCGGATTGAAACGGGCCGGAATACCCAGTGAGCGACAGGCAGCCACGAGGAACAGATTTCGCGATGGGATGTCGGCAACGCGATACGTATATACTTTTTCGGGCGAAAGAAAGACATTGCCGGGTTGATTAGCTGTTTTGGTTATACGAATCGAATCATTGATCCATTGAACAAGCGCTGCAATGTTTGTTCGAAATAGATGGCGTTGTTCTTTACTGAAATGGTGAATCAGAAACGATCGCCAAGGGGTGATGGTTTCTGTGGCAATGCGCGGTGAAAGAACATACCTGACAAAATTGTCGTAATCGATGGAAAAGTCACGACATAACGCATTGGTCGCCCAAAGTAAATGATCGGTTAAAATGGATGCATTGCAATCGCTTAAATCCTTGTCCGTTAGTTGATAGGCTAACGCCAACGCATAGACAGGCGATGCGTAGGCATTTTGTTTCAGATAAGAAGCTACCTGAGCCCAATTCCCGCAACTTTTGACGATTAATGGTCGAACCGTATCCGTTGAAAGAAGATATTGATTGGCAAATTGATCAGCCCACACGCTGTCTTTGAACGTCTCAATGTAACGTTGGCGAATGGAATCTTCTTGATGGAGTCGAATGGTATTGGCACGCTTAATGTTTGGATTGACGGTGTCGTTGATGTGAACCGCCGGCGGAGGCATCATGCTCAATGAGATCGATTGATGGGTTGGAAGTGTCTTATGAAGGGTGATTATCAGCGTGTCGTTGGAGTTGTGCGCATCCCATTTTTGCATTCCCCAATTTCCGTGATGATAGGCCCAAATCAACAAATCGCCTTTGCCTGCCCACAGAAAGCTGTTGCCATGTGCATCGCTGACCGTTTGGGTAAGCGGGAAAAAGGATGCGTAATTGTAAACTGTCCAAGCAATATGACAACTGTCAACTGATTGATGCAAGGAATCAACCACGTGAATCACTATTTTTCTGACCGGAGCGTACCGTGCCGTCAAATTTAATTCAGAAAAACGATCTGTTGTTAAAATAGCCGATGAGTCGGTCGTGTCAGGCCCAAAGGTAAATGTCTTAATCAGTATGGCGCGTTTTACCGGTTCATCAAACCATGCTTCATCTAAGTGAGGTGCCGGTTCGCAAGCGCCCATGTAATGCCATTGCCCATTGATCCATACTTCAACCCAGGCGTGGTTGTCGTCGGTATGAGCCCATCGCGGCGTGAAAACCTGTCGTGCCGGAATGCCGATGGTCCGTAATGCAGCTACGGTGAAAACCGATTCTTCTCCACATCGTCCCACCGTGCGTTTCATCAGATTTAATGGCGACAAAGTGCGGTTGTCACTCATTTGATATGATACGTGTTCATGACACCAATGATTGATCTCCAATGCAGCTTGCTCCATATTTAGGCCGCGAACGCGTGCTTTCAATAGCGGATACATCACCAGACGAAAAGAATCCAGCGGTTCGTCGCTGACACGCAGCGGCAAGACATCTTGAAGAAAGATGCTTGCGGGGATGGATTTTCCCCAAGGCATCTCCTGCCGTGCTTGAAAGGTTTTTTGTACGTTTGCCCAAAAAAATGAAACAGGGTAGGTGAGAAGGTCGCTCAGCGGTATGTAAGCATAGAGGTATTGCATCCATTCTTTCTCTTCCATCCTCATGGGATGAGTGGTCAAGAATGGCCAAACTTGTGCAGTATCGCCGATCCATTGCTTTGTTTTTTCCAGTTGAATGCGTATCGCTCCGTTCGAGGAGGCTTGACAAACCATTGGTGCATGGGCAAACAAAAGCAATGTGAAAAAACAATATGAAAGTGCCTTTTTCATTTTTAACAAAGCATGGTAAAAATTGCTTATTATCAACCTATCATGCAAATATAAACAAAATTTTCTCCATTCTTATCGCTTCGTCTTTTTTCCCACGCAAAGGGTGTCGGCATCAACATGAGATGGGCGAAAATGAATCATAAAACCACTGTTTTTTAGAACAATTTGAAGGTTTTGAATGTAACTTTGAATCAGATTTCACTCGAAAAGCATCCCATTTAAGCCCATTTGATCGCTTTCGCGGGATCCATTTTCAAGGAATGCGCGTTTGAGAAAGAATATTGCACGAAATGAGTTGTATAACAGCTAAAAATAAATGAAATAAAACAACTTTACTAAAAGAGCATTTCTTTCGAATGGTTTTCGGCGAATTCCATATGACCTTTAAAAACAAATTATTCACGTATTAAATGAGCAATAAAAAGCTAATTTTCAATAGAATGTCTATTAGGTGAGTTCCATACATCCTTAGTGTAAAAAAAAATAAAATTAAACGTATGAAAGCACATTTATTGGTAACATATTGGCTGCTATGGTGCATGATGCTGCCCGTGGCGGTTGCGGCGCAAGATTTCATCACCATTCAGGGACGAGTCATTGATGCGGCCAATCATCATCCTGTTCCTGCTGCATCGGTACAAGTCAAAGGATCGTCGGTTGGTATTGTGACCAATTCTGATGGTCAGTTCATTCTCAAAATACCGCAAGCATTGCAAAATGACAGCGTCCGAGTTTCGTATATCGGATTCAAAACAGCCGTTGTTTCCGTGGAATTCATGTTGGAGCATTCTCCAAAAAACGTGATTCGATTGGAACCGGCCGTTTATAATCTGAATGATATAACCGTTCTTTCGGGAAATGCCTTGTCGTTGGTTCAGGATGCTTTTGCCAACACCGTCAAAAATTACGGTAAAACCCCGATAGGCATGACTGGATTTTACCGAGAGATGATCAAAAAAGGCAATCGATACATTGCCATTAGTGAAGCGGTTTTGAATATTTTGAAGGCTTCCTATAACAATCCTTTTGCTGTCGATCAGGCTGCTATTTACAAAGGACGCGGCATCGTCGATCATTCGCAGATCGATACGTTGTTCATGAAATTTCAGGGTGGTATTACCTCTGCCTTGTCGCTTGATATCATGAAGAATCCTTTCATTGGAGGAACTCCATTGGACGAGATCGGGGCTGATTATCAATTTACTTATGGCACTCCCGAGATGATTGATAATCGATTAAACTATGTGGTCGATTTTGATCAGCGTCCTGAAACAAAAGGCGATATCCTCTTTCGCGGGAAAATTTATATTGATGTCAAAACCTTAGCTGTGACACGGGTAGATTTCAACATGAATGTGGAAAATCGTCCGGATGCTTCTTCATTGTTCATTTTGAAAAAACCGGCCGGTGTCAAAGTCGATGTCGTGTCGGCTCACTATGAAGTCAATTATAAAGAACAAAATCATCGGTGGTTTTACAATTATGCCTCCATGGAAGTAAAATTCAAATGCAAATGGCCTAAACATTTGTTTAGTAATGTTTTCACCGTCAAAGGAGAGTTGGCTGTGACCAATCATACCAACGATGTGTCAAAGATTCCTTCTCAGGATCGCGTCAAATGGAATGATATCGTGTCCGATAAAGTGGCGAATTTTCAAAACGACGATTTCTGGGAATCGTATAATGTGATTGAACCTGAAAAACCGATTGATCAAGTCATTCAACGCATTGCCAAACAGTTGAAACGCATCGAAAAGAAAGAACAAAAAGAGAAAAATCAAGACAACTGATGAATCGTTAAAGGTAGAAAACTCCGGTTGTTTGAAGGCCGGAGTTTTTTGTGCTGAAAACAAAGAATGTGTTTTTCCTCGCTTGCAATCGTCAACATGGGGCTTCAACTTGTTTTTGTCTTCTTCTCACAAATCAAGATG
>Ga0315298_1009998_pt1 | contig 11542 bp, 9 predicted proteins | sample WHS_1_MG_FD_203077 | JGI IMG/M metagenome (GOLD analysis project Ga0315298, IMG submission 203077) | Extremophilic microbial mat communities from Washburn Hot Springs, YNP, Wyoming, USA - WHS_1_MG | ecosystem: Environmental > Aquatic > Thermal springs > Hot (42-90C) | place: USA: Wyoming... | reverse complement strand
GCCCTTCGCTCGGTCCGAAGACTGCTCCGGATGGCCGCATCGCCCGCCCTATGGATCGCCGCGCTCTTCGGCGGCGCCGGACGCCTCGACTGGGTCCGCGGCTGGATCGCTGTCGCGCTCTACATCGCCGGCATGGCGGCGGCCGGCCTGGTCGTCCACCGCCTCAACGCTCCGGTCATGGAGGCTCGGGCAAAGTGGCGCCACAAGGATACCAAGCGATTCGACAAGCTCTTCCTCGGGGTCTATCTCCCTCTGGTGTTCGTCCAGCCGGCGCTCGCCGGGATCGACGTTGTCCGGTTCCACTGGTCGGCGCTGCCGCTGTGGCTGGCGTACGCCGGTTCGGTCCTTTTCGCCCTGGCTTTGGCCCTGATCGCCTGGACACTGGCGGTCAATCAGTACGCCGAATCCTCGGTCAGGATTCAGACCGACCGCGGCCACTCCGTAGTCGACTCCGGCCCCTACCGGACCGTTCGCCATCCGATGTATGTGGGGGCTATCCTGATGTACCTGGCGACGCCGCTCATCCTGGGATCGGTGTGGGCGCTGGCATTGACAGCCATCATGATTGCCCTCTTCATCTGGCGCACCGCGCTCGAGGACCGTACGCTGCGCCGGGAACTTACCGGCTACGAGGAATACGCGGCCCGCACCCCTTACCGGCTCCTGCCCGGCGTGTGGTGACAGAGGTTGCCTTGTTCCGTACAGCGCGCGGGACGCTTCCTACGGCTTTGCCGCTTCCAGCGCCTGCGCCAGGGCCTGGGCGCCTTCTTGCTTCAGGATGCGCTGGAGCCTGCCGTAAGTACCCCGGGAACCGTGAATGACACCGCGAACATAGAGCGAGTGCCGCTGCGTGTCCGGTCCCCAACTGGTGCCGTCGCCGAACAACACGTAGTCGAGTACGGCCCGCGCAGTCTTTCCGGGCGCCGCTTGTCCGATGTGCTCCTCCCGGATCTCCCCTGGCCGCAGAGGACCACGATCCCGCCCAGGGATGGCAACGGCGTGAACAACGCTCAGGGTCTGGTTGCAGCATGAAGCCGGCTCCTCGGCCGGGCCGGCAACAAAAACGTAAGCGGTGATATCTTTGTCGGAAACGTTCCTGACTCGCCAGACGGCAGGCTGTTCGGCTCGGTGTCCGGCCGGGACGAATTCCAGCTCGAGAGGCGGTGCGGTCGCGCCCGCCTTTGGCTCACTCGCCTGCATGCCGCTGGCCGGAGATACAAAGATCAGGCTGCAAAGCATCGCTGCCACAAGCGATGCTCCTCCTCGAAAAAGCAGGGTCACTCTCATGCTTCCTGCCCCCCACAAGATCTTCGGTGCGTGCGACTGATTCACACCTGCTACATTTTAAACCGAGCCGCGACCGTGAGGGAGCGGATCTGCGGCTGAACACGCAGCCGGCTTCAATCCCTCAGCCGGATGTTGCGGAACCAGGCCTCGCCGTTGTGATTCTGAAGCACAATCGGGCACTTCTTCCGCGGCTGTCCGCCAAGCAGTTTGAAAACCGGCGATGCCGCCCCCCAGCGCTTCGCCAAACCGGCCAGCACTTCGGGCGAGTCAAGCCTCGCCTCCACCACCCGCTCACCGTTCAGCCAGTGCTCGACCCGGTTGCCGCTCAGAACGATCCTGGACTCGTTGAACTCACCCACCGGCCGCGCGGCCAGCCGCGACGGCGCCACCAGCCCGTAGAGCGCGCCCGAACGCCGGTCCATGCCGTGCCGTGCGTCGGGGTGCCGCTCCTCGTCGATCAACTGGTACTCAAAGCCAACTGCCGCGAGGTTTCCCCGCGCCCCGGGCGCAAGCTTCGCCCGGTCGCTCAACTTGTGCTCCACCTCGTAGTTGAACGCTTCTTCCCAGCTCTGGCCCGGCTTCATCTTGCTGACGTCCAGAAAGACGAGAGCCTGAACACGGTACTTGACCCCGCTGTTGGCGCCCGGCCCCATCTTCCATTCAAAGGTCATTTCGAAATCCTGAAACGTGTCGAGGGTGGCCAGGTCTTCCCGGATGCGCCGGCCGTCGAGCGCTTTCAGGCACCCGTCCTCGATCGTCCAGGAATCTCCGGGTGGCTTCTTGCGGGCCGGATCGTCCCAGCCCGTGAAACTCTTCCCGTCAAAAAGCGCGCGCCAGCCGGCGCTTCTCCCGGAAGGGGAAAGCCAGCCTGCCGCGGCAAGATTCAGGAAATTACGACGGTTCGGAAGCGGCTGATCCATATTGTTCCTGTCCGGGAAGCTGTTCCACCAAAGTGGCGATCGGCGTCCCGACCGGCACGGTCTGGCCCACCTCCACGTGGGTGGCCTGGAGGAAGCCCGCCCGGAGCGATTCCACCTCCATCTCCACCTTGTCCGTCTGCACGGTGAACAGAATTTCTCCCTCGTTCACCCATTCGCCCGGCCGCTTGGCCCAGCCGGTCACCGAGCCCTCGGTCATCGTCAGGCCGAGTTGGGGCATGACTACTGTGTACGGCACGTCTCGCTCCGCGATGAAAGGACCAGCGCCCGGATCCCGGATACGATGCGGTCCACACTGGGGATCATCCGGCCTTCGAGCGCGGGACTGAATGCGTTCGGAACAGGCTCCGAGCAGAGACGCAGCGGCGCAGCCTTCAACCGGCCGAAGCAGTGCTCGCACACCACCGCGCAGACCTCGCCGGAGAACCCGTACGGCTCCGGGGCTTCATCAACCACCGCCAGGCGGCCGGTCTTCGAAACCGACTCCGCGATCGTCTCGCGGTCCAGCGGAACCACGGTTCGGGGATCGATGATTTCCAGCGACACGCCCTCGGCGGCCAGCGCCTCAGCGGCTTGTTCCGCCAGGCTCACCATTCTCGAAACGGCCACCACCGTCACGTCGCTGCCCTGGCGGACCACCCGGGCCTGCCCGAACGGAATCAGGTACTCGGCTTCCGGCACCGGTCCCTTGGTGTTGTACAGGGCTTTGTGCTCGATGAACAACACCGGACCGTCATCCCGAATGGCCGTCTTCATCAGCCCTTTGACATCGTAAGGCGTGGCCGGCGTCGCCACCTTCAGTCCGGGAATGTGCCCGAACCACGCGTAGAAGGTGTGGGAATGGTGGGCGCCCGCGTTGCGGATGGCGCCCATCGCCCCCCGGATCACCAGCGGGACCCGGAGCTTCCCGTTCGAGCAGTAGTGCGCGGTGGCGGCCTGCTGCACAATCTGAGTCATGGCTTCCAGCGTGAAGTCCAGGAAGACCTCGTCCACGATGGCCCGGCTGCCGGCCATGGCGGCGCCGATCCCCACCCCGGTAGCGCCCAGTTCACTGATGCCGGTGTCGCGCAGGCGATGATCGCCGAACTGCTGCCACAACCCCCGGGTCTGGCGGAAATTGCCTCCCCGCGGGCCGATGCCCTGTCCGATGTAGACGATGCTTTCGTCCCGCGCCATCTCTTCCCGCAGAGCCTCCACGCCCGCGTCCACGTAACTGATCTCTCGCAATCCGCTCTCCATTGGATCTCCTCGCCGGCGCGACTAGGCCCACACGTGATCGCGGAAGGTCTCCGGGTCCGGCTCGGGACTGTTCCTGGCAAACTCGACAGCCTCTTCCACCCAGGCCTCGGCTTCCTTCTCGGCCTGGGCGAACCAGCCCGCGTCAACGCCTGCGGGAGCCAGGTGGCGCTCCCGCAGTACGCTCAGCGGGCAGCGCCGTCTCCAGGCCTCGATCTCCTCCCTGGTCCGGTAATTGGTGCCGGGATCGCCCTCGTGGTGGCCGAGAAAACGGTAGGTCTTGCACTCCACCAGAGTGGGTCCGCCGCCGGACCGCGCCCGCCCGATCGCTTCTCGGGCGGCCGCCTGCACCGCCACTACGTCGTTGCCGTCCACCTCGACGCCGGGCATGGCGTAAGAAGCGGCCCGGCTGGCCACGCTCGGGTTCTTCGTGGCCCGTGAAAACGCCATTTCGGTGGCGTACAGATTGTTCTCGCAGACGTAGACCACCGGCAGGTTCCACACCGCTCCAAAGTTCAGCCCTTCGTGGAACGATCCGGAGTTTACCGCCCCGTCGCCGAAAAAGCACACCGTCACCTGGCCGCTGCCCCGCAGTTGTGCACTCAGCGCCGCGCCGGTCGCCAGGGGAATGCCCGCGGCCACCACCCCGTTGGTCCCCATGAACCCGTACTCGGGAGCGTAGAGGTGCATGCTTCCGCCCCGGCCGCCAGAGCAGCCCGTCCGCCTGCCGAACAGCTCCGCCATGACCTCACGCGCCGGCACTCCCTTCGCCAGGGCGTGCCCGTGGCCGCGATGGGTGCTGAAGACCAGGTCCTCGGGCCTCAGGTGCAGGCAGACCCCCGCCGCCACGGCCTCCTCCCCCACGTACAGATGCACGAACCCCGGCAGGATGCCGGAACGATAGACCTCCCGCACTTTCATCTCAAACTTGCGCAGCTCGAGCATCCGGCGGTACAAGCTCTTGAGCGTTTCGACGCCGGGCGTTTCACCCACCGCTGTCAGCATGGTTATTCCTTCGTTGCCGGGCCGCGGCCGTCAGGGAGTCGTCCGCAATGGGCGGGCCTCACGCCAGGTCGAATTTCTCCTGGTGCAGTTGCGGATCGCTCTTCACCAGCACGTTCCGCTTCAGCACTTCTTCAATCTCCTGGAGATAGTCATTCTGGGTGGACTTGAGCAGTTTGGCTACCTCGGGATTGACCCGCAGCACCACGTCCGGCCCTTCGATCGCCCCCGCGATCTTCTTGGCCTCTTGCAGAATCTCGCCCACCACGGTCTGAGGGCTCTTCACGTATCCGGATCCCTCGCAGTAAGGGCAGGGCGAGCAGAGCGCCCGCTCCAGACTCTGCTTGACCCGCTTGCGGGTAATGGCCACCAGCCCGAAATCGTTGAACTGGAGAATCTTGTACGGGGCGCGGTCGGCCCGCATGGCTTCTTCGAGCGTCTGCATCACCTTCTGGCGGTTCTTGCGCTCGTCCATGTCGATGAAGTCCACCACAATGATGCCGCCCAGGTCGCGCAGCCGGATCTGCCGCACAATCTCCTTGATGGCGTCGGTGTTGGTCTTCACAATCGTGTCTTCCAGCCGGTTCGATTTGCCCACGTACTTCCCCGTGTTCACGTCGATCGCCACCAGCGCCTCGGTCTGGTTAATCACGATGTATCCGCCCGATTTCAGCCAGACCTTCGGGCGCAGCGCTTTCTCCAGCTCGGGAGTGATGTTGAAGGCGTCGAAGATCGGCTGCGAACGGGTATAGAGCTTCACCCGGCTCACCAGCGCCGGCTGGAAGCGCTGCATGAAACCGAGGATGTTCTCGTAAACCTCTTCGCTGTCCGTCCAGATGGTCTTAAACGAAGTAGTCACCTGGTCGCGCAACACGCGTTCCACCACGCTGAGATCGTGGTGAATCAGCGCCGGGGCGGAGCGCTTTTCGGCCCTCTGCCTCAAGTCGAGCCACAGGTTGTAGAGGAACATCATGTCGTTGCGCAGTTCCTCTTCGCTCTTCCCCTCGCCGGCGGTGCGCACAATGTATCCGCCGGGAATCCCGGTCCGGTTGGATTGCAGAATCCGTTTCAGGCGCGCGCGCTCTTCGTCTGAGGAGATCTTGCGCGACACCCCGATATGATCCACCGTGGGCATGTATACCAGGTAGCGCCCGGGCAGGGCGATGTGGGAGGTGATCCGGGCGCCCTTCTGCCCCAGCGGCTCCTTGGCCACCTGAACGATGATCTCCTGCCCCTCGCGAAGCAGGTCGGAGATGGAGGGCTGAGCGCCCTTCTCAGGCCGGGGCGTCGGGCGAGGCTCCGGTTTCACGTCGCTGCGGAACGGCGGGCGGGCTTCCTCCCCACCCGGTCCGCCCCGCATCTTCCTCCGCAAGCGCCGCGAGGTGCGGTGCAAATACCGCCCGCCCTGCTCGCGCAAGGTCGCGGTCAGGCTGGTGGGGATGCGAGCCGGCTCGGGCCCGCTCTCCTCGATGGGCGGCGCTTCCTCGGGTTCTCCGGAAATGCCCTGCTCCCCGGCTTCGTCCTGGGCGGGGCCAGGCTCCGCTGCTTCAGCCTCGGGCTCGGCCGCCGTCTCCTGCGCGGCCGGCGCTTCGGTCTCCGGCTCCTCCGGTTCCTCCGGTTCCCGGGCTTCTGCCCCAGCCGCTTCCGCCGTTTCCGGTTCGGCGGGGCTGGCCGGCCCGGTTGCCTCCGGCGCCGCCGTCTCAACCGCTTCCGGCTTCTCCGCTTCAGCTTCGGCGGCTTCCTCTCCGCCCGGAGCTTCACTCCCGGATGGTTCCGGCTGCTGGTACTTGGCTAACGATTCGCCGGGGAGCACCGGGAATTCCTCTTCCTCCTCATCGGCTTCGGCGACGTGGGAGCTGTACTCTCCGGGCTTCCCGTTGCCGCCGCCCACCGGCGCGTACTTCGACTCCGGAAAGCCGCGGCCTTTTATGCGCCGCCGCCGGGAACGCCGGTTTCGCCGGTCATCAACCCCTGCGGAAGCCGCTGGGGGCGGTGGAACTGCCGGCTCGACCCGCGCCGGAGGCTCGCTCGGCGCCGCTGGGACCTCTGCCACGGCTTCCGGAACCGGCGCCGGTTCCACCGCCGCGGGCCCTCCCTTCTCCAGCCGCAACACCCTGTCCTCGACGCTGCTGACGATCTTGTCGTATTCCTCGTTGTCCTCGAAAAAGTCCGAGACGTACAGAAACGCGTCCCGCTCCAGGCCAATGTCCACGAACGCCGACTGCATGCCCGGAAGCACCCGGGTCACCCGGCCTTTGTGGATGCTGCCCGCCAGTGAGTATTCATTGGCGCGCTGAAAATAGACTTCAACCAACTGATCGTCTTCGAGCACCGCCACTTTGGTCTCGTGGCGGTTCGAAGAAACCACTAATTCCTTTGACATGAATGCCTCCGTGGGAGGCGGAGGTCAAACTCCAAGGCGAGATATTGTGGCCACCTGCGTGGGTTTCTCTACCCCGGCGCGCCGGCGGCGGCCGCCAGAACGCGCCCTACAGCCGTCTGCTAAGAAAAGCTCACGCAAACCGGACGGGCGGAGTCAATCGCACTCGAACACCCTGATTCCGGCCGGGGAACCACTCCCTCTCCGGTGCCGGCCCATCCGACTGCGCCGGCCCTCCGGGAGTCAACGATCCGGCTCCCAACAAAACTCTTTCAATCTCAAAACCTCAGCCTCCGGCAACCTCGCCGGGGCCGCAAACCTTCAATTCACAAAACGCCGCAATCGGACGTTATTCACCAGGCCCAGCATCATGTACGTCGCCAGAATGCTGGAACCACCCGAACTCATCAGCGGCAGCGGAATGCCGGTCACCGGCATCCGTCCCACCACCATGCCTACATTGACCAGCAGGTGAAACAGCAACAAAGCGCAAATGCCCATGCAGATGTACATCCCGGCCCGATCCGGGGCCGTCTGAGCATTTTGAATAATCTGCATCAGCAGGATGAAGTAAAGGGACAGCGCAACGACCACTCCCACGAAACCGTGCTCTTCTGCGAATGCCGAGAAGATGAAATCGGTATGCGGAACCGGTAAGAACCGCAACTGGGTCTGGGAGCCCCGGGTCACGCCTTTACCCCAAATGCCGCCGGCGCCCACGGCAATCTTGGACTGGATCATCTGATAGCCGGAGCCTCGCGGATCCCGATCGGGATCGAGGAAACTCACCAACCGGGCTTTCTGATAATCCTTCAACAAATGCCACCCTACCGGAAGCAAGACCACCAGCACCAGCCCGATGGCGATGAGGTACTTCCAGCGGAGTCCCGCCAGAAAAACCCCCACCCCCAGGATTGGCAGGTAGGTCAATGCCGTGCCCAAGTCCGGCTGCTTCATCACCAACAACATGGGGAGTCCAACCAGCCCCCCAAGCTTGAGAAGGTCCCTGGCTTCCACCCGGTCGCTTCTCAGGTCGGTTAAGAAACGAGCTACCAGTAATATTATCACCAATTTGACAAATTCCGACACCTGGAAACGGAACCCGCCAGGCAACGGAATCCAGCGCCGCCCTCCGAAGACCCACGTGCCGGCCACAAGCACCACCGCCAGCGTGACCACCGAGGCTCCGTACATCGGGAAGACCTGCCCGAGCAGCGAGTGGTAGTCGATCGCCGCCACCACCCACATCATCACCAGGCCCAGGATAATGAACACAATCTGCTTCCACCAGGCATCCTCCCAAATCGTGCCATGGGCGGCGCTGTAAATCTGGACCACGCCGATGCCGGAAATCGCCAGAGCCGTAACCGTCAGCGGCCAGTCCAGATCGCGGATGGACAAATAGTGGGCCATGTCACTGAGCACTAGTGGGCGGAGCCCCGGAAATGTTCTCCCCCGGCCGGGTCGGGACCGGCGCCAGCACCGGCGGCTTGGGCTGCGCGGCGGCGATCAGCCGCGCCTTCTTGTCAAAATAGGCTTTCAGCACGTCTCTCACGATCGGGGCGGCCAACTGGCCGTGCTCGCCGTTCTCAAACAGCGCCACCACCGCAATCTCCGGAGCCTGCCGGGGAGCGAAACCCACAAACCAGGCATTGTCCTTCAGGTGCTCGGCCGTCTTGCCTTTCAGAAATTCGTTGGAGGCCAACTGCGCGGTTCCGGTCTTGCCGCAAACCTCGATGCCGGGCAGCCTGGCCCTGACTCCGGTTCCGCCTTCATTGACCACCCCGTACATTCCGTCCACCACCTTCTGCACATTGTCCGGGGAAAGCGCCCAGGTGCGCGGCGCCGGAATCTTGGCCCCCTTGACCAGATGCGGCTTGTACCACACCCCGCCCATCGCCACGCCGGCTTCCGCTGCGGCAAGTTGCAACGGCGTGACGGTCAGCGCCCCCTGGCCGATGGACACCGAAATGGTCTCGCCCGCGTACCACTTGCGGCGGTACGTTCGCGCCGCCCAGCGGGTCGAGGGCACCGTTCCGGACGCCTCATGAGGCAAATCAATTCCGGTGCGCGATCCCATGCCGGCCATCTCCGCATAGAACGCCAGTTTGTCGATGCCGGTCCGGTTGCCGACGTTATAGAAGTACACGTCACACGATTGCACAATCCCCTTATGCAGGCTCACCGTGCCGTGCCCGTGCTTCTGCCAGCACTTGAAATAGCGCCCGTAGAAGGAAGCGCCTCCGCTGCAATGCACCGTGAACTGGTCGTCAATGGCGCCGCTCTCCAGTCCGGCCAGCGCCACCAGCGGCTTGAAGGTCGAGCCCGGCGCGAACTGGGCCTGGATGGCCCGGTTGAACAGCGGCTTGTCCGGATCGCCGGCAATGTCCTTCCAGTCGGCCGGACGGATTCGTACGGCGAACTTGTTGGGATCGAAGGTGGGCCGGCTCACCATCGCCAGCACTTCACCGTTGCGCGGGTCCAGGGCCACGACGGCGCCCTTACGGCCCTCCATGGCCAGCTCCGCCACGGCCTGCAAATCCAGGTCGATGGTCAATTGCAGGTTCCTGCCCGGAATGGCTTCCTTGATCCCAAGCACGTCGCGTTCCCGCCCGCGGTTGTCCACCACCACCTGGCGCTGGCCGTCCACGCCCATCAGAATGTCGTTGTACTGGCGCTCAATGCCAAACTTGCCCACGATGTCGCCGGGGTTGTAACGGGCGAACTCCGGTGAGTCGAGTTCCTCCTCGCTTACCTCCCCCGTGTAGCCGATCAGGTGCGCCGCAAAACCGTTCTGGGGATACAGGCGGCGCTGCGCGTGGATCAGCTCCATCTCCGGGAAGAACTCCGGGTCCCGGTGCGCCTCGACAAACGCCACCTCGGCCGGAGTCAGCTCTTCCTTGATGATGATCGGTTCGTACCTCGGCCGCGACTTGTAGCGCTCAATATGGGCCACCAGCTCCCCGTAGTCCAGATTCAGGCCCGCCGCGATGTCTTTCAGGTGCTCCATCTTCAGGTTTTCCCGCGACAGAATCAGACTGTAGGAGGAATGATTGTCCACGATCACCCGCCCGTCCCGGTCCAGGATCTTGCCGCGCGGCGCGGGAATCGGCAGAGCCTTGATGCGGTTGCGCTCGGCGCGCTCGTTGTAGAATTCCGGATTCTGGATCTGGAGCTCCCAGAATCCCGCGATCAGAAACACGAACACACCCACCGTCAGATACTGGATGAAAGCGATCTTCCCGCTGGCAAACTTGGGATCGTCCCGCAGAACAGGTTTCGAGGGAATCTGCTGTCGTTCTAAGTCGGGCTCGACCGGAATTAAACTCACGGCAGGTTCGGGGGGCCCTAGCCTCTCTCTTTCAGTTTATCTAAAAAATGAAACAGAGACACAGCTACCACCGCGTTCAGCAGGCCCAAAACCAGCGTCCGCTGGATCTCGAAAGACACTGGCAGGCCCAGCAACCCCCGGGCCAGCACCCAGTAGAAGAACTGGTGAAAGAGGAAAAAGAAGAAGCCCAGCGCAAAGCGGATGAACGGGTGATCGACGTCGAAGCGCATGCCCACCGAGGCGGCGAAATACCCAACCAGGGTTTTCACAATTCCAAACATCCCCAGCGGATTGCGCGACAGCGAGTCCTGCGCCAGACCTACCAGGGCCCCGATGAACAGCCCGCCTACGGGACTCCGCCGCATCAGGGCGAAGTACACCACCACCAACAGGGGCAGCTCCAGGTAGGCGAGAAACTCGAAGAACAGCGGTACGTAGACCTGAAACAGAATGGCCGCCAGCGGCACCGCGAACAGCACCCGGGCGCGAAAGCGCGAGATCTCGCTCTCGCGCTGGCTGCTGAACATCAACCGTTCGCCGCGGCTCATGGAGTCCTGGAAGCGGGAGCTGTCGCGGCGGGGTTCGGGACCTGCGGAGCCTGCGGCGCCTGCGCGGCCGCGGCCGGTTTCCGCTCCTGGGCGGGGGGAACCTTCAGGTTGAAGTCCGGCGGCTTCGAGCCCGGCAGCCCTTCCCCGAACTTGTGTCCCTGGGCTTCGCCCACCTCCCGATAGTGCTCCCGCAGCCGGTCGGCCTCGGTGGTGCCTGGCGGCAACGCAGGTTCCGCGGTGCTGTCGGGGGGCGGCGGCGGCGCAAGGTACACGCTCGTCGATGCCGTCTGGGCTTCCGGTACGGCCTGGTGCACGGCGTCCAGCACGATGAGCACCTCTTCCAGGCCGCCTTGCAGCCCCGCCGGATCCACGTAAATTTCCTTGTTCTGCGGCCCCGGCCGCACCACCGTCACCCGCCCCACCGGCGTCCCCTTGGGAAATATTCGGTCGTCACCCGAGGTGTAGAACCACTCGCCAACCTCCACCGTCTCCTCGTTCTGCACATAGTCCACCCGGCAACTGCCGAAGCCTTGACCCTTCAGCGTGCCGCGCACGTGGTGCTTCTGCGAGATTACGCCTGCCGCGAAGGTGGGATCGGTCACCAGCAGCACCTCCGACGCCGTCGGAAACGACGCCAGCACCTTACCGACAATGCCGTCCGGCGTGATCACCGCCATGCCTTTCTGGACCCCGGCCGTCGAGCCGCGGTCGACAAACACTACCCGCGAATTGGCCGTGGCGCCAATGCCGATCACCCGCGCCGCCAGCGTGCGCGAGGGCGTCTGCGCCTGGAACTTCAACAGAGCCTGCGCCCGGTCCG
>Ga0315298_1009997_pt1 | contig 11542 bp, 9 predicted proteins | sample WHS_1_MG_FD_203077 | JGI IMG/M metagenome (GOLD analysis project Ga0315298, IMG submission 203077) | Extremophilic microbial mat communities from Washburn Hot Springs, YNP, Wyoming, USA - WHS_1_MG | ecosystem: Environmental > Aquatic > Thermal springs > Hot (42-90C) | place: USA: Wyoming... | reverse complement strand
ACGCTCACTCCTATCACCTCTTTTCTACAGACTATGTAATGTAATGGCAGTATAAAAACTTTACGCTATAGTGAGAATTTATCCAAGATAGATTTTAAGTTTTCTTGCCTTCCTTAAGCCTGCCATTGCTTTGTAAAACATAATCTCATCATCTCCTAAGCCCCACTCTTTTAGTGAATCAAGCTCTGAAGCAAAGGTTTGCTCGGAAATCGTACCATCAACAACAGCGTTGATTAGGTCGGTAACATAGCGTTTTACTTCATCATATATTGGTCTTACCCTTATGTACTGCTCCCACATCTTTTTAAGCTTGTTCTTCTCTGCATCGTCAATTGGTAAAGCGCCAATCATTTCATATAATTTTCCTACCGCATAGTCTCTTGCAACTGGTGAGTACTCAGACACTAATACCATCTTATCTACAGTTCCTATAAGCTCATTCCATGCATTTCTCCATCTTTCATACCTTGTTGTTAGCATTAAGAATGCGATTTCCTTATCAGTGTAGCCTAAGTAGTTTTTAACATCGTCGAGAACTTTCTTGAATGCATCCTCTTTCATCATGAATTTAACATATAGTTCTTCTGCTCTTGAGAAGTACCTCTTTACGTCATCAACTATTGGTCTTATATCTAGGTAAGTTGCCCAAAGCTCCTGCCACTCTTTTGGAATATTCTTAGCCTTAACTACATCATCAAAGAACTCTCTTGCCTTTGGCACATACTCAACTAAAGTTGCTAAGCTCATAGGTGTTGGAATATACTCTCTTACGTTTTGCCTTATGTTTAACAGCATCTCATTTAGTTGTGCTCTTAAGTCAAATATAGCTAGCTCTTTATCTCTGTAGCCAACAGAACTTGCATACCCTTTAACTTTATTAACTATGTCATCAGGTAGCTTAACATACCTAATTACGTACATGTAAGTTGAAATTAAGTCTCTAACGTCATCAGCAGTGGGTCTAATTTCAATATATTTTGTCCATATTGGTCTCCACTCGTCAGGAACATTCCTAGCGTTATATACGGCAGTAATTAGGTCGCTTGGAATTACTAAGTATTCAGAAAGAGTAGCAAGTTGAGAAGGGGTTGGTATGTACTCTCTTGATGCAATGGTGTACATCTTAGCCATGACTTGTTTTAGGAAGTCTATTTCTATTGGTCTAAGCTTAGATGCCTTTGCAACTTCATCAACAAAGTCCATGAATTCTTCTTTTTTAGCTACACCTGTAGCTAACCTGTACATTAGCCAACCAATCCATCTCTGTGTCCATGAACGCATCCTTCTTAAAGCGTATACATCCTTGAAGTGGTCTAACGCATTAACATAAGGTTTGTAGTAGTCTTCGACAAATTGTAGCTTAAGTTCATCGGGTAAATCTTTACCTATAATATCCTTATAATCACTAGCAAAGAAAGAGTTTACATCACTAATTACTGTTATTGAGGTACTCTTAAAGGCATCATAGTTTTCTACTACATTATCTACATAAGCATTTGCCATGTCCCTCATGAACTCTCTAAGAATGTCAAGTGCTCTGTCCATCAATGCACGAAGTTGTGTTAGTTTTGCTTCTGGCGGTAAGAACCTAATAGGCACGTCTATATGACCAACACTCCAATCAAGTTTATCAGGAGAAGGGTCAAAGTATGCTACATTGAAGCTAACAGTTAATGCACCATTTAACATTTTATCCAAAGCATCTACGCTCCAGAATCCTTCCTTGAATAGACTTAAAGTACCTGTTCTGAGTAAGTTTCTCTCATCTGAAACAGACATGATAGTTTCTGCAACGGCAGTAATAGGTACGTAGTAAGGATGAATTCCAGTTGCTTGCAAAGTTCTGCAGAAGTTTTCCAAGTCCATAACAATTCCTGTAGTAGCTTCTCCTGATTGAATAACCTTTGTAAATGCACTCGCATCTGATTTCATGTCTACACCGCTTTCTTTAAGAAGCTGATAGAGACCAAACCTTACCATCCAACGTTGGTCAATCTTTGTTGGTATATCGGCAAGGGTATCAACCATTATTTGGTTATCACTTGTGAAGCCTTCTATCCAGCTTGGTCTAAAGAAGTCGTGCCACTTCATATATGTTTGGAAAGCACTGAATAGTTTACCATGTTTAAAGTTTAATTCTTTAGCATTTACTGGAGAAAAACCACCCAGAGCTTTTATTTCAGCACCTATTCTATCAGCCTCATCTTTGGTAATAGAAGCCCAGAGCATACCAGAAACTCCACGCATTAAGAACTGCCAGAGCCTTTCAGGTGGGGGATACCTAAACCTCATGTAGTAGTACAGAGAGCCAACTTGTCTATGCATACCTCTTGCCTCAAATAGCTTAAAGAAGTCTTCTGGGGATTGGAATATATCTTTAATGTACATTTCTGCAACATCTGATGCAGAAGGTAACTCGTACATTAATGCTAGAGGAACTGTTCTAGGATTGCCAAACCTATCCGTAACTGTAATTGCTAAATCAGTTTTTGTAGTCCAATCTATTACACTATCGTTGTAGCCATAGAGCCTTAAGAAGCCTTTAGTATCCTCAAGTACTTTCTTAAAAGCATCACTATCAAGACCGAAGCCCATGTGTCTTTTTAGATATTCTGTAAGCGTATCCAATGAAGGCATTTCCATTGGGAGAAAGTTCCTAAACATTGATGCAGAAAGACGACTAAGAGGTTGCGTCAGCCACACTGAAGTTGAATTCACTATGCTTCTTGCATACTGCGTAGGATAGTCCTTAAATTCTTTAGCGAGACCTACAAACAAAGCCTTTGTGTCAAACGTTACTTCGATTGGATGAGCAAGACCTAAACCTTGCATCATTCTGATTGCAGTGCGTTGCCCTACTGTAAATGGTGCGAATACTACGCCAGCACTTCCATCGTGTCCAAGCCTATAGCCTATTGTAAATCTTAGAGGTACTTTCGTAGGCAGTGTAGCAAGGTAGCGGAAGAACATGTAGTATCCTCTCATTAGCGAAGTAGCAGAAATAGTAATGAAAGGAAGACCCCCCATAATTGTAAACAATTGAAGAAGCTCTCCCTGTGGCACTTCACCTTTACGTAGCTTTTCTACCTGAGGTGCGATAAGACTTTCAAGCCCTTTGCCTAGTGCTTCGTTTAAAGGAGTGAATAAAGCTTGCAGTGGTTCTGTAAATAGCTTACCCATAGGCTCAGCAACACTACCTGCTAGATTTACTACGCTACCTACAAAGTCTTTACCTAGAGATGTACCTGCAGAAGCGATGTCTAAAATTAAGTTATATATAGGTTTGGTTATAGCACCAACAAAAGACTTAACAAAGTCTATTGATTTATTAACTAGAGGCACAAAGACACCAGTAGCTACATCCCAAAATCCAGTAACAACAGTTTTAACAACGTCTACGAGACCAGAAACAGCTTTACCCATGATTCCTAAGAACCCAGAAAGTAGACCAGTAAGTGCGTTCCAAACTGCTTCTGCAACTCCTTTCGTATATGCAATTGGGTCTTTAATGAATTTGTTAAACTCCTCACCAGCTTTCTTTACAAAAGGCACTATGTAGTCTTTAATTATAGGAAGGTTAGAAACGAAGCTTACAACTGGGTCTAGTAGATACTTCTTAAGAGCACCTAACGGGTCTTTCGGAAATTCAATCAATAAGCCTGCTAAGTTCTTAAGAGAAGGTATAACAACATCTCTTAAAAATGGAACTTTGTTAATAAAGTCTGCAACTGGTTGTAGAACGTTTTTCTCAAGCCAACCACGTGGGTCTTTTATGAGCGAATCAAATGATGATTTTAAGTTTTGTATAAAAGGCACTACATAGTCTTTAATTATAGGAAGACCAGAAATAAAAGTTGATACAGGTGTAAGTACATAGTCAGAGATTGCTTTTAGAGGATTCTTTGGAAACTCAACTACGAAGCCAGCTAATGCCTTAAGAAATGGGAATAAATACTCTTTTATAAGAGGTATTATGTAGTCTTTAACAATTGGCAGATTGGAAATGAATGTTGATGCTGGAGCTAGAACATACTTAGATATTGCACCTAATGGGTCTTTCGGAAACTCTGTAACAAACAAAGCCATATTGACAAAGAAATCTTTAGCACTAACTAAGAAGTCCTTTACAAAGTCAGGTAGCATCTTCCAAAAGTCTATAGCAAGACCAGAAATTGCCTGTCCTAATGGTTTTGATATATGCTCATCAAACCAAGTAGGTAAGTAAAGAAGTGCATTTACAAATCCCATGAATGCAGTAGAAATTGCATTGAAGCCTGTAGTAATATAGCCAGAAAGTTGAGTAACTGCATTTGATAATTGACCAGCAAGGTTAGATAGAGTATTCCATAAATCTGTTAGACGACCTAATATTGATTGTTGAATGTAATTAACTAATGACGAGATACCACCAGAAAATAGTTTGCTAGCACCTTCTAGTATAACAGAAGGAAGACCAAATAGCTTATTGATGTTCCCCATGATAGAAAACAAAGAAGACTGAGCAAAGCTACTTAGCTGACTTATAGCAGGCAGAATAGTACCAATAATCGCTTTACCTACATCTGCAATAGTTGAAGTAACCCAGTTCCATCCTGATTGTAACGCGCCCCAAAGCCATGACTTCAGACCACCTATTAAAGAGTCAATCCAATTCCATCCACTTTTTAAAGCGTCCAAAAACCATGATTTTATTCCATCAAAAGCTGACCCAAGCCAATCTTTAAGTCCAGATATAGCAGGTTGGAAGACCTGATACGCAATATTTAGCATAGTACCTAGTACATTGGTTGAAATGAAGCTAGATAGGTTTGGCACGATTATCTTCGTAAAGAAGTCTGGCAAAGACATAAGCTTACCATTAACTACAGGTAGTATGTTATCTCTGATGAATGATGTAACTCCACTAAGTACTGAGTTAATTACAGGTTTTATATTCTGGTCTATCCATGTTTGTATTGAAGAAATTATAGAACCAGCGATAGAGCCCAGAGTTGAGTTGATGAATTCTTTTAATTGCCCAACAATGTCAGTAACTCCAGAAACTGAAGAAGCAATCAAATCTAAATCGAAAGGCACTGTAACTACAGGGTAGATGTTACTTACATGTGTAACTTCAGGAAGGAAAGCCTCTGAGTTTGAACTAATTGTATCTGAAAAGGCATTTGCCATAGCTTTCGCTAAGTTATTTAATTCCTCAGGACTAAGATTTAAGTCGAAACTCTCATCGTCGTCGCTCAACTTATTAATCGCCTCACTTCATCTAAACCATAAGCATACTCAATGAACTTGACCTTATCTATTTCTGCCTTTAGTTTATTTATTAATCCATTGTAGTCTTTGGCATCTACTGGAAAGACCTTTGACCTTATGCCTTTATATAGTATTTGCACTGATGCACTGTATATCACATCACCACCAAATAATTCAAATTTACGAACTTCAATAATAAGTACAGGTACTTCATCAACAACAATGGTAAATGGAGGTAGCTGTATTGTCGCAGGTTGCATTAAGATTATTTACACGTGAAGCGGTATTTTAATTTTTCCCTTATTCAGCACTGGGTTGTGGCTTAGGTGGTGCAGGAGTTGGTGTGGCTTGTCTAACTAGGTTGTTAAGTTCTTTTACAGTCTTAAACAATTCTCTAGACTTCTGAGCTAAAGGACATTCATTAAGCTTTGGGCAGTCTATCGTAGAATACTCAAAGGAAAGCTCATGAGTTTTTAGCAAAAGCTCTTGCATTATTGTAGTAAGCTTATCTCTGACTTCCTCAGAAAGCTCAGGAGCTACAGCTCCTGCTCCTGCAACAGTACGCTTGGCTTTAGCAGAAGCTCTGGCTCTTGGCGAAACAGAAGCTTTTATTTCCTCACCAACATCACTTACGTCTTCGCTCATTTGTATCAACTATGCATTATAGAGGTATTTAAACTTTATGTTATTTAGTTTAAGATACAGTAATAGTCCATTCTATTGTTAGCTGTTCTCCTGCAACCATCGATATTCCAGTAAAGTTTTGATATGAAAGAACAGTACCTCCAGTAGAAGAATCGCATAAAACTGCCTCAGTTACGGTTACATTGGAAGACATGGTAAAAGTTGTTGTCCATCTTGCATAAGTTGTAGGTGCATTAACATCAGCTTGTCGATATGCTATTGGCGAACCAAGACCTGAGGCAGTTGCAGTACCTGAACCTATACCTATATACTTAAATGGAGTCGTACTAACACCACACATTAGTTGAGCAACTCTAGTTTTTCCTGCATCAGTTATTGTATTCTCTATCACTCTTTTATCCCTGATTTTGCCGTTCTTGTCTCGTACAGTAAGGACTATAATGCCTTTCAATTTTATTTTTTCTTTGAGGTGTTTTTTACCAAACAAAGAAAACCACACCATTTTCTTGTTCACCTCTCACTAGCTAACCGAGTAAGTGTACTGAATTCTTAACCTTGTATTTATATCAATAACTACGTAACTACTGAAGTTCCATGTCATAAGAACATCGCCATTTAGATTAAGGTACTGCATATAAGCACCATTGCCAGTACTAGAAGGAGAAACTACACCAGTATCTCCAGTTGCCCTGTTGTTTACAGTATCAACAGTTCTAGAGAACGTGAACGTACCAAGCAAAGCACCAGCATCGCTGAAAACCTTTGCGGTTAGTAATCCTATTTGTTTTCTTCCACTACCAGTGAAAGCAAAAGCTAAGTTTGTTGAGATTGATTCTTCAACATAAGATGCTGAAGTTGAGCCACTTAATGTACCACTAACGTTTATTGTGATTGTTAGAGTAACATCAACAGCATCGCCAGAGGAAACTGTCCTAGACCATGATGTTTCAAAGTATTTCTTAGTGCCTGCGTAAGCCCTAACATAACTTACAGTATAGCCAGCAGTAATTGAAATAGTACCTGTTATTCGAGCTTGGTTTCCTGTGGGGTTAGAATAAGTTAAAGATGTAACGCTATCTCTTTCTGCACCCGTATTATCAACTAGTACAATCTTATCAATCTTAGAAACGTAAGTAGTGTTAGAGCCAACCTCGTTTACGATGTCATCGAAAAGGGGGTCTTGAGGAGAAGCTTCGCCTACAGGTATGTCATTAACTTTTAGTTCTCCTTTTATTCTTATTCCTATTTCACTCATACTACTGTATTGCAGTAAAAGATGAATTTAAAGGTTTTTCTATGGTAAGGAAAGCATTTGCTCTGCATACCCAATTATTTCATTTGCACAAGTGATTGATTCACTTACATAATGCTGTACCCCACCTACATAAAATAGTCCTTCTTTTGTTTTTACAACTTTATAAATTTCAGTAGTAGTAGAGAATATGCCTTTATTTGATAAAATCAAATAGTTTGACAAAGACTTCATAAGCTTTGCTACTTCGTTTCTTTCAGCTATTGTTAGAGTACCGTTTCCATAAAGGTTTAGGAGCATTCTTGCCAAACCACGCATGGCTAGTATAATAGCACGGTTATAATACGTATAAGCAAGAATTAAGTCAGTTTTATAAATGTCCCAACCACCATTCTGAAAGCCAAGTATAGCGTTAGCAGATATGTTGCCATTAAAATTTTCCATTTTGTAAATGTCTTCTAGTATTTTTTGAGAAAGAAGGTAAACTTCAGCAGACTTAGAATAGGCATTAGTCAAGTATGCGTTCTTTTCTCTTAGTTCTTCTACTTCTTTTTCCAAAGCAATGTTTGAACCGTTTAGCACAGAAATTATAGTTTTCAGCTTCTCAATTTCTGCAGTTTGATTCCACAACTCGTTACTTAATGACTCTATTTTGCTTAAATATTCTGTTCTCGCTCTTTCATAAACAACTTCTTTTTCTATTGATAAAACTTGTGCTCTATAAATGAAGTAAACGTTAGAAATAGCTAGTAGCACTACCAATAGAGCTAAAATTATTACAAGCTTAGAGCTCTTCATTATGCATCACCACATCGCTACATAACTATTGCAGTAAAGTGCTTATAAATCTTCCCCATAAATTTCTCTTAGCTTGTTACAGAATTTTTCGTATTTTTGCTGGTCAAATCGCTCAACATGAGACTTAAGCTCATTCTCAAAAACCCCTCTTAAGTGTGTTAGTTCAAACACAATACTATCTCTTTCATCTTTAGTTAAGTTTCGCTTTAATTCGCCAATGTAAGCATCTCTGCAAAGGTAAATTCCTTTTAAGGTGAGACCTAGCTCATCTGCAATTTTATAAATGTTTAAAACAAACTTTCTCTTCCTTAAGAAGTATAGAGGCACTAAGATTGCACGGTAGCAGTGTAAAGCTTGTCTTGGAAAGTAATATTTTGTGAAATGATAAAGCTCCATATCGGCTTCATCGAGAGAAAAAAAGTCTGGAGTTACTAGGTCTAGAAGCTCATCATAGGGAAAATCTTTGTCAATATAAAATGGGTTGCCCATATTCGCAATAGTAGTTCCATGCTTGTATTGTAGCTCCATGTTTATCAAATGACCAAGAGACCACATGTTTAGGTCGTAACCGTCTTCGCCAGCATGCACATAGTCAAACCACTTAGGATAGTGGAAGTACCCATGGATGTCAAAATCATAATTTTTTGAACTCCAACCAAATGCTCTGCTTCCAGTATGAGACATCAGTATAATTTTTGCCTTTCCTTGAGTTTTCTCAAGAAATAGCTTTTTTACTCGTTCTTTTTCTTCCTCTGTTGGTTCTAAATCAAGACCAAGTATTTTTCGCTCTGTGTCCATACCACACTACACCAATTTAGATGCATCGTATGTAGGTATAAATAAAATTTTCTGTGGTTCAGAAGTATAGCCTGCGGTTATTATTCGCATAACATTAAATACTTTAACTTCTATAATACCATTAACCTGAGACCACTCTAGCTTTTGAGAAAGAAGCCAGAGACCCTTCTTTAAAACAGACTTGTTTTCTCTCTTTGCAATATCTAACACATGCTCGGCAAACTTTTCTGCATTCTTACAAGTAAAAGTGCAAGGTAAAAATGGGATTACTCTAACTCCAGCATATCTAAGCATAACATTAAGCAAAGGATTACCTCTGACTTCTCCATTATTTACACCTGTACGTTCAGCAATATCAACTATTGGGTCGAAGTGCTTTTTTGACCATGAATCAATAAAAGCATTAATACAACAATCAGGATACCCTAAAAGTCTGCCTTGTATTCTATGGTCTCCAGCGTAGTATCCTTTAGCAAATTCCTCAAGGTCTTCATTTCTTTTACCTACAACACCGAAAATCATGCTATCGAATAAACCATTTGGTCTTTGATGGTAGTGGGAAAAACCAAGAAAATGTTTAACTTGGTCTAGAGCCTTGTACTTGTACCCAGCTTTATCCAACAAAACTAGTTGTTGCTGTAGAGTTTCAGGGAATATGTGTTCTACATCACATTTTCGTATACCTTTATCTATTAGTAAGAATTCAACTTTGTGCATAAGAGTTTCGTACTCTGATAAAATGTTGCCAAATTCATCTTCCATAGCTTCAGTTTCAAAGACTACTGTAACAAACGAAGGAAGATTGACTTCGCTCAATCAAAATCACCTTTCCACATGTTGTACTTTCTACCAGAGTCAATCATCTGAATGTACCTAATTTTATCAGGATAATCAGAAGCCAACTTAACGTTTGGCATAACTTTTTTAATTTCTTGCTCCATATACTCAAAGAACTTTGAGTAGGCTTTTATAAAAGCACTTGGTCTTCTCCAATCGCCACCAATAGCCTCAGCAGGACACCCACCACGATGAAGATGAGCGTACTTATCATCTTTAAGCTCTGTTTGAATTAAGGCAATTGCTCTTGCTTGTGAGTAGAACAGGTCAGTATGAGGGAGAGGCTTGGGGCTTGGAAGCTCGTTTCCTAAAGCTCTATCACACCTAAAGATTTTACCATCGGCAGTTATGCTCCATACTAGTGCGTCGTAGTAGCTACACCCAGAAAACCAGCATATTATATTCTTCTCACCAGTTAGTGCTCGTTGAACATCATCAAAAGGAGAGTAACGAACATCTAGCTCTTTAGTAGCATGATAAAGCCTAACAAGAGCATGAAAAAGCTCATCATTTGTTAAAGCGTATTTTTCTGCGAGAGGATAAGTAGGGTACATGTGGTTAAGCCTTCCACCAGTAACACCAATGGATTTTAGCGACTTAATGAACTCTATGAGCCTATCTAACTTAGCATCATCACTTGCATTAGCTTTATGAAGTAGAATTATTACACCTGTTAATATTTTCTCGTTTTGCAAGCGTTCAATGTTTTCTAAGACTTTTTTTCTGTAGAATTCAGAGGCTTTAGTATCTTCTTTTCCTTCATCAAAAAACCCTCTTAGAGTATTTATGTCGGGGAAGCCATCAACAGAACAACCGACGGTTACATTATATTTTTTAAAAAGCTCAACATGTTTGTCAGTTATGGCGAAACAATTGGACTGCATCCCAATTTTTAGACCCTTAGACTTAAAGAAAGAAAACTCTTCCTCAAGTAAATCAAGAGGAACTATTGTAGCTTCGCCACCATGAAAGACAATTTCATCAAACTTTTGGTTGTAAGCTGAGCAATAGCTCTGTTGTATTAGTTCTAATGCTTTCTCAACTTTATCTTTTTTAAATTCAATTATACTATGCTGAGGTCTTTTTAGATTGGGTCTCTGGAAACAATAAAGGCAACTCATGTTACAACCAAAGGTTGGGAAAAACAGTAGTGTCATGGTATACTACTAATAGCTAAAGTAGTTAATAAGCATTTAGGAAGTCTGAGTGAGCTACGTTAGAAAAAGCTGTATTTGAGAAAACGTCGCTATGATAATCTGAATGAGCATAATTGTAGTGAGAATCTGAGTGTGCTCTATCAGAATGGGCTACATCAGAATGTGTTGGAGTTCCTTGTATGCGTGGCTCACCAACTATATCGTAAAATACTGAATAATTACTATGAAGTACATTTGAGAATGCAATGTCGCTATGAGAATCGCCGTGAGCTAAATCACTATGAATAGAGTTACTGAACCTATCTGAGTGAGCTCTGTCAGTATGAGGAACATTTGAGAAACGATATGCTTGGAATGTTGATGGAATTGAGTTACGTACTGACTCTGACCAAGACAAAATACCCCTGTACAGGAGAGTATATTGGTCTAAGAAACTGTTTGAAATTGAAGTATTAAAAACTTTAGTTACGGACTTTACAAAAGTTTCAGATAGAGTAATTGCTTCAGAGAATGTTTTTAAAATATTTCTTATAAGAGATGAGTTTACAACATTGCTAATAGCCTCAGAAAGTGAAGCTGTAAATCTGTAAACAAATTGATAAGCATCTGATAGAGTAGTAGAAATAGAAGTATTAAGTATTTTAGTTATAGTAGTCGTAAAGGTCTCAGTTAGTGAGATTGCTTCCTCAAAACGCTCTACAATATTTCTTAGGATTGAAGAATTTACTACATTGTTGATTGTCTCTGTAATCACAACAGGTATCCGATAAACAAATTGATAAGCATCTGATAGAGTAGTAGAAAT
>Ga0315298_1009994_pt1 | contig 11543 bp, 5 predicted proteins | sample WHS_1_MG_FD_203077 | JGI IMG/M metagenome (GOLD analysis project Ga0315298, IMG submission 203077) | Extremophilic microbial mat communities from Washburn Hot Springs, YNP, Wyoming, USA - WHS_1_MG | ecosystem: Environmental > Aquatic > Thermal springs > Hot (42-90C) | place: USA: Wyoming... | reverse complement strand
TTTGGTGGGCGCTTGAGCACCTAGCAAAGCCGCTGGGCATGGCGTGCCGGCCCGACCCTGCACCCCCTCTCGGGACCTGCCCCTTCTCGCCTCGCGGAAAGGGACCGGGGGGATAGGCGTTACACGCTGTGTGACCGCCAGCGGAGGCTTTGGCGTTCGTAGCGCCAGGCCGGCCCGGCACCCTGGCACCAACCGTCTTTGCAGTAGTGGCTCTCGCGCCTGGACCATCGCCCCGACAATGCCAGCCGCCAACGCAACGCCACAGCATAAGGACATGCCGTCCATATGCCCGCGAGGAACTCTACGCACACGACGGACCCAGGGCGTACTGCTGGGGCATCGATCGTCGGCAGGCCTGATCGCTCCCGGCGGGGGACGGCCAGCAGAGCCGCCACCGTAACCCACAGATGGGCTACCTTCGGAGCGCCCGACGGCTGGCAGCTGCCTCGTCTGATGGAAGCAAGTATAATCGCGATGGCCGGGCCGGGCAATCTCCGTAGGGCAGAGGGGCCGGATGGTGGGCATGAGGGACGACGAGGGGATATCTGGACCGAGCGGCGCCTGCTCTCGCCGCAAACCCTTGGCCGGAGAGTTCCCGATGACGGCGACCTCGCGGCCTTGGCCGAGCCTCTGGAAAAAGGGCCGCCAGCCCCAGGGAGCTCCGCAGGCGGCTGGCGGGAACGTACGACACCTGTCGTGAGAAGGGGAGGAGGAGCTGCGCCGAGGCGGGCGCAGCCGCCCTTCCTGTGGGGGGTGCGCTCAGCGCCCCTCTGGCTGGGTTGCCGTGGCCTCCGGCTCCTGGGTGGGCGCCGCTTCTCTCACCTGGCCCTCGACCTCCTGCCCAGCTGCCCGCACGGGGATGTGTACTGCCTTCTCCCACTGAGGCTTGGGGACGCGCACGACCAGCATGCCGGCGGCGATGGAGGCATCGCAGGTCTTGGCCTCTACCTCGCGGGGCAGCTCGATGCGGCGGTAGTAGGGGCCCGGGTGCCATTCGTGTAGGAGATAATCCTTGGGCAATTGTGGGGACCCTTTGGGTGCGGCCTCGATGATGATGGCGTTGCCTTCGCATTTGAGCTCCACGTCGCCCGCCTCCATGCCGGGCACGGGGGCGGTAACGATCCACGTTTCGGCCGAGTCGTAGATGTTGACTGGCAGCTCTTGCATCCAAGCTTCCGAGTCCCAGCCGCGGCCGCGGCCCCTCCAGGGTGCCCAACTGCGGCGACCAGCGTACCAGGGAGTGGTGCGTGCCATGCTCTCCGCCTCCTTCGCGGCCCGTAGTGCGATGGGATGGCACGAGCAAGATGCGTGCCAGAGGCGGGGGCAGGAGACGTAGAACGCAAGACGCAAGACGTGATGCGTGTACCGTGTTGCGGGCTCCGTTCACGTTTACACGTTCCACACCTCATTCCCCCTTCGCCACCGCAGGGAGCCGGTACCGGTTGTTGGCAACGTACTTGGCGACCTCGACGGTGACGAGCAGGCCCAGGGCGATGCCGACGACGATGGCCCAGTCGTTCAGATGCAGGGGCACGATGCCCAGCAGCTGGCGCACAGGCGGCAGGGCAACTGCCCCGAAGGCCAGGGCCAGGCCGCTGGCCACGGCAGCGATCAGGGGCTTGTTCTGGCGCAGGCTGCCCACCTGGAAGATCGACCGCCGCAGACTGCGGTATGCAAAGATGTAAATCATCGAGTTGACCGCAAAGGTGGCGTACGCCAGGCTGCGCGCCTCGGCCACATTGTTGTGAGCGCCCCAGTAGTGGCCGAAGAGCAACAGGGCGCCGACTGCAAGGGTGGTGCTGATCACACCGATGAGCGAGAGGCCCAACCGGTTCAGGATGGGCTCGCTCAGTGGCTTGGGCTTTTCGTCCATGATGCCCTCTTCCTTGGGCTCGAACCCAAGCACGATATCCGACGGCCCGTCGCAGATGAGGTGGATCCAGAGGATCTGGGCCACCATCAGCGGCGCGGGCCATCCGAGCATCATGGCGCCGAAGATGGTCAGCACCTCGGCGAACGAGTTTGACAGGGTGTAGGCCACCACCTTGCGGATGTTCTCAAAGATCACTCGGCCTTCCTCGATGGCAGCCACGATGGTCGTGAAATTGTCGTCGAGCAGGATGATGTCGGCGATCTCCTTGGCCACGTCGGTGGCCGAGCCGACGACGACGCCAATGTTGGCCCGCTTGAGGGCGGGTGCATCGTTGACGCCATCGCCGATCATGGCGGTGATCTCGCCATTGGCCTGCAGGGCGCTCACAATCCGCAGCTTGTCTTGTGGGCGGATGCGGGCAAAGACGACCACGTCGCCCACGCGCCGCTGCAGCTCCTCATCGCTCATGGCCTCGAGCTCGCTGCCCTCGAGCACCTGGCCCCCGTTCGTCTTCAGGCCGATGTTCCTGGCGATGCGTTCGGCGGTGCGGCGATAGTCGCCGGTGATCATCTTGACCTTGACACCTGCCCTGTGGGCGGTGGCGATGGCCTCGCGCACCCCCTCGCGGATGGGGTCCTCCATGGCCACCAGGCCGGCCCAGGTGTAGCCACTGTGGTCGTCGAGCGCGGCGCGTGGCCGATAGGCCAAGCCCAAGGGGCGGAGGCCTTCGCTGGCCCACTGCTCGACCTCATCGAGGATGCGCGAGCGCTCGGCCTCGCTGACATCGCAAAAGCCCAGTACGATCTCAGGCGCACCCTTGAGATAGTTGTAGGCCTCGCCGTCGACCTGGTGAGCCGTCACCATGTACTTGGCCTCGCTGGAGAAGGGCTGTTCCTCCAGGCGCTGCGCGCTTTGCACCAGGGCTTGCAGGTCGTTGCCCAGCTCGGCCCGGGCAAACTCCCACAGCGCCACGTCGACCGGGCCCTCCAGGTCGTTGCAGAGGACCATGGTCCGCAGGGCCTGCATTGGGTCCGATAGCCGGCTGCGCGTCACGCGCATACGGCCCTCGGTGAGGGTGCCCGTCTTGTCGGTGCAGATCACCGTCACTGAGCCCAGGGTCTCCACGGCAAGCAGCCTTTTCACCAGGGCGTTCCGCTTGAGGATCTTGCGCATGCCCAGCACCAGGATCACAGTGACGGCAATGAGGAGCCCTTCGGGCACGGCGGCGATGGCCAGCACGATCGACACGCGCAGCATGTCGAGGAAGGGCCGGCGCATGATGAGGCCGGTGACGAAGATCAGCGCCGTCAGCCCCGCCACCAGGTAGGTGAGGGTGCGGCTGAAGGCTTCGAGCCGCACCTGCAGGGGCGTCTCTTCCTCGTGGCCGTCGTCGAGCGAGGCGGCGATCTGGCCCAACTCGGTGGCCGAGCCGATGCTCGTCACGCGCATCAGCCCGCGGCCGGTGACGACAATGGTGCCCATGTACACGCAGTTTGTGCCAGCGTCGGTGCTCTTGCTCACAGGCTCGCTTTCACCGGTGAGAATTGCCTCGTCGACGGCCAGCCTGGCCGCTTCGAGCAGTTCGCCGTCGGCCGGGATGCGCTCGCCAGCGGTAAGGACGACGATATCGCCCGGCACCAGGTCGCGGATGTCTATCTCCTGCCGCTCGCCGTTGCGGATGACCGTAGTCGTGGGCTTGAGTAGGCGCCTGAGGGCGGTAAAGGTCCGCTGGGCCTGGTACTCCTGGACAAAGCCCAGGACGGCGTCGATGACGACCACGGCCATGATGATGGCGAAATCGCCCCGCTCGCCCGCCAGGAGCGAGATGGCCGCTGCGACGAGGATGATGTACACGAGAGGGCTCTTGAACTGCCCCAGCAGGATCGACCACGCCGAAGGACCCTTGCGTACGGGCAGGGTGTTCCGCCCGTACCTGGCCCTCTGGGCCAGCACCTGGGCGTGGGTCAGGCCCTGCAGGGGCGGCCGTGCGTGGGTCGGATCGGAATCGTGCGGTTTTCGGGTCATCAAGGCAACTCCTTGTCAGGTTTGTCTGCGGCCCGAACGGCATGCTTTCCGGCCCTGCCACAGTCCGGGGATCGGAAAGGCCACCTGTGCGCCGGCAATCGCAGCGGCGGCCCCACGGTGGCGTAATAAAAAAGACGCCTGGGACGACGAAAGCCGGGTCTATCCCGGCTTCTCGCCTGATCCCGACGTCTCTATTGGCCTGATTGTACAGCAACTTGGCCGGTCGTGCAAGTCGGCAGGGGGCAGTTCAAGCTCGCACGGCAAGTGCAATCAGGCTGCCCACGGGACGAATTGCGCAAGGGGGAATTGCCGACTGTCGGGCCAGATGGGATGGGTGACGCGGCTACAGGGGCCCGACGCGCGCGCCCTCGCGAAGGTTGAGGGGCACGCAGGTGTGGGGAAAAGAGGCGCGGGCAAGCTCTTCGGTGCTGCGCCCCCGCCCCACACACGCACACAGGGGCGAGGCGGTGCCTCGAGCGCGTCACCTGGCCAGCGTCAGCTGCAGCACCGTGGCCGAGTGTGGCGGAAAGGTGTAGGTGAAGCGGTCGCCAGCCAGGAAAGGGGCGACGGGCGCGATGGCAACCACATCGGGGTTGGTGATCGAGTTGCCCGAGAGAGCGCTGGGCCCATTGAGTTGGTAGCCCCGGCCTTCCAGTTGGGCAGTGGCGCCTTGGAGCTGAATATCGACCTCGGCCGGCTCGCGGCGGTGGCGGTTGACTACCGAGAGGTAGAGGATGCCGCGCTCGTTATCGAGGGTGGCTGCGGCATCGACAAAGCGGGCGCCCAGGCGCGCCGGCATGAAGCGGCCCATGGGCTGCGCATCGAAGGTGGGGCTTTCGACCTCGGTAACAATGCTGAGCGGCCCACTGTGGTCGTGTTGAAGCTGGACGGCCAGGTAGATGGGCGTTAGGAACAGGCCGGTGGGCGTGGTATAGATGGCGCCCAGCACGTTGACCAGTTGCGCCAGGTTGGCCATGGTCACATGCTGGCAGTGGCGGTAGAAGACGTGGAAGATGCCCGTGGCGTAGAGCCCGTCGCGGAGGAGGTAGGGCTCCTCCATCGCACACTCGTAGTGGGCATGCACCCACACGTTCCACTCGTCGAAGGCGATGTGAACCTTGCCTTCCAGGCCGGCCTGGCGGATGGTATCTTCGGCCTGGTGCAGCAACTCCTCCACGCGCTCGGGCCCGGCCACCACTACAGGGTAGAGCTCCTCGTGGGTGGGCTCCATGCCGCGCGGCATCTCGCCGGGGACGTAATGGTGCAGGCTCAGGTAGTCCATGCGCGGCCCGACGATTTGGAGGACGGAGCGGTTCCACTCGGGGGCCTCGTACTCGTGGGCACCTACGGCTACCAGGATCAGGTTGGGATCGACGGCGCGCATGGCAGCGGCGAATTCGACGAAGCGTCGGGCGTAGGTATCGGCATCGATGTGGCCGTACTGCCAGTTGCCATAGACCTCGTTGCCGACGCCCCAATAGCGCACGCCATAGGGCTCGAAGTGGCCGTTTTCGGCGCGCATGCGGCCATAGGTGGAGTCGGCGGGGCCGTTGCAGTACTCCACCCAGGCGGCGGCCTCTTCGGGCGATCCCGAGCCGACGTTGGCGGTGAGGTAGGGCTCGGTGCCGAGGAGGGCGCAGAGGGCCATGAACTCGTCGGTGCCCACGTCATTGGGTTCCAGGGCCCCCCACACGGGGTCGACCCGCGTGGGCCGGCGGTCGCGCGGGCCGATGCCATCGAGCCAGTGGTAGGCCGAGGCGAAATTGCCCCCGGGCCAGCGCAGGAGGGGCGGGCGCAGGGCGCGCACTGCCTCGAGCACGTCGGGCCGCCAGCCGGCCAGGCTGTCTTCGGGCATGAGCGAGGCAGCGCCCAACCAGACCGTGCCGGTGCCACGGAAGGTGATGGCGAACTGGCCCTGCAGGTCGTCGACAGGACACTGGATGGTGACCTCGTGGGTGTGCCAATCGCCTTCCTGGCAGATGCACTCCTGCTCGATGTAGGTGCGGCCCGACTCGCTCTCCAGCGCAAAGCGCAGGGGCCCCTGTAGCCCCTCCTGGCGTACGACCAGCCGCACCCGGTAGCGCCTGCCACAGCGGAGGGCCAGCGGGCCCTGCCGCACGCCGTGGGGCAGGCCATCATCCTGGCGCACGATGACCTTCTGCGATTGGTTGCCGGTGTAGAAGGTGGTGTTGTCGTGGTTGAAGAAAGTGTTGGGGCCGCGGTTCACCGAGCGCCAGGGGGCCACGACGCCGAACTCTTCGGTGTCGGGGCCGTTGAATTTGCGGTTGCACAGCATCTCGGACCACAGGCCGCCGTAGATGCAGCGGCCAAGATGCTCGATGAACTGGCCAAAAAGGTTGGGATCGACACGCCCAATGACCTGCCCGGCCTGCACCCGCACCTTCGCCTGCATGAGGTCGCCATCCTCCGGAGCGTCTGAACGGCGATTGTACCATCAGCAGATGGGGCCTGCAACCGGATTCGTGCGGGCGCGGTTCCCTTGGGGGCGGGCCTGTGCAATGTGGCGCCGCATCGCGGCTGTGGACCCCCCAACGTGGGGGATGGGCTGGCGTCGCAGGCGCCCATGGGGCGAGAGAGACCTGTTCGTCGCTTGGAACAGCCTGTACTGAGCAGTGCGAAGCGGAGGGGGGCGAGCTCAGCACGAACGGCCATGCGCACACAGCGCCAGGAGCTTGGGCCCGGAGCCTGCGGCTACTCCAGGGGGTGAACTGCAGCCTCCAGGCCGACGCGCAGCTTTCCGGCGCTCCTCAGTTGTGCTATACTACGCACGTTATAGTACATACGTCCTACGGGGCCCGGCAGTCTCGACCGGGCCTTGCAGTCGGAGCCACCCTCGATGCCTGCAGGGCGGGCAGGGCGAGGCATGAACAGGCTGGCGCCCCTGCGCGGAGCCCATCCCCCTGGCTCCTTTCGCGCGCCGCGGGAAGGGGCTTCCCGTATCGGGAGCGACTGCGCCAGCCGGCGTTTTCGTAGCAGCGGAGCAGATCCAGGATGGCCAAGGCCAGGAAGACACGGCGCTCGACCAGAGCGAGGCGCAGGGCGCCGGTAGTGGAGCTCTCGCCGGCAGCGAAGAAGCAGATGGCCGGCATTGCCCTGCTGATGTTGGCTGTGGTAACGCTCCTCAGCCTGCTTTCCATCAGCCGCAGCCCGGTGACCGAGACCTGGCTGAGGATACTGCGTCAGGCGTTCGGATGGGGAGAGCTGGTGGTGCCGTTCGGGCTGGGCGCGGCGGGCGTGATCGTCTTTATGGCAGGCATCGACCGCCCTGTGGCGCTGCCCTGGCGGCGGATCTTCGGCATGGTGCTTCTCTTCCTCGCCGCCGAGGGGATGTTGCACGTGATGGCGTTCGACCCTGACCCCAGGCAGTTGGCCGAGGCGGGCGGGGGCGGCGGTTACCTGGGTTGGGGCATCCGGCAGGTGGTGGTGGCAGCCTTTGGCGAGGTGGCCGGCTTGCTGATCCTGCTGCTGGTGGCGGTCGGTGCGCTGCTCATGATCGTCGACCGACGGCCGGCGGACCTGGTGGCGGCGGTTGCCAGGCTCTGGCGCAGCGTGTCTTCGTGGGTAGAGGCGAGGCGTACGGTGGCAGGAGGGGTGCCTCCCGTGGCGCTCAGCGAGCGCCCGGCCCAGGCCCTCTTCGACCGGCTGCCCACGGCTTCGCAGGGCGGGGGGGCCGTTCCTATGGGGGCGGTTCGCGAACCCTCCCCACACCCTGCGGGCCCGAGTGAGCTCCCCGCGCGCGAGGCGGCGCTGCGCCCCCGGGTGATCGGCGCCTCGCCGCAATGGCAGCTCCCGCCCCTGGAGAGCATCCTCGACGCGGTGGAAGAGCGCGAGCTGAGCCAGGCTGAGATACGCACCAAGGTGCGGGTGATCGAAGAGACGTTGGCGAATTTCGGGGTGCCGGCCCGCGTGGTGGAGGTGAACCAGGGGCCGACGGTGACCCAGTTCGGAGTGGAGCCTGGATTTGTGGAGCGGCGCGATGCCGACGGCAAGGTGCGCCGCTTCAAGATCAAGGTCAACAAGATCCAGGCCCTGGCCAATGACCTAGCCCTGGCCCTGGCCGCTACCTCGATCCGCATCGAAGCGCCCGTGCCTGGGCGGCCGATGGTCGGCATCGAGATTCCCAATGAGCAAAAGTCGCCAGTCACGCTGCGCAATGTCATGGAGTCCGACGAGTTTCGCCGCCTGAACTCGCGCCTGCGCATTGCCCTGGGGCTCGACGTCTCGGGGCAGGCGGTGGCGGCCGACCTGGCCACCATGCCCCATCTGCTCATCGCTGGGGCCACGGGCTCGGGCAAGAGTGTGTGTATCAACGCGATCATCGCCTGCCTGCTTTGCGGCAACACGCCCGACGACCTGCGCCTGATCATGGTCGATCCGAAGCGGGTAGAGCTGACGGGGTACAACGGGATTCCGCACCTCCTCACGCCGGTGGTGGTCGACGTGGAGAAGGTGGTGGGCACCCTGAAGTGGGTGACCCGCGAGATGGACCGGCGCTACGAAGTCTTTGCGCGGGTAGGGGTGCGGAACATCGAGGGCTACAACGTCGCGGCGCCGAGCAGGGGCGAACAACCCATGCCGTACCTGGTGGTGTTCATCGACGAGCTGGCCGATCTGATGATGATGGCTCCTGATGAGGTGGAGCGCTGCATCTGCCGCATCGCGCAGCTGGCGCGGGCGACTGGCATCCACCTAGTCATCGCCACCCAGCGCCCGTCGGTTGACGTGGTGACCGGGCTGATCAAGGCCAACTTTCCCGCCCGCATTGCCTTTGCCGTTTCCACACAGATCGACTCGCGCGTGATCCTGGATGCGCCCGGAGCTGAGCAATTGCTGGGCCGCGGCGACATGCTGTTCATGGCCCCCGACGCGTCCAAGCTGGTGCGTCTGCAGGGCTGCTACGTGTCGGATGCCGAGATCGAGCGGCTGGTGGCGTATTGGAAGGGCCTGGCGAACGATTGGGCCAGTGGGGAAGGGGCATCTCGCGAAGCACCGCTGCCGTCGACGGGGCCCCTGGTGCAGCGACCGCTTTGGGACGAGATCGCCGCCGTGGACGACGAGGACGACCAGGGTGACGCTCTGCTCGATGAGGCGATCGCCCTTGTGCGTGCGCAGCAACGGGCCAGCGTGTCGCTCTTGCAACGCAAGCTGCGCGTGGGCTATGCCCGGGCCGCGCGCATCATGGACCTGCTGGAGGAGCGGGGCATTGTGGGGCCGCCCGAGGGGCCAAGCCACAGCCGCGCCGTGCTACTGCCCGATGCCGATGAGGAGGACGGCGAGGGTGGGGTGCGCGAGTTCCAGCTGGATGAGGATGCGGGTCAAGGGAACGATTGAACAAAGGGGCCGGAGCACGAAAGGTGCGAAGGAGCGCCAGGGAGGCGAAGGGGAAGCGAGGGGCCGGCAGCGACGGGCGGCGGTTCTGGTGCGAGCCCGGGAGCCGCGCGAGGCTGTCTTCGTGAGGGTTCGTGCCCTTGGCGCGCCTGGGTCTATTGTTCCCGCATGCCCTCCAGCAGCAAGGCTGCCACCGCCCGTGGGTTGAGCCGCAGCATTGCGGCGCTGCTGTGGGCCGCACAGCCGCCCAGGTAGATGGCCAGGATGGCGGCTGCCGCCAGCCTGGGGTCGATGGGGCGGAAGGCCTTCTCCCGCTGGCCGGCCAGCACGATTTCGCGCTCCACATAGGTGAAGAGGGCCTCGCAGGCATGCTCAGCCAGCGCTCGTGCTTCGGGGTCGGCGCCGTAGAGGGCGTGGGCGATGAGCTGCGCGGCGGTGGGGAAGCCCTGGGCGAAGGCAAAGCCGGCCGCAAGGAAGCGTTCGAGACGGGCAGCCGGGCTCGACGCGATGGCTGCGGCCTGGAGCACCAGGTCGCGCTGGCGCGCCGCAATGTCGCCGACCACGGCGGCAAAGAGGGCGCGCTTCGAGGGAAAGTAGTTGTAGATGGTGCCCTGGGCAAAGCCAGCGGCTCGGGAGATGTGGTTGATGTTGGCCTGCGCGTAGCCCTGGGCAGCGAATTCGGCAATGGCGGCATCGAGCAACTTGCGCCGCGCTTGGGCCAGCCGTTGCTCACGGTCTGCCTTGCGGTAGCGGGGCATGGGTGGGCCTCCAGGAATGTGATGGGCTGCCCATAGTATACGAATCGGGCACCAGGCGCCAAGCGGGCGGTCTGGCAGGCGCGGAGGTAGGCCGCTGCCGTTGTGGGGCGGTACATAGAGTACACAAACCGCATTGCGTAGAATCCACAACACAGGGCCTGCGCGGCATGGTTGCAGGGCCATCCCGGGCACTGGCTGGGAGCATACCGCCGGGGCGGCGCGAGGGTAGTTTACCCTTGGGGCAGACGCCAACCTGAGGCGCCGAGCTCCTCGCGCTGTGTGCGCTTGGCCGTTCTTGCCGGGCTCGACCCTCAGTTGACCAGAAGGCACTTTTGTGCGATAATCATCGTGGCAGAATCGTCAATACCCTAACGAGGCCCGCAGCTGTGCGGGCCGTTTTTGTGGATCTGGCACGATCATGGAACGCAAGTACCTGGAAACCCTGGAGTATCCGCAAATCCTCGAGCGCCTGGCTCGCCACACGTCGTTTTCGGCGGGGCGCGAGCTGGCGCTGGCCCTGCAACCGGCGACGGACCCCGCCGAGGTGAGGCGCCGCCAGCAGGAGACGAGCGAGGCGCGGGCCCTGCAGGACCTCAAGCCCGATGTGGGCCTGGGGGGCGCACGCGACGTGCGGCCCCTGGTGCGCCGCGCTCTGGTGGGTGCGGCGCTTCTGCCCCAGGAGCTCCTGGAGGTGCGCGAGACCTTGGTGGTCGGCCGTACGCTCAAGCGCTGGATCACCCGCCAGGCCAGCCAGTTCCCGCTCCTTGCCGGGCGGGCACAGTGGATCGAAGAGTGCCCCGACCTGGTGAACGAGATCGGCCGGTGTATCAACGACCGGGCCGAGGTGGTGGATATGGCCAGCCCAGCGCTGGCGCGCATCCGCCAGGAATTGGTGGGCGCGCGCGACCGGCTGCTGGAGCGCCTGCAGAGGCTGCTGACCGGCGAGTTGGCGCCCTATCTGCAGGAGGCCATCATCACCCAGCGCAGCGGGCGCTATGTGGTGCCCATCCGTGCCGAGGCCAAGGGCCGTGTGCAGGGGATTGTCCACGATGAGTCGGCCAGTGGGGCGACGCTCTTCATCGAGCCGCTGACCACGGTGGAGCTGAACAACCGCTGGCGTGAACTGCAGATCGAGGAGCAACACGAGGTCGAGCGCATTCTGGGCTCTCTGAGTGCGCAGGTGGCCGAGAATGGCAGCTGGATCGAGCGTACGGTGGAGGTGCTTGCCGAGCTCGATCTCGCCTTCGCCAAGGGGCGCTACAGCTACGAGCTGCGGGCGGCCCAGCCACGCCTGTGGGAAGAGGGCAAGGCGCCCGGCGAGCCCGAGCCCAAGGCGCCCCTGACCTTGCTCAGAGCGCGGCATCCGCTGCTCAACCCCGAGACGGTGGTGCCCATCGACGTGTGGCTGGGCGGCGACGTGCGCGTGCTGGTCGTGACCGGGCCCAACACCGGCGGCAAGACGGTGGCGCTGAAGACGGTGGGGCTGCTGGCTCTGATGCACCAGGCTGGGCTGCATGTGCCGGCCGACCCTGACTCGA
>Ga0315298_1009992_pt1 | contig 11544 bp, 16 predicted proteins | sample WHS_1_MG_FD_203077 | JGI IMG/M metagenome (GOLD analysis project Ga0315298, IMG submission 203077) | Extremophilic microbial mat communities from Washburn Hot Springs, YNP, Wyoming, USA - WHS_1_MG | ecosystem: Environmental > Aquatic > Thermal springs > Hot (42-90C) | place: USA: Wyoming... | reverse complement strand
GACAGGGCTAGCCGTAGCCATAATCGTTGTCGCAATACTAGTCGTATACGACATCATCTCAGTTAGGAAAATGCGAAAATAGCATAGGCTCAATGCCCTATGCGCGCCAACTCCCCTATTTCTTTAATATATGATAGTTTAAGAGGATGCGTGTATGGTTAGGTTTAACCGTGAAAGGCTGTTTGCCCCTGTTTCTGTTCCATACTTTAACTGGACAGATGCCTATGGCGGTTCCACGCGTAAAACCGTCATAATAGCCCCAATAAAAATAGTTGAGTGCAAAGATGGAAGCATCCAAATAAGCTGGGCATGCAACAGAGGAGCCTTCTGCAAAGACCAAAACTGCAGATACAGCCACAACGCACAAGAAACAAACCAGACAAAACCCTCCATTCTCGCTACCATAATTAAACCACAACAACACCATTCACAATATGAAACTGTCTAGGAAAAATGGTCAAACCGTTGATTTTGGGTTTATGGGTGGTTAAATTGAACGGTTTCATGAAAGTTTTACGTGTACTAAGGGGTTGTTAACGCATCAAAGTTAAGCGGGTTGCAAGTGTGTAAGCTTTACACTAGCTAAAGGGCGGGTGAGTGTAGGTATACAAGAGAATGATTAGGTGAGGGTTGTGAAGAGAATAAAGCTTTGAATGGTGAAGCTTTCAATTTTAATATGGGCTTAGAAACGTGTTTCTGGATTCTTCAATTATGGGAAGGGCTTGCGTAAGCTCCCTGAAGTATTTGAGCATAGTTATGCCTCTTTGGGTAATGGCGTAGACAACTCTCTGTTTGCTGTCAATTCTCTCCTCAACAAGGTTTTGTTTTATAAGAAACTCCAAGTATTCCTTTAGTACGCTGCAGTTTACGTTTGCCTTGTACATTATGTGAGTTAACTTAAGCGGACCCCTGTGAGCTAATACTTTGAGGACGTCGATACATATTTCAAGCTTAGATCGCCTCATAACAGGCCACCTTTACAATTTCATCCGTTAAACCCTTAAACTACGGCTTTTTCCTCTCCAACGCTAACTAACAGTTCTTTTTCCCCGGCGCAATGGCTTCTTCTCTTTTGCACACGGAATAACACATCAAGCCTATTTTGAAAGGCGGTAACAAGGTCATCTAATAATATGTTTTGAAATTCTTTTGAAAGCCTTTTTATGTCTCCTTTTAAAACATCAGCCATCTTTGCTTTCAATTCTCTTCTTTGTTTAAGGGTGATTTTATAATTCAACATTTTCACCTTATTCCACTCATAAAATATGTTAAATATTTAACTGCCTTATGAAATGCTAATATAGATTTAAAATTCATATTTGGGCAGAGGCTGATTTTTAAAGGGGAGCCGCGAACAAAACTGTGAGTTTAAAGCTGAAAATAACAATGAACACTTGTAAAGAAATGATAAGCCTCAAATATACGAAGTGAAACTTTGATGTTTGGTTTATAGAAAGGTTTCTAAAATTTTCAATGTTTCATCCAGTGTTTCGGCTTCAATAACTCTGATTTCCTATAGCTCTGCAAGTTTTCTTCCGCTTTCAACCATTCTCGGAATAACTATTAAAAATGCCATGTCCAAATTTGAGTCAAATTTCTTCGCAAACATTTCAATTACAGGCTTGTCTGAAACAGGCTCCTTGTTCCGGGGAAAACGCTACGTTGACGGCGAGTATATTTGTCGATGATTCTTCTCTATATGCTAGTATGTCAAAAATGTGTTTTACGCCGGATTTTCCTTCAAGAAAACCAGGCGTCTCAACCTTAAAGCCTTTCTCCTCAAAAATTCGTTTAAAAGGGGCGGTGATGGCTCCAACTAAAAATTCAGTTTTAACCGCTTCATTCAGCCTATAAACGTAAGCCTCTTTGAAAACCGCATCTTCAAAAAGGAAAACGTGGCGGCATTCACGGCAGAAATGCCCTGCAACCGGCATGTCAAAGCTTTTGCCGCAGCCTCTGCATGTGCACCAAACCCCTACCCTTCTATAGTTCACATCTGGTTCGGTTAATTCGCCGTGGCATTTTGGACAGACAAGCTTATCTTCAAAACGAAATTTTTCTTTGACATCCATATATCCACATTTAACATGTTCAATCAAAGAACTTTTTACAATTTCAAAGGATTCGCAGTAAGGAAATGAATAACGAGTGGAAACATTCGCTGAACCGCAACTTGGACAGCAGACAACCTTGTCATAAAGCTCTCTGCTTAAAAATCCAGCATTATAAAGCTCAGCTAAAATTCTCCTGCTTCCAAACATCCGCCTAAAAAGTCTTCAACATCGGGATAAAAAATGCCACATTCAAGGTTAAAAACGGGAAATATCGCTTTAAGCCTACCATTATAAAACTTGCTAAGCAAAGCCTGAAAACGAGTATCCTTGTAAAGCTCGCCTTTAAACAAATTCTCACCGTGTGAAAGAGTGAAACGTAAACTGAACTTTTCACTTGCGCCTAGCTCTTTTAACATATTCCTAAAGGCCATCAACAAGACTAAAATAATTGCGTCTGAGAAATAAATAGCCAAAATCGTCATTGGAAATTCATCAATGCTTTTGCCGCGGCTCTTTTGAAGTTAACTTCGCATATGCTATGAAGGAGTCAAGTTGAGTAATCAAAGAAAAATGGGAAGAAAGATGAAGGGGGTGTCAAGGTGGAGGCAGAGTTGCTTTTACCGTGTAAGATTGGAATCCTTCACCCATCAGTCTTATTGTGTAGTTCTCGTCTATTATGGGAGTTATGGTGAAAAGCGGGTTTTCGCCATATTTCCAGCTGTTGTAGAATGCAATAACGCCGGTGAAATTCAATTTAATAGTTTCTTCAGGCTCTATGGTTACTGACGAAAACGGCTTGAAAAGGCTCTTATCTCGCCCGTTTCCGAAAAGCGGAATTAGTGCTGTATCGTTCACCTTGAAAGGAATTGTTTGAGGGTGAACTTTTGTTTTGTATCCGTATTGCCAACCTCGCCCTAAACCCTTGAAAATCCAATTCTGTGTCGTGTTAAATTTGCCGTGTAAAGTAAGTCCGAAAACTCTGAAGGCGATCTCTCCTTCATTCTTCAAAGTTACATTAAGACTTGTAACGTTGCCGTCCACTGTCAGCGAAGCTGAAACGATTTTGAGGTTTTTTGAAAAGTCTTCTTTGACGCGTACAAGTCGCACCCTGTGGTTTTCGCTGATCTCGATTATGGTTCCGACTTTAACCTGGGCGGCGGTTAAGTCATGTACAATGACGGCGTTGGCGCTTGGAACAAGCACATAATAGTACACTGTTGCGTCATTTTCGTCGAATGCTTGTATTTGAACCAGCGTAGGGTTAAAGTCTATGAGCACTCCTACAAGGGTCTGGTTAACTTTACCGTTCAAGATGTTTACGACAAACGTGTTGGACAGCGAAGTAACATTGTAAGTCTGCTCGTTGATAACCGCGGTAACGTTTTCGATGGAGAATTTAACTTTGTCCACTGTTGAATTTACCGGTATGGTTATGGTTGCAAGAGTCTGCGTCATGTTGACTAGCGAGAACAGGTTCACTGTGCCTGAAGGTCCAACTGAAACCCACTCTTCAGTGCCGTTGGGATAGATAACGTGAAGCGAGACGTCGTTATATGTCAGGTTTAGTTGGGTTGTTCCAGCAGGCACAGTGGGCGGATCAGTTAGCAAAACGGCAATGGTGGCTCCTTCAACTTTTGGAATGAAAGGCATTTTTGGCAGGTTTGCAAACAAAGACAGGGCAATGACTATAGTTGCAGCGATTATTGCGGCTGAACCATACTTAAAGGTCCATTTTCGATACATAAGCCTATCTCCTTCCCGTAAACAAAACAGGAAAGCGCAAATTAAAACCTAAACTTTTTAAAGTTTTTTAAAAACGTTTGAAAAGGGTTTAAAAAACCTTTAAACATAAGGGTATGTGAAAGCAGCTGGTTAAACGGCCAGCCGCCTCCAAAGCCTAATGGTCTCAAACCATAAAACGGCAAGCATCGCAAAGCTTACACAGATCAAGTAAGGAACAAAATCCAACCCGTTCCAGGTGGCAGCTGAGAAGAAAACTACAAGAATTGTGAAGAAGAGGGAAAAGAAGAACAACTGCGGAACCACAGCAGGCCCAATTTTCAAGTAACCCTCAAGAATCCTGTAAGACGCCTCCTTCACCGCATAATACTTTCCATAAGCGTCTTGCCCGGCTAACCCTGACTCCAAAAGTTTTCCCAAATGATAGGAGGCAAGCGAAGGTGAAGAAAAGTCGAGTCCACGCTGAACATCTCTAAGCTCACATGGTCCATGCTTAAGCAAGTACAAGTAAACCTTCAACGTTTTGCCTCTAACTTCTTTACTGCCCGACATTTTAAAGAAAAAAGTGCAATCACATTACTTAACCTTACGATAGAATCGGGGAAACGTGAAACCTTTTTGTTTTGGCTATGGAGACTCTAAGCAACATCAAACTGTGCGTGGATAAGTGTTTTGTCTTTTAACACCGCCAAAAATACAAACGCCGAGGCATTCAATACAACTTCTTCCATGTGTTTATGGGCGTTGTTTCTGGCAGTATACTCTTCTTTTAAAAATGGAGTGCTACGCTCGAACCATCAGAGAGGTGAGGCTTTTCATTTTTTATGCAATAATAGTTTCTTAGGAGGAAATGCATAATATTACAATGGGGCTGAAGAGCATGCTTTATGATCCGTTGAAACTTGCAGAGGAAACCGCGAAAATAGTTGTTCTTGGAGATTTTCGTAAGTATTATCGGACCGCGAGGGGTGGGCAGTGGTATGGCGGTATTGCCACCGCGGATTGTTGTGGCTGCAATTTAAGGTGCGTGTTCTGTTGGAGTGGAGCGCCGAGAGACAACCCTCAAAGAATTGGGAGGCTCTACCCTCCAGAACATATATTCAATAAGCTTGTTAGCTGCGCTGGAAAATTTGGCTATAACCAGTTACGTGTTAGCGGCAACGAGCCGACAATAGGTAAACAGCATCTTTTAAGATTACTTGAGTTAATTGATCAGACAAGCTACAATTTTATTTTGGAATCAAATGGAACGCTTATAGACGCTGAATATGCGAAACAGCTTTCAAAGTTCAGACGCATCCACGTGAGGATTTCGCTTAAAGGAACAAACAGCGCAGAGTTTTCATTACTCACAAAGGCTGAGGAGTGGGCCTTCAACTTGCAGCTAAAGGCGTTAAAAAATCTCCTCGACGCCGGCGTCTCCTGCCATCCCGCAGTCATGCTGTCCTTCAGCCCAAAAAAGAATTTCGCAAAGTTAAAAGCTCAACTTCAAGAGATAGATGCATCTTTAGCGAGAAATGTGGAGGAAGAATATGTCTTTCTCTATCCCCACGTGGTTCAAAGGTTAAAAAACGTTGGAATTAAGCCGATAACTGCTTATGAACCCGACAACATCCCTGAAAGGCTTATTTGACGCTGAAATAAATCAATATTAAAAATTCACAACGGATAATTGAGTTTTACAAGCATATTAAATTTGATGGGAATTGTCGAAAGCTGACGTTATAACCGTCGGGAAAAAAGCGGTCTGTCCACGTTGCGGCATGACACTCGCCGAAGGCGCCGAGATGTTTCGAAGCCTGAAAATGCCCAACAAATATGTATGCTTGGCATGCGCCATAATGGAACACGATGAATTAAGGAAAGCGACATTAAACAAATACATTTGTTAACAACTTTTCTGACGCGAAAAACGTTAGAACTCAACGTGGACGGCACAGTAGCAGACAAACCAGACATGCTGAAGTGAAAGGGATCTAAATATTAATTTATTTTACCTTACTGCACAGCTAGAACTTATTTCCGAAAGTTATTTTAAGAACGATTTTATCATCATTTTTAGAGAAGAGGTTGGGAACATGAGGAAAATTGGTTCCATAGTTTTAGCCGCTTTAATTCTACTGTCGCTTGTCGCCATGCTGCCTCTATACGTGTCTGCTGCGGAATCATCCACTCATTTAATTGTCTTTGAATGGTATGGCAGTGGGCACATCACCCTCAATGCTATTCCATTCCCAGATGATTCAGAAAGTAATCCTGATTATAAGCTGCTTCCTTTCCGCTGGTATGTCACGGCAAACTATTGGATAAACCCGAATAACGATTATGGCTTCTCCGAGTCAGAAGTCGAGAGCGTTATCAAGGCCGCTGCTGAAACTTGGGATGATCAAACAACTTTTGATGTCTTTGCGTACCAGGGAACGACAGACAGTGCAGCAGGGGCAAAGGACGGCTGTAATGTGGTTTCTTGGGGCGAATATTCCCAAAGCAACGCCATAGCTGTTACATTCATCTGGTATACACGTACGCGTGTAGGCAGGAGCATGCGCATGGAAATAGTCGAAACAGACACTTTGTTAAATATATACTATAGTTGGAGCTTAAGCGGCGAAGATGGCAAAATGGATGTTCGAAACATTATGACCCATGAATTTGGCCACTGGTGCGGTCTCGACGACCTTTATAAAGACAGAGACTATTGGTTAACAATGTATGGCTACGCAAGCGTTGGCGAAACGTACAAGCGGACACTGGGATATGGCGACATCCTAGGACTGCAGAAAGTTTATGGCAAATAATCATTTAAACCTCAACTTTTTCTGTTAACACGCATCTGACAATATATGCACTTGTGGAAGTTTTTACCTTTTAGGCGTATTGAAAAGCTTCAGCTTTCGTTTAACGTTTGACGTTTCTGTATAAACACTCTATTTTGTAATAAATGCAAGTTTTAAACTTGCTCAAACAACTATTATGGAGTGTGAATGTTAAGATGTATGTATAATTTTTAATTTTCTCAGGCTGCCTAAATTATTTGCTGTTCTTACTGGTAAAGTTTCTCGATATGATAATGTCCGTTGGGAGATTGTTAGGGCGATGTTAAACGAATTTCCAGGGCTCGGGGAAAGTTGAAAAGGAGTATTTTGAAGCTGAGCGCTAAAATTTTTAGTGGCTGATATATCGATTTTGGATATATCAGAGGGCGTAATAATAGATATATTAAGTCTTACGATATTATGTATGTGGGTAAAACGTGACAACAGTCCAACAGAACTACAAAATACTTGAAAGAGATGCTCCGAAAAAGTCAAAAATCCAGATGGAATACGAAGAGATCTTCCTGGAAGCTGTTGATGAGGGATTATCCCTACTTGGGGAGCCAGCTAAACAAAGCATTTACTTCTACCTTGAAGAATTGTATGGAATCAAGAAAAACGAAATTCCGGCCATGACTGAAGAATTCGCCAAAGCCCTCCACAATATTTTCGGCTTAGGATCAAAATTATCCTAATAGAGATCATGAAGAAACTTCATGAAAACGAACAAAAGTTGAAATTCCATAAAACAACCCACATAAAGCCGGCAACCTCGTAAACATATTTCTACTCGTGCATATAAGCAATAATAAGTGTAAAGAGGCAGAAATAGAAAAATAAGTAAAAAGTAAGATTATAAGAAACCATTAGGTGTCTCATCTAAAGGAATTCGGCGGTTCAAATCCGGCCCACCACTTTTCCAGGTTTAGACGGGGTAAGCATCAATTTTTTATACTGAGTGTGTGAATATAGTTAATTATGATATCTGTTGAGGAAACTGCCGCAACAGTCCTACTCTTTGCCTGGGTGATTTTCACGGCGTATTTTCTAACTGCCAACCTTTACGCCTATATGAAGGAGTGCGGCTTAGAAAATAATGTTGCAGTTTACTACAATAGGAAGGTTATACACATTTTAACTGGCGGTGTGGTGGCAACTCTTGTGCCCTTCATATTTAAAACTCCTATACTGCCCTTCACCATGGCTATGCTTTTGGCGGTTTTCCTCTACATACCCCATAAGAGGGGGAAACTTTTGTACTGGTTTCAAACAGAGGACAACTCCTATGAAGTTTCATTTTGCATCATGTGGGGGACAATATTGACCCTTGGCTGGATCCTTTCGGAAGGGAACTTCTGGTTTGGAGTTCTGCCTGTACTCTTCATGTCCGTCGGAGACGCCGTCACAGGGGTTGTAAGGAATCTTCTTTACAAGAAGCGAACGAAGTCTTGGTGGGGAAACCTTGCCATGGCGTCTTTTTCAATACCTACTGGAGCAGTGTTGGGAGCAGCTGGGATAATGGCTGGAACAGTGGCATCCTTCATAGAGCATTTTGAATCCCACCCCATTGACGACAACATAACAGTGCCCCTATCCTCGTTCCTAATACTGCTGCTTGCCAAGTTTTATGCACCATGGCTTTTAGCAATTTAACAAGACAAAATAGGCCATCTTACGCGTTCTCTATAGGCTCCTTGGTTTTTCTCAATTCAGCTCTTACAAAAACCTTTCTAATTCCAAGGTAAATGATTAAGCATCCAAAAATAAGAGTCCCTATTAAAAGGAACAACACGGCAAGAATCACAAGTTGCCCTTTTAAGGCATCGTCAACCATCTTAAGGGAAAGCATGGAAAAGTAAAAAGTTAGGAATACGCAAACTGCAGTAACAACAACAATAGCTTATTCAATTTTCAAGCTTATACCCCTACTTACCCATCTAAGGCTAGAGTTAAGCTGCGGTTAAGAAAGGCTTTACGAATTCTGAATTCAAACAAGAACTAAACCTATTAAGCTTCAGCTTGGAATATGCGCGCAAAAACTTAAATGGAAAGTTGCACTCGTATTTACCATGTGAAACGATTTTGAGTAAGCCAAGGCTTTTCGACAGACCAGAATGTAGAAACTGCGTTTTCAAGGGTGGCAGCTACTGCTGGAACCAATGCCCATACAACATATGGCGAAGGCCATGATTAACTTCCATGCAATTTTGTTTTCGCGTTATTGAGGCTTTTGTTTCCAGAAAAGGTAGATTTTTGTTTGTGCCAAAAAGCCTAGCTTCTTTAATGCCGCTTTATCCGTAAATTTTTCGCGGCTTGGGTAGGCTTGGTTTGATGGGAGAACTCTTTTTCTTGGAATGACTCCTTTTCTCAATAATTCTATGAGAATTTCTACGATTTTTCTTCGGTTCACCTTCCTTATTTTTTTAGGTTGTATTTTTGGCTTGAAAGCATTTCTAGTTTAAATCCAAGCTTGTGAAGTTTTTCTATGGCTTCTAGCAGGTGCTTGTTAGTTTTGCTTTCGGCTATTTTTTGCATTCCAGCTTTTTCGAAGAATGGGTTGTATTTCGCCATTACAGCCAATGTTTCCACGTTTTTTGTTCCAGCCAAAGGCAGTGTTTCCTTAACTATTTTTACGCCTAGGCTTATGCTTCGGTATTTTGGGTGTATTATTACGCGGGTTATGGTGCTTAATTCTTTTTAAAGTTGGCTTAGGCTGCCTTTCAAAGCTTTTCTTCTGAAGATTGTTGGCGGCGGATAACTGTAAACGATTACGCCGTAGAGTTCATCTTTGCGTTTTAGTTTGAAGATTTTTCTCGGCGGTGGAAGGCGGCTTGAGCGGTAATGGAAATGGCTTAAAGCTTTGTAGTCTGCTGGTGTGCCCCTCTTCAATGTGCATTCGCGGGCTGGCCTGTTTGGATAATAGTTTACAGTTATTTCTCTGCCGAACCGTTTGTGAATGCGCACGGAAGGGTTCAAGTCTTCAAAAAGGTCTGTGTGTGTTACGGCCGCCAAAACAACCTTGCCCATTTGCCTTGCCAGCTTCTGAAGGTTAAATGCCACCAATTTGCCGTAAAATATCATTCTCAATCATTTTTGCGTGACTCAAAATTATCAGCAAAAAACTGACATTTGTCGTTAATAAGAAAATTAAAGGCTATTTGGAAAAATAATCTTAAACGTTTAATTTCGTTTTTAAAATACAATATACAAAACTATCTCACGAGTAATACCCAAACATCCACCTAAAACTATAGTCATCGAAATATGGAATGCAGCGAAAAGGCCGCGTAAAACAAGTGGCAAAAGCCATAATGGGAACAGCACCCTAACAACCAATAAAAGTTTCCTACAAATCTTTGTTTTCAGCTGTTATTTCTTTGATTATTTGAAGTGTTCCTTTTTTCCGCTTTACGCTTAACCTCTTCAAGGTCAACTCCTGTAAACTTCAAAATGGCTTTAACGTCTTCCACGTCTTTTTGGGCTCTTCCCGCGGAACCTTCGCCCTTATCATCCGCAGTTTAGCCAAAACCAAGTCTTCTGGCGCTTGATAATACGTGGGCAAGCCTAGAATCGTGCCGCGTTTTTTGGCAAGCTTCTCCCTTGAAAGTATTATGTCCACTGTTAAGGGCGACTTGCCGTCTCTAAACGTGACTATGTCATACCCCGACTTTAAAGCATCTTCAATTTTCTCTTCAACGATTAAGCCAGCCCCTTTCAAAGCCGCTTCGCAAAACCTTCAAAACTCTCCAACTCTTAAGCTCTCCTAAAAACGTTTTTCAAACATGAGGCGTTCCCGCACAAGTTCAATAAGCTCTTCCTCGCTTATGCCTGGATTTTGAGCCTTAACCCCTTCAGCGCAAACCCTAATGCATACGCTGCTCATGTTAATGGCTAAATTAACCCTCTCTTCACGCTTCAACCCAAACCAACCAGACACCGCATATCACCCAGTAATATTAGTGCTATTCCCTTAAGAAACATTCCCTCAACAATATACGCGTATAAAAAGGGATAAAGGCGAAGGGCAAACGGCAAAATGTGAAAACTTAGAAGCGCGTTATAAGGTTGCATACATATTTACGCAAGGTTTCCGCCATCTTTTCAAGGGTTTCCGCAGGGTAAGGCTTTAGGCGGCTATATTCCTTGTTTAAAGTGTCTCCGGGTATGAACTGTTGCAGGGCATAGTTTTCAGCGTATTTCACCGTTTCACCTATTTTGGCTACGTCTGTTTCTTCCACCAGCCTTGGAACAACAGTGGTTCTAAACTCGTATTCCACCTTACCAGCCTTCAAAACCTCAATGGTGCGCATCAGCTCCGCTGTTTCCGCTGCGCCTAAAAGCCCATACTTCTCCACGCTTGTTTTCACATCTAAAGCCACATAATCCACGTGTGGTAGGCACTCCTCCAAAACTTTAGGGTTAAAACCGTTAGTGTCAAGCTTAACCGCAAAGCCCTTCTCCTTAAGCCTCTTCAAAAACTTAGGCAACTCCTTATGAACTGTGGGCTCGCCGCCAGTCACAACCACAGCATCCACATAACGTTTACGCTCCTCCAAAATCTGCAGAGCTGTCTCCTCGTTTAAGAAAGGAGGCTTAGGATCCACCACAATCCGCCAATTATAACAGTAGGGACAACGCAAATTGCAGCCCGGCGTGAAAAGCACTGCAGCCACCTTGTCTGGAAAGTCTATTAGGCTTGTTTTCTGCAAACCACTAAACTTCATAAGAACATCACTGGACTGGCACAGCTGCTTGAGGGATAACCACCGCCTTTTCAAAGGTTCTGCGAATAGCGAATTCCGCCTGCTTTCCATCGTTCCACTGGTCCACAGGCCGCAAATAACCCACAACCCGCGAGTAGACTTCGCAGCTGGCTCCACATTTTGGACACTGCCTCTGCTCGCCGCTTAAGTAGCCGTGGGTTGGACAGATGC
>Ga0315298_1009990_pt1 | contig 11547 bp, 10 predicted proteins | sample WHS_1_MG_FD_203077 | JGI IMG/M metagenome (GOLD analysis project Ga0315298, IMG submission 203077) | Extremophilic microbial mat communities from Washburn Hot Springs, YNP, Wyoming, USA - WHS_1_MG | ecosystem: Environmental > Aquatic > Thermal springs > Hot (42-90C) | place: USA: Wyoming... | reverse complement strand
CTTGGAGGACGGATTGCGGACCGGTGGCCTTCACAGGCCACGCTCGGTTGGCTTCTCTTCCTCTCGGGGTTGGGAGCCCTTTCCATATCGCCCCTGGCGAATCTCGTAGGAGGGGCCGATTTCCAAACAAGCCTGATGGTTCGGATCCTGCTCATCACGGCCATCATCTTTTTCGTTCCCTCCTGCCTTTTGGGAATGATCTCTCCTGTGGTGGTCAAGCTGACCCTCAACAATCTCGAAAAAACGGGCAATGTCGTAGGAAAGATCTACGCCTTTTCAACCCTCGGGTCGATCCTGGGGACCTTTGCTACCGGTTTTTTCCTGATCTCCTGGATGGGGACACGGACCATCCTTCTTGCCATCGGCGTCATCCTCATCCTTTCATCCCTGATCTTCGGCAGATTCTTCTTGAGAAAGAAGGCTTTGACGATTTTCCTTCTCATCGTCATTCCCCTGGGAGTCGTGGTCACCACCTATTATGGCCACGCCTTCAAGATGCCTCTCGACGAACAGACCTATTTCTTCAAGGAGAGCGACTACTACACGATTAAACTGAAAAAAAGCAATCGGAGCAACAACGGGAATCCCTTGGAATCCCTCGTCCTCGATCATCTTATCCATTCCTACACGGACTTGAATGACCCTTTCCATCTCGAATACGAGTATATCCGCATCTACGAAGAGGTCGTCCGGTGGCAGGCCAGAAGGCGAAACACCCTCAAGGCCCTCTTTCTTGGCGGAGGGGGCTACACGTTTCCCCGCTTCATGGAGGCGAGGTATCCCCATGCCCAAATTCACGTGGTGGAGATCGATCCGGAGATCACCAAAGTCGCCCATCGATATCTCGGCATCCCGGAACAGTCCAGGATCCGCTCCTTCAATGAAGACGGCCGATGGTTCGTCATGAACTGCCGGGAACAGGGGACCTACGATTTCATCTTCGGCGACGCCTTCAACGACCTTTCCATTCCCTATCATCTCACCACGAAAGAATTTGCCCTTTCGTTGAAGCGTCTCCTCAAAGAAGACGGAATCCTTCTGGCCAACGTGATCGATAGCTTTAAAGAAGGGCTTTTTATGCCTTCCTACATCCGGACCCTGGAAGAGGTCTTCGGGAAGGGCCACGTCCACCTCGTCCTCCTCAGTTCCGATTACGAGAAGATCGGTATCAGTACGTGCGTGGTCTTAGCCAGCTCCAAGCCTCTCGATATGGAAGACTTCGAGAAGGCGATGGAAAGGGATGGGAAGGAGATCACCTCCCACGTCATGCCCTCCGAAAAGCTCCAGGAATATCTGAGAGAACGCTTCACGATGGTTCTCACGGACGATTATGTCCCGGTGGATAACCTGATCGCGCCCATCTTCGAAGAGCGATTCGGTTATCGGCGTTAGCGAGCAGGATGTGTCAGACCGGCGGGCTCCCTCGAAATCCTTTCTCCTCTTCCGACGTTGAATTCATGCACGAGTCGGAGGTGTCGATCTTGGAAGGGAAGATTGTGGTAAGACCACTTGACAAACAGACCGAGGCTATATTAAAGAGGACGGGGAAAGAAGAGATGGGCGCATTTTTGCCGTGGCCAACTGTTCACAGGGCAACATCCGGAGAACATAGGCGAGCCAAGAAGGGGGAAAGGAGAGGTCACGTTCATGGAGAAGCAATATGTGGTAGCTTTGAAGGATGCCGTCACCGGGGTGTTGCACGGCGGAGTCGGGACCTTTCGGATCCTCATCGATGAGGAGCGAAGCGGAGCCAAGCACTTTTCGTGTCTGGTGAATACCATGAGGGCCGGGTCAAAAGGTGCGGAGCACAAGCATGACGTCGAACATTGCTGGTACATCCTCTCGGGCAAGGGGACGATGTATATCGAAGGCCGGGCTTTTGAAATCGGGCCCGATATGGCTGTTTTTGCGCCGGCGGAAACGCTGCACCGAATCGATGTGGGGCCCGATGAAGACCTCACCTATGTCGTTTTCTATGCTCCCCCGGGCCCGGAAAAGCTTCTGAAGGAACGGGGAGCCCATGCCTTCGACGCAAAATAGTCACGAAGACCGGTTTCTTTCGTTTGTCGGGTTTCTTTCCTTGGTTTGATTCGTTCAGCCAGACAACCCGATTCAACGAACCAGCCCCAATCGACGAAATCGACGTTATAGACGAAATAGACAGAATGGACGAACCAGACCAAATAGACGAAATAGACCGAATAGACCAAACAGACGGAATAGACCAAATAGACGAAATAGACGAACCCGACGGAACAGACCAAACAGACGGAATAGACGAAATGGACGAAAGGGACGAACCAGACTGAATAGACGTTATAGACGGAATAGACGGAACAGACCAAATAGACGAAATAGACCGAACAGACCAAATCGACGGAATAGACCAAATAGACGAAACAGACGAAAGGGACGAACCAGACGAAGCAGACGTGAGGGACGAACCAGACGAACCAGACCGAATAGACGAAATAGACAGAATGGACTAAATAGACGAAATCGACCAAACAGACGGAATAGACGAAACGGACTAAACAGACCAAATAGACGAAATAGACGGAATAGACGAAATGGACGAAATGGACGAACCCGACGAGACAGACGAGAGGGACGGAGGACGGAGCATGAAGGGTAGGAATGTGGATCGTAAGGAGATAGGACTGGCCGTTATTGGAACGGGAACAATCGGAAAGATCCGCTCGGTGATTGCAAGCCATTATCCAGGGGTGGGATGGCTTGGCCTTTGCGATGTCAAGGAGAACCTTGTCAGGCAGGTTGCCGAGGAAGCGAAGGCTGACTTCTGGACGACCGATTATCGGGAGCTTCTGAAGCGGCCCGAGGTCAACGCCGCGATCATCTCCACGGACGAGAACAACCATGTGGGTCCAACGCTCGCGGCCGTGGAGCGGGGGCATCGGTTGTTGATCGAGAAACCCCTCGCGACCGACGTGAAAGAATCGAGGATGGTTTACGAGGCCATCAAGCAGAGCGGGGTGGACGCGGTCGTCGGTTATACCAATCGTTTTCGCCGGCGTTTCTTGGCCATCAAGGAAAAAATCAGAAATGGGGAGATCGGAGAGGTGACCACGGTCACGACCCGGGCCTTCATGAATCGAATGGTTCCCTTGGCAACCTTGAGAAGGACGAATGAAAGGGCAAACCTGACCCCTATGGTCGTTTCGGGAACGCACAGCCTCGACATGTCGCTTTGGTTGATGGAGGGAAAGGAGCCCGTGGAGGTCTATGCACGCTCCGTCGATAAAGTCCTGGGCCCCATCGGAACGAAGGATGCCACCTTCGGCATCTTTACGATGAACGATGGAACGATCTGGAGCATGAATATCAGTTGGGCTTTGCCAATCGTTTGGCCCGGAGCGGTTTACGGCTTGGAGATCGGCATTGTCGGGACTCAGGGCGTGATCACGATCGACGACACCCATCGTGACCTCGTGCTGGCGTCGGAAAAGCCGCAGTGGGCGGGCTATAAGCCGGAAGGCTTTAAACCGGACTTCGAGCGCCACGTTGATTTCCTGACGAGCTATCCTCCCGGCGATGTGGCCTACGGTCAAATTTGGGGGCCGATGCGTGAAGAGACCAATGCGTGGTTATCCCGCATCTACACCGATCTCGAAACGCCCCATGCCACGGCCTGGGACGGCCATCGAAACCTCGTTCTCACCATGGCCATGGGCCTCTCATCCGATCGCGGTGTGCCCCTCAGACTTCCAGTTGATGAGGAAGAGTTTTACAAGAAATAAGGAGGGCTCGCAATGAACCAGGCAGAGGAAAACCACAAGGCCAGACTATCGGGCGTTTTCGCTCCGGTCACCACGCCATTCGACGAACGGGGGAATGTTCTTCTGGATAAGATGGCCTCGAACATTGAAAGGCTCAATCGAAGCAGGCTTCGGGGTTATCTGGTTTTGGGAACGAACGGCGAATTTCGAAGCCTTTCAACACCTGAACAGATGGACGTGTTAAGGACGGTTGTCCAGACCGCGTCAGCCGACAAAGTGGTCATGGCAGGAACCGGGGCCGAGTCCACGAAGGTGTCCATGGAATTGTGTGAGCAAGCTGCAAAGATCGGGGCCCACTATGGGAGCCTGATCACACCTTTTTTCTTTGCGAAGAAGATGTCCGACAAGGCGCTGATCCGGCATTTCGTCGAGGTGGCGGAAGCATCCCCGATCCCTGTTCTCCTTTACAACAACCCGGGCGTTACGGGCATCACCATGTCGACCACGGTGATCAAAGAGGTCTCCTCTCATCCCAAAATCGTTGGGATGAAAGACAGCTCGCCCGGTAACCTGACGGCCTACATTCTGGCCGCCCAGCCTCGGTTTTCCCTCCTTGCGGGATCGGCCAATTTCTTTTTGACCGGCCTGATCATGGGTGCAGTGGGAGGCGTTTTGTCCCTGGCGGATGTTTTTCCGGAGCCCTGTTGCGACCTTTACGATCTCGGGGTGAAAGGCCCTCTCGAGAAGGCCAGGGATCTTCAGTTCAAATTGATGCGGCTCAACCAGCTCGTCTCTGGAAAATTCGGAGTGGCCGGCGTGAAGGCTGCCATGGATTTCGCGGGCTTTTACGGCGGTCCTCCGAGACCACCTCTTCCGTCTCTTTCGGAGGACGAGAAGAAGAAGCTTCAAGAGGATCTCGAGGCGAGCGGTTTTCTTCAACGGAAATAACTCGATGCGGGCTGATTTGCCCACGAGAAAGGAGCACGATATGGCAAGACCAAAAGCGAAAAAGAAGACGTATTACCTCCATGACATGACCTATGTCGATGTGGCGAAATATCTCAAGACCTGCGACGTGGTCATGGTGGCCATGGGTAGCCTCGAGCGACACGGCGCCCATATTCCCCTCGGCTGTGACGCCCTGACGACCTGGGAAGTGGTGAAGAGGGCTGGAGAGAAGGCCGGCGTCATTTACACGCCCATCGTCCCCTATGGCTATTCCCCTCACCACATGCACCACATGGGAGAAGGAACAGGCACCATCACCCTCTCCGGCGATACGTACCGTCGCCTCGTCTACGATATCGGAAAGTCGCTCATCTATCATGGCTTCAATAAGATCGTCTATGTCACCCATCATGGCTCGAACTCCAAGGTCGTCGATGATGTTCTTCGACGGATCCGATACGAATCTGGGGCCTTCACGTGCTGGTACAAGACGCCGACGGAGAGGGAGTACAACGCCCTCAAAGGCATCATCGAGGGGCCGCCCGAGGAGACGCCCGGATGGCATTCCGGAGAGATCGAGACCTCCACGTGTCTCGCCTACGACGAATCGTGTGTCGATATGTCGAAGGCGGTGAAGGATCGGACCCATGCGCCCAAGTGGATGGGGAAGGCCTTCTCGAAGCGGGACGGGTCAGGAATGGTGGAGTTCTTGGGAACGGAGCAGGCCTGGGTTCCTATGGAACATCACGAGTATTCCGACACCTCGATCATCGGAAATCCCTTCCGGGGAAGCAAGGAGAAAGGGATCAAATACTTTGAACACAGCGCCAAGCATCTGGCCGCCTTCCTCGAAGAGGTGAAAAAGTTCAAGGTTAAGGCGACGAACCGGGATTTCAGCAACCGGGCATGAGATTTTGGCGCTCATTTCTGATCGGAGTGATGGCGGAGGACGGCAGGCGAGATTGCTTCGGTTCCCTCGCAATGACGATTTCTAAATCGGAATTTGGGTTGGAAAAGGAGGGCCATGAGGGACCTGGCCCTCCCAAGAGTTTACGAGTCGCAAGAACAGAGAGGAGGAGGCTATGGTAGGAAGAATAGGGAAAAGGTCTTTTGTCGTAGTTCTCTTGTCGACGATTCTGTTTCTTGGTATTGCTTTCGCCGCAGACGATTTCCCAACCAAACCGATCGTTCTTGTCGTTCCTATGGGAGCAGGGGGATCTCACGATCTCACGGCCCGGGCCGTAACAAGCGTTGCTGTGGAGTATTTGGGGCAGCCTATCGTCATCCAGCTGAAGCCAGGGGGTGGTGGTGCCATCGGGTCTGAATTTGTGGCAAAGGCCCCGCCGGACGGATATACGCTGCTCTTTGGGGGGCCGGGGTGGAGCACGACCCTGCCGGCCGTTGAAGGGAGGTCAAAGGGACCCGATGATCTTGCGGCCGTTTGCCGAATCAATTACAGCCCGACGACGATCGTCTGCAGGGCCGATGCCCCGTACAAGACATTCAAAGAGATGATCGAATGGGCCAAGGCCAACCCTGGGAAACTCGTTTTTGCCAATACGGGTCCCTGGGGCCAGGCGGATCTCTCGTGGAAGTTGATTTGCAGGGAGACGGGGATTGTAACGAAAACGGTTCCCTATGATGGCGGAGGGCCGGCCATTCTGGCTCTTCTCGGTGGTCATGCCGATGTGAACGGAGGCCTCAGTGCGGCACTCCTTCCACACATCAAAGGTGGGAAGCTTCGGGCCCTTGCCGTGCTCGATCATAAGCGGGATCCGGCCCTTCCCGATGTTCCGACCGCCAAAGAGGAAGGGGTCAACGTGGTGAACCTGATGTGGCGTGGCGTTCTGGCTCCCAAGGCTACACCACGGCCCATCATCGAGAAATTGGCAGCGGCCTTCAAGAAAATGACGGAAGACAAGACCGTTGTCGCCATGATCAAGCGGTTGGGAGACGAAATCCAGTTTTTGGGCCCGGATGAATTCACGAAGGTTTGGCGAGAAGAATTCGAGGCCCACAAGGAAATCGGGAAACAGTTCAAGAAGTAAGCTCCGCATGGTTCCTCGTTCTATCGGTCGAGCGGGGTTTTGATGAACTCGGCCATTGTGAAGTTCTGAAAAGGAGGTAGCTTATGAGGCAACGGTTAGGGAAAGGTATCCTCTTTCTGCTGGCTCTTGGATGGTTTCTCTTGGTCGGGGCTGCGGTTTTCGGCCAGGAATTTCCAACCAAACCGATCACCCTCATCATCCCCTTTGGCCCCGGGGGAGCGAGCGATTTGACGGCTCGAACCTTTATTGGAGCCGCTCACGAGGCATTGGGACAACCCATGATCATCCAGTTGAAGCCGGGAGGAGGGGGAGCGATCGCTTCGGACTATGTGGCGAAGGCCGCGCCGGATGGCTACACATTGCTGATGGGAGGGCCCGGGCCCAATACGACCCTTCCCGCGGTGGAGGGTCGTTCGAGAGGACCGGACGATCTCGCGGCTGTTTGTCGAATCAACTACAACGCGATGTTGACCCTTGTTCCGGCCAATGCTCCGTATAAGACCTTTCAGGAACTCATTCAGTATGCGAAGGCCAATCCGAACAAGTTGCGATTCGGTCATGCAGGGATCTGGGGAGGGCCCGATCTCCTGTGGAAACAGATTATGCTGAAAGCCGGTATCAGCACAAAAGTCGTTCCCTATGATGGCGGGGCCGAGGCCCTTGTGGCCCTCCTTGGGGGGCATATCGATGTGGCGTGCCTGTTCCCCACTCAGAGTACACCTCACATCAAGGCCGGAAAGATTCGTGCCCTGGCCGTATCGGATTCGAAACGGGATCCCGAATTTCCCGATGTCCCCACCATCCAGGAATGCGGCCTCGATGTGGTGAACATCGTGTGGAAAGGGATCCTGGCTCCCAAGGCCACGCCGCGACCTGTGATTGATAAGCTCGCTTTGGGGTTCAAGAAGATGCTGGAAGATAAGTCCTCGATCGCCATGATCCGCAAGCTCGGAGACAACTACCACTACCTGGGGCCCGATGAGCTCACGAAGTTCTGGCGAGAAGAATTCGAGGCCCATAAGGAATTGGGAAAGATCTTCAAGAAAGCTCACTGATCGACCCTGAGGGCCCTATGAAGAACATGAGCGATATCATCGGAGGGCTCTTCCTCTTCCTGGTTAGTCTGGGCGCCATGATAGGCGGCGTTCAACTCCATGTGGGAACCCCTACAGACCCGCAGCCTGGGTTTTTCCCTTTTGTGGGCGGGTTGGTAGTCATGATTTTCTCGACCATCATCCTGGTCCAGGGTTGGCTGGGACGTACAAAGAGGAAAACGGCTTTTGGAGAACTGGGTCGCCCTGCTCTCTTGCTCGGGGTGCTCGTTCTTTTGGTGGCGATTCTGGATCGGGTCGGCTATGTCATTGGGACCTTTGTCGCTTCGGGCCTTATCTTGCGGGTCCTGGGAGTAAAATCGTGGCGTGTGCTGGTCCTTACGAGCCTCTGTCTTTCGATCGGGACCTACATCCTCTTTGACAAGCTCCTCGGTGTCGAGTTGCCCGTAGGGTTTTTGGCCCGATTTGGCCTCTGAGGGAAGGAAGCGGTATGGATTTCTTGACAAACCTCCTTCAAGGTTTTTCCGTGGCCTTAACTTCGTGGAACCTTCTTTTTGCCGCTCTTGGAGCGGTCATCGGTACGGCCATCGGAGTTTTACCGGGATTGGGACCGCCGGCCACCGTTGCTCTCCTCCTGCCGGTGACCTATAAGATGGACCCCGCCTCGGCCATCATCATGCTGGCGGGGATTTTCTACGGGGCTATGTATGGAGGATCGACCACCTCGATTCTTCTCAATATACCGGGCGAGGCAGCCTCTGTGGTTACCTGTCTCGACGGCTACCAAATGGCAAGACAAGGCAGGGCTGGAGCAGCCCTCGGTATCTCAGCCATGGGCTCCTTTATCGCTGGAACGATCGCTGTTTTCGGCATGAGCCTCGTTGCCCCTGCTCTTGCCTCTTTCGCCCTCAAGTTCGGCCCCGCTGAGTATTTTTCGCTGGTGCTTCTCGGTCTGATGATGGCCGTCTACCTCTCCGAAGAGTCAATCGTGAAAGGATTGGCCATGGGCGGGTTAGGCCTCTTGCTCGGAACCGTGGGCATCGATCCCGTACATGGGGCCACGCGCTTTACCTTCGGGATATCACGGCTTCTCGACGGCTTCGATTTTGTCGTGGTGGCCATGGGCCTTTTCGGAATTTCCGAGGTCCTGATCAACCTCGAAGCGCCTGAGATTCGAGATGTGTTTAGGACCTCTCTGAAGGGGCTCTTGCCGACATTGGAAGATTGGAAGCGATGTTGGAAATCGGTGGTGAGGGGGTCCCTTCTTGGGTTTTTCATCGGGGTCCTTCCGGGAGGTGGGGCGATTATTAGTTCCTTTGTCTCGTATGCCGTTGAAAAGCGGGTCTCAAAACACCCCGAGCAGTTCGGCCATGGGGCCATCGAAGGCGTCGCGGCTCCCGAGTCGGCCAATAATGCGGCGTCTACCTCATCGTTCATCCCCCTTCTTACACTCGGCGTGCCTGGAAATGCAACCATTGCCATGATCTTTGTAGCCCTCATGATCCATGGCATTCGGCCGGGTCCCATGTTGCTCCAGGAGTATCCGAACCTTTTCTGGGGCGTGATTGCATCGATGTATATCGGCAACCTCATGCTTCTGGGCTTGAATCTTCCGCTGATCGGATTCTGGGTGAAACTTCTTACTGTTCCTTACCACTATCTCGCAGTGATCGTGGTGATGATCTGCGTGATCGGCGCCTACAGTGTGAAGAACGCGGTCTTCGACGTAGGATCCATGGTCGTTTTCGGGGTGGTTGGCTACCTGATGCGAAAAGGGGGCTTTCCGCCGGCCCCGCTGATCCTGGCCATGATCCTGGGGCCGATTCTTGAGCGCTCACTGCAACAGTCCCTCATCTCGTCGGGAGGAAGCCCGATGATCTTCATCGAGAAACCGATTTCAGCCGTGTTGCTCTCGGTTGCCGCCTTCTTGATTCTGACCCCCTTGATGCGTCGTCTCTGGGGGTATCGAAAACATATCGTTGAAACTGGATAGGTTAAAATGGGTGAGGAAAAAAGGCCAAAAAAGGCCATCCCACATTGTCAAAAGGAGGAATTGGGAAATGGTAGAAAAGGGTCCAAAGATCATCAACACCGAGGCCGTGGCGCAGGATAAGGACTACGAGCCACCCCTGATCATCGCCTGGGGGGTCGACGAATCGACGACAGGAACGAAGACGATCACCATGGGGCGTACCATCATCCCCCCGGGAGGACGGAATCAACGCCATTATCATGCCAACTGCGATGCGGCCTTCTTCGTCCGAAAGGGTACGATCAAGGTCTTCATCGGCGAAGAGAAGAAGGAGTATATCGTTCCTGAAAACCACATCGTTTTCTCTCCGGCCGGAAACATCCATGGCCTGCAGAACATGAGCGACACGGAGACCGCCGAGCTGATCTTCACCTATGGAAACTGTCCGAGCAAGGCGGCTGCAGGAACGGTTTATTTGGAGGAACCTTGGGTGAAGCAGGAGTAAGGAATAAGTAGTAAGGAGTAAGGAGAAACGAGTAAGGGCTCAAAGAGAAAATACAAACCACTGCTTCTCTCCCATTGGGCTGGTGATTACCCGCATTTAAAACGATGGGTTTGGCTCAACGGGGGGTGGAACGGGGGGTGAAAAAGACCGAGATTGCTTCGGCACTTCGTGCCTCGCAATGACGAAAGAGAAAAAGCCTCGCAATGACGAAAAGGAGAAGACCTCGCAATGACGAAAGAGGAAAGACCTCGCAATGAGGAAAGAGAGAAGGCCTCGCAATGCCCAGAGGGAAAGGGCTTCGCAATGACCACAGGGCGGAAGCCTCGCAATGACGAGAGGGAGAAGATCTCGCAATGATGGGTGGGAAAAGGCCACGCGATGACCAGACGAGAAACTCTTTGCAATGACCTCCCCCAACTCGTCATTGCGAGCGAAGCGAAGCAATCTCGGGGGTTGGAGGGCGGGGAAGGGCTTCTTTCAGGGGTCGTACGGGTTTCCTTCTGTGCGATGCTAAATCGAGCTTGCCATGACAAGCTAACCAATCTGCCATAAAAGAGTGAGAGGATTAGTAATTCATCGCCAAGATCGAAAGGAGGAAATGAGGATGAAAAAGTGGACGATCGCACTGGTGCTGGCAATCGGGTTGGTTTACGCGGCCGGGGGGTGGGCCGAGGAGGAGAAGTGGCCGACGAGGCCTATCACCGTGGTCATTCCTTTTAAAGCGGGTGGAGGGACGGACCTGAGCATCCGGGCCATAAAAGGAGGGATGGAGCGATTCCTTGGTGTGCCCATCGCCGTGGTCAACATGGAGGGCGCAGGGGGAGCGGTCGCCATGCGACATGTCTTCAATCAACCCAAAGACGGCTATACCCTGTTAGGGTGGACCACAGGCTTTTACGCCATGCCGGCAACGGGACTTTCGGACTTCACCAACAGAGACTATCGAATGGTAGCCCAGACCGCCCTGGGGATTTCCACCTTCAACACGGCGATGAACTCTCCCCTCAAGACCATGGACGACTTGATCAAGAAGATGAGGGAAGAAAGCATTCCCATCGCTGTGGAGTATGTGGGAGGACCGTGGTATCAGGGGCTTGCCCTTTTTGCCAACAAGATCGGCGCGAAGAAGTTCGTTCCCGTTTCTCAGGGCGGAGGCTATCCTTCTGCTGTGGCCGCCATGAAGGGCGAAACCCTGGTGGGGATGAGCGACATCGGCGAGTCGATCAACCTGATCAAAGAAAAAAGGCTTCGGGCTTTGGCGGTGATGGATACGAAGCCTTATAAA
>Ga0315298_1009987_pt1 | contig 11549 bp, 11 predicted proteins | sample WHS_1_MG_FD_203077 | JGI IMG/M metagenome (GOLD analysis project Ga0315298, IMG submission 203077) | Extremophilic microbial mat communities from Washburn Hot Springs, YNP, Wyoming, USA - WHS_1_MG | ecosystem: Environmental > Aquatic > Thermal springs > Hot (42-90C) | place: USA: Wyoming... | reverse complement strand
CCTTACGATTCCCCCGGAACGGCTTGCGCATAGGCCCTCGCCATGTCCCGGCCGATGGCCCCCGCCGCCAGCTCCGTGGCCCGGAACAGATCGCCCACTTCAGGGCATTTCAAGCGGTAGAAGACCTTCAACCCCCGCTTCTCATCCGCCACCAGCCCCGCTGAGCGGAGCACGGCCAGATGCCGGGACACCGTCGAAATCTCCGAACCCACCACCTGCGTCAGCTCGCATACGCACCGCTCCCCATTCCGCAACAATTCGTCCAGGATAAGAAGCCGGGATGGGTGAGCCAGGGCTCGGATCATCCTTGCTCTCTGCGCCAATCCCCTCCTTGGGTTCACGTCGGACACATCCACCGCTCATGCAATTTATTTTCCAATTTGCAAGAGGAAACAAATAGCACTTATTTTCTGATGCTTACAGAACCTGTCAGATCTCACCCTTGGGACCTGTGACCCACCGCACGGGCGATCTAACCCAACTCTGCCCTCGGGAAATGGCCCAAGCAGCCCAGTAGGCAGGCTATTGTTGTGCGGCAGGCTGCTTCTCTTGGGCAGGCTGTTATTGTGAGGCGGACCTTCTAGTTTGTTCCCGAGCCTGGTGGGGGGATTCTTCTTGCGGGGCAGGCAGTTTTCGTGGTGCAGGCTTCTCTTGTGGGGCACGGCGTTCTTGTTGGGCGTCCTCTTTTTTGTGGGGCAGGCTATTTTTGTGGGGCAGGCTCCTTGTGTGTGCCGAGCTGTTTCTTTGTGGCGTAGGCTTCTCTTATGGGGCACGCGGTTGTTGTGGGGCAGGCTTTCGAGCCTGCGGCTGGCTTTCCAGCCGGCCTTGGCCCCCCTTACCCACCGCCCTCCGCGCCACCCAATCCCGCGCCGTGTAGGGGCGGACCAGCGTGTCCGCCCCTTCTCCTGCGATCTCCGTGCTCTCGCGTGCTCGCGAAAAGCCGCCGCCCCAAGTGGAGCAAGCCGCCAGGCTTGCCATGCCGACCTCTGCGTGGAGCACGCAGTCTTGCGTGCCACACCGGCAGTCATGCCGGTGGTCGGCTTTCCTCTCCTGCTTTGCCACAGGCCCCTGTTTGTGGACAGGCTGTTTTGTGGGGCAGGCTTTCGAGCCGACTTCGGCGCCCTTTACTCACCGCCCTCCATGTAACCCAATGCCGAGCCGTGTAGGGGCGGACCAGCGTGTCCGCCCCCTCTTTTCCACCTCCGTGTCCTCCGTGTCCTCTGTGGTTTGCTTTTCCCGTGCCCTCCCCACCCCCAGTCACAACCTTCCCCAAATCTTTTTCCCTTTCCTTTTCAACCACTTGCCCACTCCCCCTTTCTCCTTCTCTTGCTCCCCTCTTGTATGTTGAAAGTGAAAGGTGCGGCTGACGCCCTCGTGGGGGCCCGCACTGCGGACGGCGCAAGTCCCGGGCAACAGCGCCGACGCCCACAGCCACTGCCCTCACCGGATGGGGGTGAGCTCCGGTCCCTGAAGCCGGCCGCCGGGGGTGAGCAGGCGGGAGGAGGCCTCCTAACTTAAAGAAAAAAAAGAGGCAACCGAAACCAGCAACCAGCCCAAAAAGGAGTCAAAAAGCAGCCAAAACAGCCCAGAAGAACCAACCAACCAGCAACCACAACCAAGAATCCCCACCCAACCGCAGAGGTGGAGCCCATTCCACGTCCCAACTCTGCCCACCCATGCAGCACGCTGCCGCCCTGCGCCCGCAGCACGTCCCAACTCCAGCCCCAGTCGCGTACGTCTCCCCACTCACGCTCCCACCGCAGCTCAACTTTGCCCCTCGGTAGCGCAAGTCCATTTTCTGAGTCTGGCTCTTGTCGTGAGGCAGGCCTCCAGGCCTGCCGCTTGTGTCGGCCTTAGTCCCGTTCACCCGCCAACTTATCGGCCGTGCCGTGTCCTGTCATGCGCTATCCCCTCGGGAGCCCTCCTAACGCCCTCTCGATGTCATCTAATCCAATGTTTTTAAAAGGAATATTTTTCTCCTTGACAAACCGCGCGGGTTTTTGTATTATGTGCATAGACGCATAAGCGTCAAGGCTCATGGCACCGATCCACCGATTTTTCAAGGCACTGGCGGAGCCAAACCGGCTGCGGATTCTCAACCTGTTGCTGGAACAGCCATACTGCGTCTGTGAGCTGGAGACTCTGCTCCGCCTTCCTCAATCGCTGTTATCCCGGCACCTCGCTTACTTGCGCAACGCCGGCCTCGTGGTAGACCGCCGCCAAGGAACGCGGGTCCAGTATTCGCTCTCTCAGTCGGAACTTTGGCCCATTCTCAGGCCATGCCTGGAGCGGGCTTTCGAGCGCGAGGAGGTCTACCGTGAGGACCGGCGCCGCAGCGAGCAGTGGCGGGCGGGCTGCTGCCCCGGTGGCGGCGCGCCATCCGTTATTTCTGGAATTTCATTGGAAGCAAAAGGAGGAGATCAGCAATGAAAGTCAAGGTTTTGATGTGCAACTGCAAAGGGCTTTGCGATTCTTTCAAAAACACGGACTTCAACACTCTGCCCTTCCAGGTGGAAAGCGAAGTCGACGTGGCTTACGTATCCTTGCATCCGCAAACCTGCGGGCAAGGCGGCAACCAGTTTCTGGCGGACATCATGAAAAGCGCCGACAGTGACACGTATATCCTCAGCGCGGCCTGCGCCCCGGCGGCCCAGGACAAGCTCTTCCGAAAGATCATGCGGCAGACGGGCTTCCCGCCCGAGCGTTTCATCCCGGTCGATATCCGGATGACGGATAACGAGGGCGTGTTGGCGCGCATCCGCGAGAAGGTGGAAGAGCTTCTCCAGCGGGAAAACGTAACAAAGGAACTGACCCCTGAGGATCTGATGGGCGCCTGCTCTTGCTCGGAAACGCCCGTGGAATCCAAGTGACCGGAGAACGCCATGGCCAACCTTAAAGTCCCCAGGGAGAAAATTCCCTGGTTTCCAACCATCAACTACGACGCCTGCATCCATGACCGCGAATGCATCGACTTCTGCAAGAACAATGTGTTCGACTGGAACGAGGCGCTCGGCGTGCCGGAGGTCAACCGCCCCTACAACTGCGTGGTCGGTTGCGATGCCTGCGCGAAGATCTGCCCCTCGGAGGCCATTAGCTTCCCGCCGATGGAAGAGTTCAAGGCCACCCTGCGCAAATTGATCGCAGAAGCACAGCAGGAGGCCCAAGCTGCCAACGCCGTAAACAAGTGACCCCTTGGCGCGCCCCGCGGCGTCGCCTTCGAGCGCAAGCAGTGATCCGGTGAGCGTGGGCCCCATGGCAGCTCCCCGGATCACAGCATCCTGCCTTCACCCCTGTTTGGTGAGGCAGGTTGGATTTGTGAGCCAGACATCCGGTCTGCGGCCGGTTTTTGTGGGGCAGGCATTCTTGTCTGCAGCCGCCATTCCTGCCGGCCCTCGCCCCCTGTACCCGGCGCTCTTCTTCACTCCCCGTGGCGCCGCGCCCATGGGCAGCTCTTGTGCCAGCCCCCTCAGTCCGCCGCTACGAAAACAGGCCTGCTGGCTTGCATGCTCAAACTCGCCAAGTCCGGCCAGATGGGGAGCGTCGAGCGCGACTTATCGATCACTCCCGCCCGGTGTAGTTCTCCGAAGACCGCCACCAGCTCCGGATCCCTCCAGCCCCGTTTGGCCTCCTCCGTCAAGATCCCAAGGGCCTCTGCCGGCGGCAGCGCCGGCTTGTACGGCCTCGCCGTGGTCAGCGCATCGTAAATATCGGAAATCTGCAAAATGCGCGCCACTAGCGGAATCTGGTTCCCCCTGAGCCCATCCGGGTAGCCGCTGCCGTCCCAGCGCTCATGGTGGCTTCGGATAATCGGCAGCACCGGGCGCAGGCTCTTCATTTCACTACAGATCTCTTCGCCTTTGATCGGGTGCCGTTTCACCAGCGCCCACTCCTCAGCCGTCAGAGGCCCAGGCTTGTGCAGAATGGCATCGGGTATGCTGATCTTGCCGATGTCGTGCAAGAAACCGCCCCGGTGCAAGGCCAGCAACTGGGTTCGCGGCAAGCCGAGCGCCATCCCTATCGCCACGCTGTAGCCCGCCAGACGTTCGCAATGCCCCGCTGTGTAGGCGTCCCGCTGCTCAATCGCTTGGGCGAGCGCGAACAAAATCGACTCTGCCTCTTCCAGCGAGTTGACGGCCAGCTTCTGGCGCACCATCGCCCGCACGCGCGAGCGCAACACGGCCGGATGCACCGGCTTCAGCAAGTACTCGTCCGCTCCGCTCTCAATCCCTTCGACTTCGTTCTCTGCCCCCAGCACGCTCGTGAGCATCAAGATGGGAATCAGCTGGCTCCGGCGGTCCGACTTCAGCGCCCGGCAAAACTCCGGTCCGCTCATCCCGGTAAGGACCAGGTCGAGAATGACCAGATCCACCGGCTCGTTTGAAATCAGCGCCAGAGCCTCGCTCGGATGCCGCGCCTCCAGAATCCGGTACCGCTCCGTCTTGAGCATCGACCGCAATAGCCTGCGGTTGATCTCCGCGTGATCCAGGATCAGGATCGTAGGGTACTCCTCATCCTCCTCTAATTGGATCCCCCTCCGGTCCCTGACCGTGGCGCCCAACTGCACGCCAGCCTGCTTCAGCCATTCCAGCGTCATACCGTGCCACTCCACCCGCCGGCTGGACGGGCGTACAACAAACGTCAGAAGACATATCGGCGCAACGGTACAAGAGTTTTAGGGTTGGTCACCCATGGCCGCGCCCAGGCGGCCAGAACTTCCCACAGCCCTGGCCCGCCGCTCCCCGTTTCACCGCCTCGCGCGAAGCACCACTCGCGCCGGCGCCCCATCCCCACCGAGAATATGCATCGGCAGACAGATCATCTCGTACCGCCCGGCCTTTACCCCCGCCAACTTCAGCCCCTCCACAATCCAGATCCCCGCCCTCAGTAGAATCTGATGCGTTTCTAAGGAGTCCTTCCGGTATCCGCCTACCGAGAGGTAGTCCACCCCCACAAGCCTTACTCCCCGCTCCGCCAAAAACCGGGCCGTCTCGGCCGGAATGTAGACATAGCCGGGATCAAATGCATCCTGCTCCCATCGCGCCTCCGCTCCCCGCGTCTTGAACAGCACCCGCTCGCCGCGCCGGATCCTGTGCGGAACCAGCTCCTGTACCGTGATCCACTTTGGGTGCCGGATGGCGATGACCCTGGCCGGCCCGATCAGCCCCTCTAGCGGCATCTTCTCCAACGGCCATCCCTCGCGCAGGAAATGCAGCGGCGCATCCACGTGTGTCCCCGTATGCGCGCTCATGCTCAACTTCGACACGTTCGAGCGCGCTCCCTCCTCAATCGAACTAATCCGGCGGATCTCCACCGGCGGATCCCCCGGCCAGTGCACCATCCCGCTTCGCACCGGGACGGTCACGTCTATCCATTTGCGCCTCATCGCTTTGCTCCCTGAGCCGATCCTGCCCCGGCCGCCTTGGGATTGTATCCTAGCCTCCCCCAGTTCTCGTGTCCCTCCATCGTTGGACCCGCCGGGCCGGGGACAATCTCCACCTCCAAGCCCGCGCACCCCGCCGCGGCGCATTCTCCCACCACCTGCCGCACAAAAGCTTCCCTCTGAACCGCGCCGCCCTCCGGAACCCCGCCCCGCGCCACCTGCCAGAGCACCCCCGCCGCCCTGCTCCCCGCCGCTGCCGTCGGCCCCTTCCCTCGGAAGGGGACCCCGATGCGGATCGGAATCCCGCTCTTGCGGGCAGCATCGACAACCTCCGGCGCCGCGGCATTTCCGCCGACCTCCAGCGTCACCCTGCGCCCGGTCTCCCGGATCGCCCGCAAAACCCAGGCCTCGAAAAACGCAACGTCCTCCGCGCTTACCTTCTCCCCGTTCATCCAAATCTGAACCGTCCGCACCGACGGCGAAACAATCAAGAGGCTCTTGATCGCCAGCAGCGCGCTCGGGCCCGCCGCCTCTGCGCTCGGCCCGCCCCTGGCTTTCAACTCTCCCAGCCGGAACCCGATCGCCAATTCCAGCGCGTACTCCGCCGCAATCCGGGAGATGGCCGGAACGTATTCAAGCGCCCGCTCCTGGGGAAGATCCTCCAAAACCAGTGTCAGCCGGTTGAACCGCGCCCGGGCCATGGATTCAAACCATCTCCGCCAGAACTCCGGCGAACTTAGCCAGCCCCGGCTCGTGGCCGCGTCCCTTATGCCGATCCGAAGACTCCGCACGTCCAGCGCCGGCTTGCCGCTCGTGGCCCGAAGCTGTCCCCGGCTGCGGATCTGCTCGGCGGCTTCCAATAGCCCGTACATCAGCCCCCGCAGATCCCCGCCCGTGACCCGTCCCGGCAGGATTCGAAACGTCTCCGGCGGCTCCGGCGACAATTCGCTCTGGAGCTTCATCCTGGCTGCCGCAATCCCGCGCTCCGCCAGAGCCTTCTGCACCTCCTGCCGCCCGAACTCCACCGGACCGGCTGCGGCCGCTAGCGCCGCCAAGACACAAACCAGGAGCAGGTAGCGTTTCTTCATGGGGAGAATGCGACATCCGCCATTATAGTCCGCCCGGCCTGGCTCCTTTTTCACTATGCTGGAGGGTTATGCGAATCCCCAACTGGCCCATCGCCATGCAGACGGATCTACGCCCCATCCGCGAAGTCTTGGAGAGCAATCAGTGGGGCGGCTTCCACGAGTGCGTGGCCAGATTCGAGGAGCGCTTCGCCGCCTTTCAACACTGCCGCTGGGGGGTGAGCTGCGCCAACGGCACCCTCGCCCTGGAGCTCGCCATGGCTGTGGCCGGGCTAGGCCCCGGCGATGAGGTCATCGTCCCGGCCATCTCCTTCATTTCCACCGCCACCGCCGTCTCCCGCGTCGGCGCGACGCCCGTCTTCGCCGACATTGAACCCGACACCTTCAACCTCGACCCCGAGCGCGTCCGCGCCGCCCTCTCGCCCCGAAGCAAAGCCATCGTCCCCGTGCACTTCGGCGGATCCATGGCCGACATGAAGCGCCTGATGGAGTTGGCCGCCGAGCGCGACCTCATCGTCATCGAGGACGCAGCCCATGCCCACGGCTCCGAATGGCTCGGCCGCCGCGCCGGCAGCTTCGGCTTGGCGAGCATCTTTAGCTTTCAGAACTCCAAAGTTATGACTTGCGGCGAAGGCGGCATCCTGCTCACCAACGACGAAGATTTCGCCGCCCGCGCCCGCTCCTTCGCCAATCAGGGACGCGCCGCAGGCGGCGGCTGGTTCCATCACCACACCCTGGGCTCCAACTTCCGGCTCAGCGCCCTTCAGGCTGCCCTGCTGCTGCCCCAACTGGACCGCCTCCCGGCTCAGATCGAACTCCGCCGCAAGAACGAAGAGCGCCTTCGCGCGGAGCTGGCCGGCGTCGAGGGACTCCGCTTTCAACGGATCCCGCCCGAGGTCAACGCCCGCTCCCACTACTTGTTGCTCGGCCGCATTGACGCCCAACGCTTCGGCCGCACCCGCGATGAGTTCCACCAGGCCCTCACCGCCCGCGGCGTGCCCTGCACGCCCTTCTATCCCCATCCGCTCTACGGAAACCCGCTCTACCAGCGCGGGGGCTGCCGCATCGAGCCCTGTCCCGTTGCCGAGGCTTGCGTCCGGGACGCGTTCTGGCTGCCCCACCGCGTGCTCATGGCCGACGATAACACCATCGCCGAAATCGCCGAGCTCATCCGCTCTTTGCAACGCTGAGCGCGAGGTTGCGCGGAGTGGCGCCGGACTACGGCACGCACCCGCATCACAACCACGCCCCAAGAGACGTGAGCCGCCTGTTGCCTCGGGCAGGCATTCGGCTGTGGGGCGGACGCACCGGTCCGCGCCTACGGAAAACGGGGCGGCGGGGCGGGCTTGGCCGAACGCTGCCTTGCTACCATCGTCTGGATGAGAGGTTTGCAGGATCAGGCGCCGGCATCCGGGAAGGCTGCCCCGCAGCCGGAAGCGGCACGGCGTTTGGAAGAGTTGCAGCAGGAGGTGATCCGCTGCACGCGCTGCCCGAGGCTGATTGCCCACTGCCGGCAGGTGGCCGCAGTCAAGCGGCGCGCGTACCGCGATTGGGACTACTGGGGAAAGCCGGTGTCGTCGTTCGGCGATCCGGGCGCGGAGCTGCTGATTATAGGCTTGGCGCCGGCCGCTCATGGGGCAAACCGGACTGGGCGGATGTTCACCGGGGACCGCTCGGGCGACTTTCTCTACAAGGTGCTTCACGCGGCTGGTTTTGCGAACCAACCGCTGAGCCGGTCGCGGGATGACGGGCTCGAGCTGCGCAATGCGTACATCACAGCGGCGGTACGCTGCGCCCCGCCGGACAACAAGCCTACCTCGGAGGAGATGCGGGCCTGCCGCCGCTTCCTGGAGGCGGAGCTGGAGCTGTTATCCAATGTGCGCGTGGTGGTGGCCCTGGGGCGGATCGCCTTTGACGCGTACCTATCCGTTCTCCAGGAGAAAGGCGTCATCGAGCGGCGCTCCGCATTCCCCTTCGGCCATAACCGGGTGCACCGGCTGGGCGGCCACCTGCCCGTGCTGATCAGTTCCTATCATCCGAGCCAGCAGAATACATCCACCAAGCGGCTCACCGAAGCGATGCTGAAGGCCGTATTCCAAAGGGCGCGGGAGATGCTGAGCCGCTGAGCTCCCCGGCGGAGTTCCGGATTTGGTATGGATATCGAGGTGCGGCAACGTCTGGAACGGTATTTCGAGTTCGCGGAGCTGGGCGCCAACTGGCGCACCGAAATCCTGGCCGGCGTTACGACGTTTGTGACGATGGCCTACATCATCTTCGTGAACCCGTCCATCCTCCACGAAGCGGGGATGCCGTTTGCGGGGGTGGTGGCGGCGACGTGTCTATCGGCGGGGCTGGGCAGCATCCTGATGGGCGCCTTTGCGCGCTATCCGATCGCTTTGGCGCCGGGCATGGGGCTGAACGCCTATTTCACCTACGTCGTGGTGAAGGGCATGGGGATTCCCTGGCAGGTGGCGCTGGGAGCCGTGTTTCTTTCCGGCTTGTTATTCCTGGTTCTGACGCTGGGCGGGGTGATCCGCCAAGTGGTGCGGTCCATCCCCACGGAACTGTATTCTTCAATTGCCGCGGGCATCGGGCTGCTGCTGGCCCTGATCGGATTCCGGAACTCCGGCATCATTGTGGCGAGCCCCTCAACGACGGTCGCCATGGGCAACTTGCGGGAGCCGCACACGCTGCTGGCATTGGCCGGGCTGCTGGGGATCGCCGCGTTGTTGGCCCGGGGCGTCAAGGGCGCGATGCTGATTGGGATTCTGGGGACCACGGCGCTGGGGGCGGTGTTCGGGCTGCTGGAGTGGAAACCGCAGATGTACCGGTTCAGCGACATCGCCTCGACCAGCTTTCAGCTCGACCTTCCGCATGCTTTGGAGCTTGGCTTCATCGAGATCGTTTTCGTGTTTTTCTTTATCGACCTGTTCGACAACGTGGGGACGCTGGTGGCGGTGGGCAAGAAGGCGCGGCTGTTTGACGAAGCCAACCGGATCCCCAGGATCAACCGGATCCTGTTGACGGACTCGACGGCGACCATGGTGGGGGCGCTGGCGGGGACCTCGACGGTGGTGAACTACATTGAGAGCGCGGCGGGAGTGGTGGCGGGGGGCCGCACCGGGGTGTCCTCCATTGTTTCGGGACTGCTGTTTCTGGTAGCGCTGTTCGTGGCGCCGGTGTTTGGGGTGATTCCGGCGGCGGCCACCGCGCCGGCGCTGATCATCGTCGGGTGCCTGATGATTTCGCACATCAGCGAGATTGACTGGTCCGATACGGCGCTGGCGGTTCCGGCGTTCCTGACGATGACCGCGATCCCGCTGACATTCAGCATCGCCAACGGCATCGCCTTTGGGTTCACGGCGTACACCCTGCTGAAGATCCTGCGCGGCGAGTTCCGCAAGGTGAACTGGCTGGTGTACGTGCTGACCGCTCTGTTCATCGCGCGGTTCCTGTACCTGGGGTCGGAATGAAGCTTTCCTGGCCGAAAATGACAGCGGCCGCGGTGGGTCTGTTCGGACTCAACCTGTGGGTGGCGGGCCGGCTGCTGGGCATCGAGTGGCTGGCCCAGATGGGCTCGATTGAGGGAGCGCGCATCGCGCAGACCCGCTGGATATTGGAGAACTGGCGGGATTTGAGCTGGTTCCCGCTGTGGTACAACGGCATCCCCATGGAGAATGTGTACCCGCCCTTGTTTCCGGCGGCGGCCGCGCTGCTGGCGGCGGCGGGGGGATTCACGGCGGCGCACGCCTACCACATTTGCTGCGCTCTGGCGTACGCGCTGGGGCCAGTGGCGGTGTTTTTGCTCGCAACCAGGCTCACGGGAGGATGGGCCTGGGGGTTTTTGAGCGGGCTCTTTTACTCCTTGATTTCCCCTTCCGCCTGGTGGATGCCGGCTCTGGCCCGGGATATGGGGAGCGTCTGGGGGCCGCGGCGGCTACAGAACCTGGTGGTGTACGGGGAAGGACCGCATTTGGCGGCGCTGGCGTTGCTGCCGGCGGTGTGGGTGGTGGTGATGATCGCCTGGGACCGCGGCAAGCCGCTGTGGTGGCCGGCAGCGGCGGCGGGAGGCGCAGCCGTGCTGTGCACGAACTGGCTGGGCGGGGCCGAGTGGCTTCTGTTGTTAAGCGCGTGGACAGTGAGCCGCTCGCAACCGTTCGACATTCGTTCGTGGCGGCGCGCGGGTCTGTATGCCGCGGGGAGTTACGGGCTGGCCGCCATGTGGATCCCGCCGAGCACGGTGTTTGCCTTTGGAGGCAGCGAAGAGTTCCGGCAGGCTGGGTATCTGTCGGCGCTTCCGGCCTGGCTCCTTTATTTAAGCGCCGGGCTCGCAGGGCTGGCGGCGCTCTTATGGCTGGCAGAGCGCAAGAGCTGGAGCCGGGAGTTTCGCTTCGTGGCGGTATTGCTTTACGGATCGGTTCTGCTGACGGGGCCGGCGGCGTGGGCGCCGGGCCGGTACGAGCATCTGCTGCGTTTCCATTTGCTGTTGGATTTGAGCGCCGCGCTGGCGTTTGCGTTTGCGGCCCGGTGGATCGGAACACGATTGCGCGCATCGTGGAGGCCATTAGCCTTGGTGTTGCTTCTGTTGTGGAGCACGTACCCGGCGGTGCGGATCCGGGCGCACGCGAACGAGATCATCCGTCCTGTGGCGATCGAGCAGACCGTGGAGCACCAGATGTCGAGCTGGCTGGCAAAAAACCTGCCGGAGAGCAGGGTGTTCGTCACGGGATCGATCCGGTTCTACCTGAATGCCTTTGCGGATGTGGCGCAGTTTGGCGGCGGCTTCGATCCTGGGGTGATGAATCCCAACTATGCCAAGGTCGTGCATCAGATTCTCCAGGGGGAAGGCGCAGGCGCTAGGGAAGGGGAGGTGGCGGCCCTGTGGCTGAAGGCGTACGGGGTGGACGCGGTCGCGGTGAGCGGACCCAAAACTCGGCAGGCTTACCGGGATTTTCGAAACCCGGGAAAGTTCGAGGGGGTGTTGCCCGAGCTTTGGCGCGACGGAGATGACGTGTTGTACCGCGTTCCCCGCAGGACGGCAGGACTGGCGCATGTGATCCGCGTGGAGGATCTGCCGGGCCGGG
>Ga0315298_1009984_pt1 | contig 11551 bp, 14 predicted proteins | sample WHS_1_MG_FD_203077 | JGI IMG/M metagenome (GOLD analysis project Ga0315298, IMG submission 203077) | Extremophilic microbial mat communities from Washburn Hot Springs, YNP, Wyoming, USA - WHS_1_MG | ecosystem: Environmental > Aquatic > Thermal springs > Hot (42-90C) | place: USA: Wyoming... | reverse complement strand
ATAATCACTAGGTTCAAGTGGGGTTTTTCCGGTCTGCTCATCCCTTTTCCTCCATATTTTAAACCTAAATTTCCCTATTTTTAGTGGATTCGTTTACACAACTGTTCATTCAATTATTTTAAGTTTTTTATGATTAGTTTAAGTTTACTTTCTTTTCCTAAAAACCTTGACTCCGCCAATGTCTGTGACGTATTCAAAGCCTGCTTCTAACAGTTTACAGGCTTCTTCAAGGTTGTAGGCAACTTTAACATGGAACTCTTCTTGAGTTTCGTTAAACAAGGCTTGTTCTAGGTTTATGTAAATCATCGTGTTATTTATGGACTTGTGTCCTAGAATGTTTTTGACGTGAGTTATATCCTTAGTTTTATGGTATTCCATGGTTCCTTTCCAATGTCGAATAGTGTGAAATGTTATCAATTTCAATCTTGGGTTCTGTAGTCTTACGGCAGCCTTTGTTCTTGCAGTGAATAGTAGAGTCTGAAAGTTCCGCATCTTCTGTCTTCCGCCGAAAATTTTGACGTCCCTTTTAGGCAGCAAGTTAAACATGTTAATTAGTTTGTCGCTTATCTTTAAAACCCTCGGGTTGCTTCTCTTTTCTGGTTCAACCTTAACCACTTTCCTTTCAAAGTCTATGTCTGTCCACTTAAGCTCTAATGCTTCGCCGATTCGCATACCCGTTTCCTTTAAAAGTTGCAGTAGAGTGGATAGCTTTTTCCCGCTGCACGCTATTAGGTCGTCAATTTCCCTTTCTAAAGGTATGAATGGTAAACTTTGCTTTCCATAATATCTTGGCGGAACCCATTCGATGCCATAATATTTGGAGAAGCTATTGTAAACGTTTGCCATAGTTCTCTTTGTTGCTTCTTCGACCTGAAGCGTGGCTATTGCCTCTTTAACGTTTTCTGCATCTAGCAGGTTTGCTCCTATACGAATAAGCCACTTGAGATAATTAGTGTGCGTCTTTATAGTTGATTCCTTGTATCCTTGCTTTTTAAGATGCCATAAATATTCAACAAGTTTACCTTTTAAATCCGTAGTTTCTGCGGCCCCCGCAGCCCGCTTGTCGTTTCGGGATTCCACTTCGGCCAAGGTTTGCACCAGCTTGCCAAGGCTGGTGGACGCTTTGCCTGGGAAGGCTTCACTGCTCCCTTGGCAGTTAATAGATAAGGCTTTTGGCGAATTTAAAATCAACGTATGAATTTTCTGAACTTGTTGAGATTTATTGGAACAGTTGAGACGGGTTTCGCTGAAGCGGTAGCCGCAGTTTCTGCATAGCCAACGCTGGATTGTGCGGCCATCCGCCAAGTATCTCAGCCCATCTTTATATAGGCGTGTTGATCCGCATTCTGGGCAAGCCGGTTTTTGCTTTTGGGTTTGGAGTTGGGTCGGGGCGTTTTGAGGCTCCACTCCCCTGTTTTTTCGGAATCCGCCTTCTGGGCGGACACCTTCCAACCCCGAATTATTAACATAAAAGTTGCTGGAGGCCTCTTTTTTAGGACTTGCTTGTGAGCCTCCCAACCCCAAAATCTCCACCCAAAAGCCTAAAAGCCATGCTCTTTTCCCCATCGCTCTTTGCAGTCCTCGCAGATCCATGCCGCTTCGCCTTTGAAAGGCTCGGCTTTCCAGGCTGTCAGCTTAGTGTAGCCGCAGACTGCGCATGGATGCCAATCGAAAGATCCATCGCTCCAATAAACAGCCTTTATCTCGTCAAGGTGAAGCCAAGGCGTGTTTAATGGAGGTGGTTTCTCTGGTTTTTCTCCAGAAACTCCAGTTTCTCCAGTTTTATGGTTGTTTTTGGCATGGACTGCTGGAGTTTCTGAAGTTTCTGGAGATAACTTGAGAAGGGTTGGGCTTGGATAGTAGCGCATTTTTAGGCGTTCTATGATTTTTGTGTCCCAGAAAAAGCCAGCCAACCCTTTAGAGCCAGCTTTACATTTCTCAAAGCCTAAACGGGTTACTATACGCCCTATTTGACGGCTTGTAAATTGCTCTTTTTCTGGTAGGCCTTCATTGTAAGCTTCGGTCACGGCTTGAATAGTTAGTTTCCCGTTTTCCACTCTGTCTTCGCATTTTAGGATTGCGTCCAAAACGCGGGCCTCTATGCTTGTCTGCTCCTCATTCAACCTTGTTTGGATTATATGTTTCATGGCTTGTTTTAGGCGATCCTTTATTGTTGGAGTTGGTGCAACCTGGAATAGGCTAACAAAAAGTTCCAAGACGCGGGAGTTTCCTTGGCATTCGCTTTCTTCTAAATGGTTTTGCTGTTGGCTTTGGTTGAGGTTTTTGAAGCGATACATTAAAAGCTGGTTTCGGAGTTCTTGGGCTTCCTCTTCGTCTATGAAAAGTCTCACCGGGCGGACGGCTTTGCTCATTTTTGTTATTATGCATCTACTTTGAAGAGTATCAGCCAATTCTTGGGTTCCGGCTAAAACTTTGAAGCCAAAAGTGTCGAAGACGGCGATTTGTGGAACGTTGTTCTGAACCTTTTCTATGCGTATTGCATATTGCCCACGGCGATAGCCACTATTTAATATGGCCAAGACTTCTACCATTTCTTTGCGGTTGTAAACTTCAGTTTCGTCCAAAAGTATGGTTGGATGCCAAGCCTCTAATGCACGAAAAAGGGATGCTGCGCTCATGCTTGTAGCCATAATGCTTCGATAACATAGCCTGTGGAAGCATTCTAGGGCTCGGGTTTTTCCGCTGGCCAGTGGCCCTAAAAAGAACAGGTATGGAACCACTGTGAAGTTTTCTGGAAGCCATGAAGCCAATACAAAAGCGGCGTAAACGTCATACAGGAGCTCGTTTGCCACGTCCAAGTGTTCAATAAAGAAATTTTTGATCCTATTGAACAGGGCTTCTTCGCTTTCATAGTCTTTTGGGATGTGGGCTGTTGGCCATGGGATGCGCTTCAGCGGTATGTATCGCGTATCGTTATAGGCAAAGGTGTTCCAAGGGTTATTTTTAACCAGAAACTTTTGTTCAAGCCTATTGTAGACTATGTAGGCTCCTGTGTCTGTCTGTTCAAAGATTAAGTCTTGAAGAGCCAAGCCTGGTGTGACTATGGTTCTGTTGGCTGTTGTTTGGGTCAACTGCGCTTTTTCCTTCCAACAGTTGAGCCGTTCTTAAAAATCCAGTAAAAGTAGCCGTTTCTGGTTAGCTTGCCATTATGGGCTTGTAGGTCTTTGAGCATTGTTTTAAACTCGGGATTGTTGAAGTCTTCGCTTCGCTGGTATTGTCCGCTTGAGCCTTCGGCGTCTTCCCATTTAATGTTGTCCGGATCCCAGTTTGGCAGCTTTGCCTCTTTAATCCGTTGCTTAGCGGCGGATACGCCAGCCTCTACGGCGTCTAAAAACTCTAACAGGGCGATAAGTGCTGTGTCCTCTTTCTCCGTCATGGAATCCACGCCCCCTCAGTTGAGCCTAAAGGCTTGAGCCTAAAGGCTTGGCAGGATAGAATTCAAAGAACTACATAAATATGCAGCACAACTAAATTGCCAATGCCCAATATGCAAAACAATACCTCTTTCAGAAATAAGGAAAAGTCGAAACCTCATAACTTTGCATAATCTTTGGACATTATGGAATGAAATAGACCAGGCTAAAATAGCCATTAAAGAAAACAGGGTTGAAGAATACATTGCAACTCGGCTTTCAAAGGCCAAGTGGGCAAAGAGAGCTTTTGAATATGCCAAACGCAGAGTTCGATTTCGTTTTCCAGGAGGACAATCGTATGGTTGAAAGAAAAACAATGAGGCCCATAACCTTAAGACGAGTAATTGAAATTTGCAGTTTAGCAACACAAAATAAACGCCTAACTGTTGAAACAGTATCGAATAAGCTTAATTGTAGTGAATCAAGAGCTAAAGAGATGCTCCTTGAAGTTGAAAAGATTGGCTTATTAAATCATTCGGATAACTTTTGGGTTTCAAATAGCAGGACCTCTGAATTTTTAGAGTATTTTGAAAAAGAAGAATGGGCCAAAATTCACCATTATTTTCTTGAGAATTACCAATTTTATAAAGAGTTCATTCAAGTCCTCCAGGGTCATATTGCTGGACAGCAAGGACTTAGCATGGATGACATTGTCAAAGAGTCAACAGAGCATAAGCTGCATTTGAATAAGACAGCAGTTGAAGTATTGACAGACTGGTGCGAACGCCTAGGCGTGATTCAAAGAAACCTTTACTCGGCTAAAATCTACCTAATAAAAGAGGAGACAGAAAAACTGGAAAACTTCACTAAAACTTTAGTTAAAATTTACCGCAAACTCGCATTTTCACAGTGGCACAAAGAAGTTTACGTTGAAATACCACTAATCAGAGAAAACGTATGCGAAGAGCTAAAAATAACTCGAAAAACCTTTGACGATTTATTAAAGGAGACATATCTAAAAAATTTTGGAAAAATCGAGTTTAGCGGTGCACCAATAACAACTCTTGCCAAAAAAAGCCCGTTAAGCGAGAAAAAGTTAACCCCCATAGGGAAAGAAGCAATATTGTCAGCGAACTCCACTCTTAAAAAAGAAAGAGAAGGCATTACAATTAACCGGAAATCCTATTATTACCTTGCCATCCATGAAACAGTTTAAGCATTTTGTTAAACATTACCATAGGCAATTTATTTAACGAAATATTTAGGAAGTATTTAAATTTGGAGAGATTGCAACCATAGCGGCTGATCAAACGTCCAAACGAGTCTCTTGTAAATCATCATGATACTTTTAGTGAAAAGAATTTAACAAATATAAGAAGAACTGTAGAAATCACTTAGATTGGAAAAAATCGCATAAGTGTGACGGAAATGCATGGGTTTGCCAGACTCGACCCATTTCGAAGTAGAATTTTGAGACGATCAAGGGAAATTCAAACATATATAAGTCAAGGTTTTTGGAATCAAGTTATAAAAGAAAGTTACAATACGGTTATCCTTTGTCTCGAATGTTTAGTAATGGACCATGTAGGGGTAAAAGTAATAGAACAATTAAAAAAAGAATCAAAAATCTACCTTGATCCCTTGATAAACTGTTTGAAAAGCAAAGGCATAATAATAAAGTTTCAAGGCGAACTTGAAAAATTACGCTATTTTAGAAATAAGGTGGAGCATGAACATGAGGATGCTCAGAAGCAAGATGCTGAATGGGCTTTCCACACACTTAAGTGCTTCCTTTCAGAATATTATCCAGAAGTTTTAAGTGCACTACATGAAGAGTCAAAAGAGGAAAAAATAAGCGTTCCAGGAAGCACTATAAAAGTAGCTGATGAAGTTTGGATTGGTTGCGCCCTCCTTCATAATGAATATCCAGATAGAAAAGATTTCAACACACGCGAAATCGTCGAGAGAATAAAGAGAGAGAATATAAGTGGAGTTATTAGACCTGGAGTTTTTGTTCACATAAATTTGCATTGCGTAGCCAATAAGGCACCAAATCCAGCTAAATATAGGATTTTATACGAAACGGAACCTGGTAGAAGAAGACTATTCAAAAAAGGTGATTATTATCATCCACAAAGAGAAGGTGGAAAAACTAAGCCGAATAAACAGGATATCCCCGAGAAATACTGGTATTTATTGGACTGGTACGAAAACGAATATAACAAGTAAAATTTTACTCCAACCCCACGCATATGCCATCCTATTTCTTAACCTTACCCATTCCAGCACATTTCCATACTAGTTCAGCAGGTACACCAAATTTACACGTCCTTCACGTCAAATTAATGCACAAAAGGAGATTCACTTTGCGAAGTGTTTTGGAAGTATTTTCAACAAGGAGATTGTGATTGCGGTGGATCCAAACGTTCCGACGAGTCTTTCATAAATCATCAGCGGTAATACTCCGACAAACACTCGCCATGGAAGCCCCAGCAAATGTACCGCAAATATCATCATCATTCCCTGTTCGGTCATAGTTGAAATATACGTGTATAACGGTATTTTCAAGTGCAGTGGTGTCATTTTCTTAAACGAAGCTGCCAATGCGAGTAATATGGCTAAAGCATGCGGTACTATAAAGTATGGAAACGGATAATTCTTAACAAGGTAAGCTGACATCGCTGTTGCTAAAAAAAGGGACGTCACCGTGGCACCCAATTTTGATCTGTGATACGTTAAACTTCCAAGAGTCGCTCCGGCAATTGGCAGCAGAATCGTATATGGTCCAAACATTGCTTGGGATGGAGATACATAAAACGCTATTATTCCACCGAAAAGGGATGCGAAAAAGGCTTCAGCGGGAGATAACAAAATGGCCATTATAGGTGTTATTATAAGGTTTAGCGCAAGAAAGCTTGGCGCACCTATGAACATGCTTATTGGAACAAGGCTCGTAATCACATAGAGAGATGCGAACACGCCTATTCTTGAAGCTCTAAGGGCCTTATTTGAAATATTATCATTTGTCATTCTCTTTTAACCCTCCCAACAAGCAAATCCTCATACACCCGTCTCATATGATGCACTGCCGCTACTGTCTCCTCAGATAAACCACAGCCGCAAGCACCACATTTTGGACAGATTAACCAACCGCATTTAACACAAATCTTTGCGTTAGAAGAGGTGAAACGCTCTCCACACTTAAAGCAGTACACATGGGGGTCTACTAGAAACTGTAAGAAATTTTCGATAAGTCTTGAAAGGGGTATATGCTTTTGGTCAGCCACTATCTTTGCCTTACCTAAAATCGTTCCATCCAATGTTATTGTAAGTTTGACTCTTGAAGTATTCATACGTATTCACACTTACAAACACGCTTTAATACGTATATAAAATTTTCAACAAAAAACTATCAAAACATGGAATGGAATATTAAATTTTTTAATCCTACTACTAAAAATTTAATCAAATATTGTTCATCTTATCGGGATGGACGTCTCTTTAAGAGACGACAGTGAACTTAGACCAAGATATAATGGGTTTGCAAGGGAATGTTTTAATACTCTGATACGCATTGCAATTGAAATTTTACCGTCCCTTGGATAAATCTTGACACTAACATTATTTTTAACAACCCTTGAGGCTATGCGCGCATTACACTCAATAGAATTAACTGTGGATTTTTTCTGTTATTAGACTTAGTTTTTCTGCATATTGTAGGAATGCTATGCGTAGTGTTTCGCTTTCACTCTGCCCCAGCTTAAAGCATATCTTATCGAGTAACTCTTTTTGCTGCTTGCTTAAAACAACCCTTACAATGTGCTTCTTTGCCACCCTTCAACCATCCAACTATAACAACTAAGGGGGTCCCTTTAAAACCTTAATGTCCCGTATAAAACAATCCTTGCAAAGCTAAAGCCTTTATCCAAGTAAATCTTTGGTCCGCCTACTAACAAGTTTGGCCACTGAAATCAAGGGTTGTGCTTGTTTTATTGCCCAAAAAAGGCGAATAAACAACATTTTCCAACATTTTATCGCCCTAAAAACCAAAGTAAAACTTCAGAAAACCGCCTAATACAAGCGAATAATATATTTTTGAAGCGTATTTTGCCACCCTACTGTCCAATCAAACTTATTTAGACTTCTAATCACAATTTAATATTGTTTTTTGTTCGCGCCCCCTCTAAACTGCTTAAGCGAGGTTTTAGTTATGGTTCATAAGCGCAGTTTCAACAAGCTTCAACGCCGAATTATGCGAAACATAATTTTCAAAAACGCCTACATAGACAAATATAGGGGCGAGGTTGTATCAAGAGTTTCAAGGCTTGACGTTTTAGGCCTACTAAACTGCGAAGGCTTTAATGTTTCGCTTATTCCTGACATTGAAAGAGGCGAAGTCCTAATAGACAGCCGAGGTAAAGGAAGCCTACAAGCGCCACATAAATAGGTAGAGGGGAGGGGTAGGCTAAAAATAAGCCTGAAAAAGGCTAACTTCATATAGTACAAGAAGCTTTTCAAAATAATCTTCTTCACCTTAACATCAACAGTTAATGTTTCACGCCTAAAAACAGCAACAGTAAATGTCAAAGAAATAAAACATTCTGTCACATGCCATTCGGAAGAAAGGAAACCTACGCCGAAGAAATGATGAAAACCTTAAAAGACTTACACATCCATTTTAATCCTTTATATCATCCTCGACGAGGGTTGATGTTTTTCTATTGACTTTAAAGGGACCTACGTTAAACTTTATCTCGATACCTATCATCGGCTTCAAGGAACTGAAACTTATGGTTTCGCAAGGTGGTGGAATGAAGATATCATGTTGTGGAAGATCTTTAGCACGCGGTCTTTCGGTGTGAACCAGCAGAGTTCTTGAATCTCTATTTAGTTTGTCGTCGCCTAATCTTTCGCCGCTTTTTACAAGGGGGGATAGTTTCTTAATTCTCTCGTCATTGATTAAGAGGCTATATAGATAGCACTGAACATCCCTTTCACTCAAGAAATAGGCTGGATTTTCCTTGAATATCTTAAGAAGCTTTTTTATATTATATTCAACAGCCTCTTCTAAATCCTCAATCGTTCCATTCAAACTTTACACCTCATAAATTGGTTTCTATGAATAGTTTTTAAAAGTTTGATGTTATTAGGTAGGTGTGTTGTGGTTTTATTTCCATTTTATGAATACGTGGCAATACATACTTAAGTGGCCATATTTGTGCCGCATATGGGGTGTCGTCTTCGTCTTTTCTGCATTCTCCTATGGCTATCCATTTGTCGCCAAGTTTTACCGCTACGTTGCCTAATATGCAGTCTGGAGCCATGAAGTTCATTATTATTTTCCAACCCTTCTCGATGAGGTGTATTAGAAGTTCGTGGACGGGTTCTGGGTATGCTAGGTCGGCATGAATTATGTCCTCAAAGACTACGAGCTCGACGTCGGGTTTTGGAATATATGGCTCATTTAGATATCTGCAGGCTTCCGTCCAAAAGCCAAAATGGTTCCTCCAGAAAACGTCAATCAAGTCGTTATAAAAGCGCTCCAGCTCCCGCTGATAAAAACTTAAATCGGAAACTTGGGTTTCAGCCTCCATGGCGGCACCAACAAAATGCTTTCAGGGAGTTTAATAAATTCATTATCTACAATCCTGCATGAGTCTGACAGGCTGAAAAAGCTTCAGTTTTGCTTAAAAATGTAAATTATGCACCCTTTTTGCTTTTTCGCCAATTTTCGTTAAAATTTAGAGAGAAATCGAAGCAAAGCGAAGCTGCTCATATTTTAAATATTCCGCTTACGCCTTTTTTATGAGGCAGTGCTAATGTTGGAAGGAAAAAAGCAAGGCAAATTCAGAAATATTCTGAGAGTTTATGACTTAGCTTTTGGCTTCATCGTTTTGGTTTTATGGGTTGCTGTTCTTGCTGTGTCCTTAATACTTTACTTCCTCGGTTTTAAGGTTCCTGAAATGCTGATCTCGTCGGAAGCGCAAATTTCAGCTGCGGGTTATTGTTGGCTCTTCATAGATTTTTATTATCAACGCAAGAGAGGAGAAAAGTACTATAGATTACTTACAATTTTAGAATTAATTATCGGAGCCGTATTAATCATAACAGGCGTCTACAACATTGCTCTTGCAAAACTAAACGTCTTCACATATTTATGCCTCATCATAGGAACAGCTCTCATTTTTATAAACGTCAAAAACTGGTATGCTCAGAGGAGACTTTGAAATGGAAGCATTGCCTCTTCGGAAGGAGACAATTTTTGAGGGCTATGTTGCCCCACATTACGAAGCCTTACTCTTAGAGAGGGAGCCGCCGTTCTATCTCAACACGAAATTTTTAGGCTACAAGCATTTGAAGAAATGGTTTGAAGATTACATCAAAAGCCTTTTAGAGAGACGCAAGAATAAGGAGCCGCAGATAATATCCTTAGAAGACCTCATACCGGTTGAGGTTTACCGTAGGATTCTGCAAAACCCTAAAACAAAATTTCGTTTTAGAATTGTTGTTGAAGCACAGGAAATAAAAACAGACATGCAGTGAAACTTATGGTTAAGAAGGTGAATGCCCATCGATCAGAAACTATGGAATATATTCGCAGGAACATTTCACCAGAAAGAGTGCTGAAGGTTGAGGATCTTCTTTCAAAGTGGAATATGCTCAATCTGCAGGAATATTTTGAACGTTGGCTTATGGAAAGTGTTTATCGTGGACACCGACGAAGCTATAAGATTGACTATAGCAAGTGGCGAGGGCTATGGTTCCTCCGTTGTATACTTTACATCCTTTTCGGCGAACCCGAATTAACCGAATCATGGCAGTCAAGCGACAGCCTTAAAGAAGAGATGGAGAAGGTTTTGGAAAAGCATTTTCCAAAGGGAAGCCATTTCCTCGAGTATTCCATGCAGTACTTAAAGGCGAAAACCGGGGATAAAGACGAGAGAACGGGATGGATAAACGTGAAACCCTACACGTATTCGACAATTGGAGGGGAAATATTCTTCTATTGCACACTAAAAGCACTCATGGAAATAGGCGAAAAAGCCATAAAAAATAAGGACTATAGCCTTCCACAATTCGTAACCCCAAAGGAAGGCATTATAAACTGCTTAATCAATGAAATCCTAGAAAATATCAGTATTTAGGGGGATAAGTTGGTTAGTTCTGAAGAATTGTTAAAAAGGGTTAAAGCCCTATTCTTGAAAGAAAGCAGGCGAATGACGAGGGAGCTTAAAAAGGCTCTAATTGGAAAAACCATTAAAGACGTTGAAGTCCTAAGGAGCGGCGGCGAAGTCTACATTAAACTCGCCACGGACAAGGGACCAATAGTTATAGGAGCTAACGATCTTGGAGTCTGGATAGACAAACCTGAAAATTTACCTTCTCCAACAAAAAGAAAGAGGGTTTAAGCTGAATGAGGAACAGCCTCCTCTACTTTTAGGCGTCTTATTAATAATGATTATACTGCAAATCTACCACATTCAACATGTCAGGAAAGTTTCCACGCAGCAAACTGAGAAACGAAATTACTATGCTAAGAGAGCTTTGACTTTGAAATACTTGTCAATTCCACGCTTATGTTCAAATTCCTGTTTACGGCCCATAACGGACTTTGGAAAATCAAAACCCTCAAGTTTATGCGTCCACATGTTGCCATCCCAACGCAGGATGGGAACGCGCCCACACTTAGGACATATGAGCGTAGAGCCTTGACTAACCGTGTAAACGTAACCACAGTCGCAGCATACACTTATACTTCCCATGGCGTTCACAGCCTTTAATCTATCTATGTCAACCTAAGAGTTTTGCGTTTAACGGCTGTCTGTTATGACAGTGTAAAACGAGTGTTGTTCCTCAAACTTCGATTAGCCAAAAACCTAAAGTAATAAAAGACAGCCTTTCTCAATACCAGCCACTGGCATTTTGAAGTGGAAATACCAACTACTGGTATTGCATCAACGATGCGTAGCCCAAAAATGCGCGCGCGTTTCGGTTCTCGGATAATAGAAAAAGAGGGAGTTTGCGGGGGATATCTCCTTGTCCACGCTGTACATTCAATTATTTTAAGTTTATGATAAAACCATTTAGGCGTTAATTTGCAACATTTGTAAATTCCGGCTTTTCGTTTACTTTTATATTTTCTGTTCAGGAGTTTGAGAGGACAAAAAACTATGAAT
>Ga0315298_1009983_pt1 | contig 11551 bp, 8 predicted proteins | sample WHS_1_MG_FD_203077 | JGI IMG/M metagenome (GOLD analysis project Ga0315298, IMG submission 203077) | Extremophilic microbial mat communities from Washburn Hot Springs, YNP, Wyoming, USA - WHS_1_MG | ecosystem: Environmental > Aquatic > Thermal springs > Hot (42-90C) | place: USA: Wyoming... | reverse complement strand
AAAAAGTTTTGGCGAAATAAAAGCATTCGCAGGGATTGAGATTTTTCATCTCTTCTTAGACTGGTTTTGTAATATTCTATATGATTTTGGCGGGACTGTGAGTTCAGTATTATCGGAGAATCTGACCTTAATAGGTTCGCGTCCGTAGTTGTATGCGATGTATGTGAGCGTGTTGCCTTTTCGGAAAACGGCGTAGAACGGATGGTTTGCTGTAACACTGCGTTCGACTGCGCCGAATTCTTTCAGCATAGTTATCCATGCGTATGCGTTAGCGAGCGAATTCCCTGCCTCGGCGTTAAGTCCCGGTAATCGTTCGCTGAACTGGCTGAAAGCGTCTTCAGGGTTGCTCAACGCGCGATACATTAATGTTATGTCTGTCCACGCCTCCCAGAGTTCGGAGTCTTTAAATTGTTCTCCGATTTTTCTGCCACGCTTTTCAAGAAAAGCCTTTTTTTCGCCGACAAGGGCACGGTAGTTTTTCTCACAATATTCAGGATAGCGTCCAAGGTAAAGCGAACATGGTGTAAAAGGAAGAAAATTTATGCCATGAACCATTTCTGGATTATTACTGAACCATGTTTCGTTCACACCTTTTCCGCCCCAGACCATTGTTACGACGCTTGCGCGATAGTCTTTTGGATGAAACTGCTCGGTAACATCAAACCAATAATGGTTTATGGCTTCAATCTCCGTTGTCAGTAGAAAAATACCAAGGTCACGGATTTCATCGTTCCCCGTTGCGGCGCCGAACATGATGATTCCGTACCATGCATTCACAGCCTCAGAGGAAGATTCATTGTTGTTGCCGTCGGCAAACCGCGCTGTTCCGCTTGCCCAACTATGTCCGGCGTAAACATCCAGATTCCTCAGAAACGGGAACATTGCGTCGGCGCGGTCAGGATTCGCAATATCGCGGATGAGCATCTTGACCATCCCGCCCCATTTTTCATCGCGTCCCCAGTCGGGTTCCTGACGCACAATTTCGCCGGCGGCACGGATAAAATAGCCGTAATGAAAATGATGGTCGTTGAGTTGGTCATCGGAGTCGTAACTTGCAGGATACCCAATCAACGTGCCCCAGTTTGTATCGTAATAAAAAACACCGTCGCGCGATGTCTTCAGCGAACCTGTCCGGTTTGTCGATGTGAAGAAGTTTTCCAAAGCCATTTTAATCCGCCCGGCAAAAATATTTCTCATATCATCTTTTCCGCACTCAGCGGAAATCTGTGAAAGAGATGTCCATTTTCCTAACTGTTTTCCAAGCCAGTAGGTATCTCCGACAATCCGCGGCTGGTTTTTAATCTCCCTTTCGATGAGCGTTGTCATCAAATCTGTATCTGCGTCTTTTACTACTGGAAGAACAGGCAAAACACCAGGATATACCATCTCAGTTGTGAATTCCCTACCAACTGCTACCTTCATTGTGCCTCGGACAGAATTGTAAGTCCTATCTGTAAGTTTCGTTTTTGTCTTCAGCCACTGGTGCGGATAAAGCGCAAAGATTACTGCATCTTCGAGGCCTTCGTATCGTTTTGTCTCAAATAGAAATCGGGTTCTGACAATACATTTTTCCTGGTCGTACACCCATTGAACAACGGTATTTGTAATATGTGTATGGGCATATTTTTGAAACAGGGAGAGAGTTTCAGCCGAATTATCAGGCAGCGCGGCAACTGAGAAATAGTTTTTCCCGTTAGTGTCAGCTGTTAATACCGTTGAACCGATGCCATTCCATTTCGAGCCGGCTGGGGCAAACAACCCGTAATAGCGATTGCCAATTGCAACCATCAATGTCGCAGATTTTTCATCACCCGCAATAATTTTCGGCGCGTTCGCAAACCTAATTGCGGGAATTCCGCCATTAAATGTGAACGTTACAAATGGCGAACCCATCACAATATTTGCGCGCATGGTTGTCGAATTTGTTCTAAACAGCGCAGATACAGACCAGTCGCCGAAATCATCAACAACGGCAGATTCGAATCTCTCAACTAATGAAAGCCCGACAACAAAATCCGCATAACCACCGGGCATGCTGCCCACGATAGCGTTTGCAGAGGCAGTGATGTTATTTCCGGGATAATTGACACGCAATCCTTCCGGCATAGCGCGTACCGCCAGCGGATGCGGATACATATTGTTCGAAAACCTGTCCCATGCGAGTGAACTCCACCATTTATTCGTGGGCAACCGTTTCTTTAAGTTATCGCTTTTGTAAATCACGGATTGCGGCAATCTTGTCCCTTGCGGCGGAATTGTTGCATATCCCCCTACCCCCACGGGGACGAATCCGCTTTCTGAAGCAAGTGTCTCTAAAACAGAAATAACCAACGCAAAGACTGTCAGATACACTATGCGTGTTGCGGGTTTTGCAAACATGTTTTCCTTATTTCTCTTCAATTAGTCTGACTGGTCCCGAAAGACCGCATTTTACAATTTCCCAGTCCGAAGCATCGAATGGTTTATAATTTATGTTAACAATGTTGATGTCTCTGAAGATTTTCCATTGAACTTTCCGCCTGTCAAGGTCGCGAATCCTGTTTGCTGCAAGGCTGGTAACTTCGATTTCAAGAAGGTTATCTTTTTCTTTCAGGTTTTCGCACCTAACCACGAACGGCGTTGTAAATAAAGTCCCAAGATATTTACCATTGAGATACACCCTTGCGCTCTGATGAACTTCGCCAAGGTCAAGATACCACGCCTTTGTTGTTCTTTCAGGCAGGTCGAACTTTACCGAATATCTCGCCGTTCCTGCAAAACGCGTGCATTCCTCATCGCCAAAATCTGTCCATGGAATCGGATTGTTAATCTGCCTTGGTTTTGGAAGTGTTGGTCCGCCTTCGATGAATTCAATATTCCACGCGCCTTTTACCGCAACAATTTTATCACCTTGCCGACAGAACTTGTATTCAGGTATGGCAGGATTGCCGCCATTAAAAAGATGCAGAATAATGGACTCGTAAGGTTCTAATTCAAGATAAACCAGAGTTGAGTTTTCTGATTTTTTAGTCTTTGCGAGACCGCTCTCGCCGGTAATTGCGTTCATTAGAATAACACCGTCCGACTGCAAACCTGTATCAAACCAAGCCGCCTTTTTCGACTCGCCGCGGTTAACAGCAAATATGTAGTAATCGGTTCCGGTTCTTCGCACTACATATTCCAGATTTCCTGTTTCCGAAACCATGTGAGGCGCAACGCGGATTTGTCCAAGCGCGTCAAAGACATCACCGACAAATACCAGTCCATTATTACCAGTTGCTCGGTTCAGTCTTTCGTTCACAACAGATGCTCTGATCTGGTTCTTCAAAGCGTTGAATTTCTCCCGCCTGTTCTCCAGATTTGCAAATCCGGGAACATCAGCAGGAAGCGCCTTCGCAAAGATGATTTTGCCGCCATCACGTGCAAGGTTCAGTAAAGCCACTAATGTTTTCTCTGGCATGTAACTGCATTCAGGAATAACTACGCATTTATATTTTGTGCCGCCTTCTGTAACAACTGAACCGGAAACCACCTTTGCCCCGGCAATCTGGCGGTCTGAAACAAAGTCGAAACTGTAGCCTTTTGCCCATAACTGAGATGAAACCTGGCTTACCGGAAGTCCCTCAAACCAGTTAAGACCATGAATCGTGAAATGCGGCAAGAGCCCGTCCAGTTTTTGCCAAACATCATACATCGGATAGTAAACAAGAATATCATTATACGGCTCACCGTGCTGCATGATCGCTTGAACTCGCGTAATATAAGCGGCAAGCGCAGGAACATCGCGCCAGATTGAATTGCGCGGATTCATCTGAATCGAAGCATAGAACAGCCATCCGGGCCACGGAGCTTCAGCGGGTGAGTAGCACGTCCCGTGAAATATCACATGATTAACCCCGCTTACAAACAACTGGTCAACCAGAACCTTTATATCCATTAAAGTTGAATGAAAATGCTCTTTGAGCCATGTCCCGGTCTCTGCCGAGGTAAGTCTTTTGCCGCTCACATGCGCCGCAGACGAAGCAAACTTGGATATCAGCGTATTGCGGTCTTTTGAAAACATTTCTGTTTCAGGAATATCGGCAATGGCGTAAAGGTCAAGCAGGTTTGCCGGCGAGCCATGAGCCTCGTTTCTGGTAATAAACCCCCGTTTTTTCGCCCACTCACTCCATATCTTCATCGTATGCTCAATCATGACGTCCGAGACAGTTTCACGGTAATCGCATATTATCCTGCGCGCTGTTTCGTCGTTCCTATGCCTAAACAAATACGGGAGATACTCTTCCAGTTTATAACCGCGGAGCGTGTAGAAATTGCTTAATAAATCAGGCGACCATTCAGACCTGTATTCATAAGAATCGTGATAGATAGCCCGCGGATATGCGCCTTTGTAATTTGCAAATGCGGTATCGAACCAGTTCAGGTATCGCTGCATTGCGTCCGGATAAATAAGATTGAGCATGTGACCTTCCCCGCCGGGTGCTGCGCGTTTTACCTTTTGTCCGGATGGTTGCTGCCAAATTGCATAAACAATCCACTCGCTTTTATCCGGAATCCACTCCACTGAGCCGTTGGGTTTAATCAGCGAGGTTAAATCTCTGACTTCACCGTCCTTTTCAAATCCCATCAGGCGCTGGATTTTCTGTTTTTGAAAATTGTAAGAATATTTTTCTCCAGCCTTCACCACATTTGTTCTGACCATTAGACGCGCATTGGCGTCGTCGTCTGAAACTGTAGGTCCGCCAAAACACCAACCCGTGCCAAGCGTCATATCCACGTCCATGCCAAGTTCACGCGCCTTTCTCACAGTAAAATCGAGCATATGCAACCATCGCGGCGAGAGGTACTCTATATATTTATCCTCCCAGCCTTTTGCCCCGTAGATTGGAATTATATGAACACCACCCCAACCAGCTTTTTTCAACGTTGTAAGTTCACGGATGATATTTGTCTCGTCCACAGCGCTACCCATCCACCACCAGTATGACCACGGACGTGCTGTTATTTGAGGTTCAATCCATCCTGATAAATCTGAATCTTTTCTCTCTGCCGTTGCTCCGGTCAAAACCCCTGAAAATAATAAAATAAGCGTTGCCGCCGTTGTTAAGCGGCGATTAACCATGTTTTTCATATTAACCCCCTGTGATTTTTTCGCTGGTTTAACTACCGAATGAAGACATCATCTTCATTCCGTGAGTGAGAAAATCAAGGTAGTAAATCAACCTCTCCTTCATCTCTGTGCGTTTGACGATTGCGTCTATTAAACCGTGTTCAAGGAGAAATTCGGCGGTCTGGAAACCTTCCGGCAGTTCAGCCTGAGTTGTGTCTTTAATCACACGCGGACCTGCGAAACCAATCATTGCCTCTGGCTCGGCAATAATAAGGTCACCAAGGCTTGCATAACTTGCCATAACACCAGCGTAGGTAGGATTTGTCAGAACACTGATGTATGGCAATCTCTGTTTTGCATGATATGCGAGCGCTCCGCTTGTTTTTGCCATCTGCATCAGACTGAACATTCCCTCATACATCCTTGCGCCACCGCTTGTGGAGATTATTATTAGAGGCAATCCGCGATCGGTAGCCGTCTCAATTAACCGGGTAAGTTTCTCCCCGACAACCGAACCCATCGAGCCGCCAAGAAAATTAAAATCCATTACCCCAAGCGCAACCTTGAACTCCCCGATTTTTCCTATTCCAGTAACAACTGCTTCCTTTAATCCTGTTTTTTTCTGGTTTGATTCGAGTTTCGATTTATATGTGGCGACGCCGGTAAAGTTAAGAATATCCACGCTTGTCATATCGGCGTCCATCTCCTCAAAACTGCAAGTCTCGACAAGCGAATGAATCCGCTCGCGCGCGCCAATCGGAAAATGATATTCGCATTTTGGACAGACCTTGAGATTGTCATCAAGGTCTTTATCGTAAATCATGGACGAACATCTGGGACATTTTGTCCACAGTCCTTCGGGGATATCCTTCTTTTTTCCGCCTGTGGAGGCAATCTTCGGTTTTTTGATAAGCGGTTCAGCCTTCGTATCACCGGCGGGACTATTAATCCCATCCACGCCGTTGGTAGTTACAATTGGTTTTTTGCTGAATGAGGTTGAGCTCATTTTAATATAAACTGAATTTTTATGCCCTTGCTAAGGTAAGAACAAAAATAGAGGATGCCCCGCCTTTACGGAGCGTTTTGGCGCACTCGTTGACAGTCGCGCCAGTTGTCATAACGTCATCAATCAAAATAATTCTTAATCCTTTGATATTCAATTTGTTATCTCTTAATGCGAATGCGTTTTTCACGTTCTCGCTGCGTTTATGCCTTTCCAGTGCAGTTTGAGTTTCTGTATATTTGACTCTTTTTAAAATCCGGGTGTTCACCGGTATTTTTAAGGCGTCGGACAATCGCTCAGACAACCGTTCTGCCTGATTAAACCCGCGTTCGTTCTTCCGCACAAAGTGTAACGGCACGGGAACTATGCAATCCCAATCTCCGCCGTTAATTTCTTCTTTTGCCTTTTTAATCAGCATCTGCGCCAGAAACGGCTCAAACCACATCGCATTGTTGTATTTATATGCATGAAGGGCTTTTACGACTGAGCCGTCATATTTAACCGCGGAACGCGCTCGGTCGTAGTAAATTTTCTGATTACGACAATCTTCGCATACAAATTCCACGGTTATCTCGCCCTCAAAATGTCTGCCACACAACCCGCAGACCGGCGGTTTTATCGGTTTTATATCTTTGCGGCATTCATCGCACACATAACTCTGCGCTTTTGTGGCGCGCATTCGTCCGCAAATTTTACAAATATCAGGATAGACCAGATTTAAAAAAATATCAACCAGAGATTTTAAACCGTTGGGCGACAACAGATTCATTGATTCATATCTTTTTGATTATCAATATGATGTAAGCCCGACTTTTCAGAAATACCTTCCCTTGGATTACGGTATAAAAATAGCACCGCCCCAGTTACAGGCAAAAGGACAATAAACGTTATCCAGCCGTCTATCAATTTTGAACTGCCAAAGAACCAGACGTTATGGTTTTCGCCAAACACGGAAAAAAAACCATAGGTTTTCAGCCAGAAGATCCATCCCGCGTGAACGCCTATGGAAAAATACAGGTTTCCTGTGCGTTTAAAAAACAACCCGAGAATAACGCCCGCAAGGAAAAGATTCAGAAAACCCGGAACAACCGCTTTAAGGTCAGTGAACCCGCGGAGCATCATCAGAATCCCCGCAAACCCTGAATACCAGTGAATCTCCGTCAGACGGTCAATTTTGGCAAAGAAATGGACGATTGAATACACGGCGCTGCTGAAAATTACGCCAAAACGCCATCCATAAATCCGCTGCGTTGAACCAAGGATTCCGCCCCGGAAAACAATTTCTTCAATCAAACTAACAACCACAGCCGAAAAACCGGCATTGAACAGATGACGGAGAATCTCAGCGACAGTTTTATTTGCATTCAGCCACACGCCCCCTGAAGCAAGGGACACAAACACCGGTATCGAAAGTGTAACAAAACCAAATAAAAATCCATAACCCAACCTGCGCCAGTTAAACCTCAACGGCTCAAGACCTGCCTCAGCCAGAGTCTTTATGCCGAGCGCGCGGTAAAGTGGATATAACCCGATGAGCGCGATTAACATCATCGAACGCGTCAGAAACCTGTGAAACCCTTTGGATATCAGGTAATTGCAGAACTGCGACGACCCGGCAAAACTGTCAACGACAAAGTAAACCGCCGGCGCAATAACTGCGCTGCCAGCAAAGATTGCGATAAAATATATTAAAATTGCGCGAACAGGACGCATTTAAAGGCTCCGCTCGTTAATGGGAGATTATCATAAAAACCGGCTCGAATTGCAAAATTAAATTGCGCGCAACCCTGTTTCCCATGCCGCCGGACACCGATTTTGCCGTTAAAAATAATGTTGAAAAAAAATAATTTTGTGGTATTGACGAATTTGTACAAAGTTGTTAATTTTTTACTGCTCTGGTTCCAGAGTAGCTCAATGGTAGAGCAGCCGGCTGTTAACCGGCGGGTTACAGGTTCGAGTCCTGTCTCTGGAGCCAATTTTTTTTAATCAAAAATGTTAATTTTCGAAAAAAGAAGTGGAAGCATCCTTTTCTCTTTTATCCCCACCCGACCAAACCTCAATATAATATCTGTTCAAATGCAATGCAGTTGAGCCCCCTAAGACTGCTTAAAGGTGACGAAAGTGATATGAAAGGTGGTGATTGACTATGAGATGAGGTTAACAGAGATAAAATTTAGGGTAAAATAATGAAAATTCACTTGAGAATCAAAAAGTGAAACATAAATTCTTTTGTCCAAATGCAAAATCTGGGTTTAAAAACCACTATATCCGCTGGACTAATCTTGGTACTTCCTTTTTGAATATAAAACTCTGGAAAGGTCTGGATTTGCTCTTTTGAATAGCCATATTCATTAAGAAGTCTTTGAGCAAAAACAATCTTTGCTTCAACTCTTTCTGGTGTTATCTTTACAAGTTTTCCTGAGACAGGATCTTTTACATACCCTTCTTTCGCTTCAAGTTCTTCAGTTGGTTTATATTCTTTTTCAGGCATAAGTTTACTCCTTTAATAATTCATCTAAGTTAAGTTCTGCTGGCAATACTTGCAATCCCTGTGGACTTTTTCCTGTTTCAAAAATTTCACGCCAATAATCATAACTTTGTTTACCTCCGAAAAGAGTTATTGACAATTCCTTATTTTTCCATAAAGGTAATTTTGCTATATTACGAACAACTCTCCTAATTGACTCCCAAAGAGGTTCTGGAAATTTATATTGGAATAGTCTTGATTCATCAATAGTTCTACCTTGCAAAAGGAAATATCGTTTTATTATTTTCCTAATTACATCTAACCAATTATAAAGAACCTCTTCTTTACTCATTCTGAAAGCACGTAGATGATCTTCTGGTATATTTTCTCCTTTTTGAAGTCGTTTTTCTATTTGATAAGTCCCTAAATCCGTATCAAATTTTCCGATATAGATTTCATCAGCAATAATGTTCATTAAATTTACAATCTGTTCTTTCTCTAAATATCTTGGATTCTCTCCTGTTTCTACTTTATAATTAATTGGAATATCAAGTAAGTCTTGATAAATAAAAAATGAATAAAATGTTTTTTCAATACTACTATAGGAAAGTGGCTTCTCTTTACCTCTTCCTCCAAAATCTATAAAATCTTTTAGACGATTCTCTGGATGATGAGTTATACTATTCCTTACATCATCTAATATATATCTCTTTATTTCTCGATGTTCTCCTTTGAAAAAACTCATTAAAACTTTTTCTGAAAAATTATAATCATCTTCACTCTTACTCAATGCAATTTGATACCTGCGAATTCGTTCCCAATATAAAGCGCTTCCTAAATGCCTCTGAACAGATTTATCAAAAGCAACTTGTCTAAGAGTAGTACCAGCATTTGTATTTGTAGTAGTTAATAGGTCAATATCTGGATTTAAAAAAACTCTTACAGGTAATTCTTTTACACCTAGCAAGATTTGTGCAGCAGCTTTATGTTGACCGTCAAAAATTTTAATTTTACATTTACTATTTTCAATTTTGCACCATGCCAAAGATATTTGTAACTGCGGTCGTTTTTTAAAAAATTCTTCAACAAGTTTGTTTAAATTTCCGCCTATTGCCCTTGGATTTATTCTATCATCATGAAAAAGATACTCAATAGGCAATTTAATGAAAAAATATTTAAGACCGCTTAAATCATCAGAAAATAAAGAAGTTTTACATATCTCATTTTTACCAATTCCCGATAGAGCATACTCAATATTATCTCCATTAATTTTAATAGGCAATTCATATTTAGCCCCATTAAATTCCTCCAGAAGATCACCAAGATTGGGATGGTTTGGTCCTCTATTGTTATACTTTTCTTTTATTTTCTCAAATTTTGAAAGTACACGCGCCACTCGTAAATCTGAAGACTGCTTTGATCTATTGCAAGATTGATGAGCAATGGCAAAATTGTTCGGTTCATCCTTACCACCAACTGACAGCGCTTCAATATGGTCTATTTCAAAATCATGTAAAGTGATATCAATTGGTTCATTACAAATAAAACATTTATTATTTTGGGCTTGCAATAATTTCTGCTCTAATTGTTTTCTTTCAGTGTCACTTAAAGATTCAAGATATTTTGAGTGCATAATTATTCCTCCCTAATTAGTCCTTCATTAAAAAAACTAAAATAGCTATTATCACCGATAATTATATGGTCTAAAACTTTTATTCCTACAAGTTCACAGGCGGAGATTATACGATTGGTTATCTCTATATCATCTTGACTTGGCTGTGGTTCACCGCTTGGGTGGTTATGAATTAGCACCAAAGCCGCCGATGATTCTGTTACTGCTTCTTTTATAACCTCTCTTGGATGGACAATGCTTTTAGTAAGTGTTCCTTCCGATATGGTTACATCCTTGATTATTTTATTTTTCCCATCAAGCAAGACTGCCTTAAAAATTTCTTTTTTCATATCCCTTAAATAAGGGATAAAATAACCAACTATATCCTTGCTGGTTTTAACTTTGATTTTAGTCAAACTTTTTTCCTTCAAGAATCTTTTACCAATTTCTATTGCCGCTTTTATTTGGGCAATTTTAGCAATTCCTAAACCTTTTCTTTTAAGTTCAGCAAAACTTTTTGAGTCAATATTTCTAAAAGACCCATCCTGAGCGAGCAAGTGTATAGCTGGTGTGTTCGTCCATCTGTAAATATTCTGCAACTTGCTTAACCGTCATTATTTCTTTTTCTTCTATAAAGGCAATCCTTTTATTAAAACATAATCTTTCATAAAACCTTATTATAATATACAAAAAAATACAATAATTGGCAAGAGGAATTTTTATAAAAATAAAATCCTGAGTGGTGGGTGGGAATAGATAAATGAACTCTGCCGATGAAATTGGCAGAGGAAAACTGCCACGCTGAAAGTGTGGCATATAAAGGGAGCAGTGCGAGGACGATAAAATTGTCCGAGCCTGCGATTGAGATGTTATTTCTTTAAGTTTCTTTGTTTTGACTGATGAATTGTATTTGGTAAAACTATAGGGATGGTTCGCAGTGTTTTTGATAGTGGAGCCAATTTTTTTTAATCAAAAATGTTAATTTTCGAAAAAAGAAGTGGAAGCATCCTTTTATCTTTTATCCCCACCCGACCAAACCTCAATATAATTTTTATCAAGAGAAATTCAATCAAGATTATCTAAAACATAATCTTTCTGCTGGAGTAGAAGTATAATATTTTTCAGTGATAGAAATAAAATCAACCTTAGATTTTCAAAAAATTCTATCAATTGATAAAAAATCTTTTGGCGACCGGGTGAGTCTAACAATTTTATAGACAGGGACAAAATTGGTTTCTTTTTTTTTATGTTCTTTAATCCCTAACTCCGACGGGAAATACGTATTATGTTGGGATGTTAACGCCGAATTTTTCAAATAGTCGTTTTGAATAGTTCGTTACCTCGTTAGGATACCACCTGTCGTTGATTTTTATCATCTTA
>Ga0315298_1009980_pt1 | contig 11554 bp, 9 predicted proteins | sample WHS_1_MG_FD_203077 | JGI IMG/M metagenome (GOLD analysis project Ga0315298, IMG submission 203077) | Extremophilic microbial mat communities from Washburn Hot Springs, YNP, Wyoming, USA - WHS_1_MG | ecosystem: Environmental > Aquatic > Thermal springs > Hot (42-90C) | place: USA: Wyoming... | reverse complement strand
GTTACAACCCCGTTCTTTACCTTTCGATAGGGGCTTGCAAGGAAACCAAATTCATTCGTCTTCGCATATGTTGAGAGGTTACCTATGAGACCTATGTTTGGCCCCTCTGGCGTCTCAATCGGGCACATTCTTCCATAGTGAGAAGGATGAACATCCCTTACTTCAAATCCAGCCCTTTCCCTTGAAAGACCTCCTGGTCCAAGTGCCGAAACTCTTCTCTTGTGGGTAAGTCCAGCCAATGGGTTTGTCTGGTCCATGAATTGTGACAACTCCGAGGAGCCTAAAAACTGCCTTATAGCTTCTCTGATGCGCTTTTTTACTTTTTGTTTGATGAACGTGACTGGATCATTACTTTTCCTACGATCCCTATTCTCAAAAACATCGAATGCGGCGCGATTTAGTGCAATCCGCACCTGATTTTGAATGAGTTCTCCGACAGTCCTTATTCTTCTATTCCTTAAATGATATATATCGTCGATAGCGTCGATCTTTGGTAATTTCCCGTTGCATTTGGTGCAATTATTCTGGTTAAGCTTAACTTCAGCACCACAAGATGGGCACTTTCCCTCGTTAAGACATTTAAGACATATTATGTATTTGATGGCTGCTACTATGTCATCTTTCGTGAGAACAGTCGTTTCCTCATTTATGTTCAATCCCAGTTTTTCATTAAGACTTTTCCTGCCACTTTTCGTTAATTCGTAGTACCGTTTCTCGAAAAAAAGGTTGTCAAGAAGTTTAGTAGGTTTCTCTATCCTTCCTAAATAATCCGTTTTACCCTCACTCTTTTCTAACATCTTAAGTATCTTTTCGAGCGCTTTCTCTTTTGATGCGGTGGGATCTTGCTCAAGCGTACCTTTTATACATTCCGACCCTTTAAACCCTTTAAATAGGTCAAGTATTTTCTGGTTATCCTTATATCCCAGACCTCTCAAAAGGACAATCACGGGCAGTCTTTGCTTCCTGGCAATCCGAACGCCAGGAGGGTTGATAAGAAAATTAAGAACACCTTTGTTGTCGTATTCGAATTTAAGCCACGCGCCCTTCGCGGGAATTATCATTCCTTCGAGAATCTCGTTTTCTGTTTTTTCATCTTTCTTGATATTGAAGTAAGCTCCAGGCGAGCGGACAAGCTGGCTTACGACAACTCGCTCCGTTCCATTGAAAATGAACGTTCCTTTTTCTGTCATCATGGGAAAGTCACCCATGAACACTGATTGCTCCTTTGTCTCGCCCGTCTCCCTGTTTATGAGGCGAACATCCACATAAAGCGGAGCAGAGTAAGTCATACCCCTTTCCTTGCATTCCTCGACTGTGAACTTTGGTTCCCCAAAGTTGTGATCGCCAAACTCGACTGCCATTGTCGGGGTAAAGTCCTCGATGGGAGAGATGTCACGGAAAATTTCCCTTAGCCCTTCGGTCTTGAACCATTCAAATGACTCCTTTTGAATGGCTATCAGGTCGGGGACGGGAAGCACTTCCGGAATCTTTGCAAACGACTTTCTCTTACGCGTGCCCTTAAGAGCTACTGGGTCAAGTCCAGGGGTTTTGGCAACCTTGGATTTCGCCGCTTTTGTGCCTGCATTACGCCCGCCGCGTTTGGATTTCGCCGCTTTCCTGGTTCCAGCACGCATGCTACTTTTGGATACCGCTTTCTTTCCTGTCTTAACCACTATCCTTACTCCATAGAACACGACGAATAATCTCTCTTGACAAAAATTATAGCGGAAATTTCATGAGCGGATAAATTTCTGGTATAAATTAGAATTCCTTTAGATATGCATGTAATCGCAACGAAAAGATCATGTCGTCATGTGTGACGCGGCGCAACGCAAAAGGCAAGCAGTTTTTCGCTCAGATCCCCGATATAGGATCACGAGACTGTAGAACCGCCAAAACGTGAAGGATGCAGGCAGAACGTGATTAGGATGCTGGAATATAGGTATCGATGGATTGACTCGAATAAAAATTAAAAAATGACACTAATAATAAAGGTGAAAGATGAAATAAACCATTGATTGAGGGGAAGCCAATGAGGAAAACAGTAAGAATTCCTGTCAGTTGTCCAAGCGGAAAGAAAAAAATCTCAGTCCCATTATTCGGAACATCAAAAAAGGCGACGAATGAAGAAAAAACAATTGGGAAAAATTCAAACACCGGTGATAGCGAAGAAATCAACTCGCCCAACAATACGAAAACGATACATTACAAAACGATATCGCAGTGTGACTGATTTTCTCGCCGTCAATAGGGAATGATATTTCGCACTTCTTGACTTTATCACTTCCAGTATGTAAAGGAGTTCAATCTGGTTGTTTTGCAAATCCAAAAAATTTATTTTGCGGCTAATGGTTGTGGTGAAGGAAAAATTGAAAGGAGGTGAGAAAAGTGGCCCAGCTTCTTACAGGCAACTTACAACTTGATACGATTCCAGATCACAGCACTGTTTCAGATTTGATGGGAAATCATTTACCAGAAGGACATGCCATTGCAAGAATTGATCCTAACAAGGGACTTGTACCTCTTGGTCCAAACGACAGAATTCAGCCTGGTGCAACTCATGTTCCATACCCTGGATTTAGACGGGGAAACATAAGCTCATAGATTTCTAATCACGAACACTTAGGTGTTTTCATCATTGAATAGTGAGGGGGTTCCAGTGGAAAATTTTTATCGTATAGGTAGTGGAAGGGCCCGGCGAATTTTCGAGGTCTCCCTGCTAAGAAAAGTTATGCCGGAAAACATAAAAATCTATGCGGATGAAACTGACTATAGGTGGGTTATTTTACAAAATTTCCCGCTTGGGTTTGAGTTTACCCCGCATAATGCTGATCTTTTGATTGTTTTTGGTAATTTCGAAATGGAACCCCCTCTATTTTTCCTTCAGGAAGGGATTAAACTTAGGGGCAAATCCTTATCTTGCACTGAGGGTTACCATCAAGGTTGTTCCCATCTTTCCGGTGAAGACAACAATCTACTTGTGCAAAAGGGATGGGCTCTTTTTGTTTTCGAAGTGGAGTGGAATCCATCGCTGCATACAACAGTTCACCTTGTATTTCGTTTGTCCTCGGTTCTTGATCAACTTTCCGGATGTTCATCTTATATTAACTACCCTTCGAATCCAAACATGCAATAAATAGAAATAGCAAAACGTGAATGGTAATGGAACTGGAGGGGATGAACAAGATGAGAATTCCAAAATTTGAGAGAGGTTTTCCAAATAGAGCACGATTGCTGAAGGAGCTTCTTCTTCTCTCCGAGCACTTGCGTGATGAGGTGAATGTTTTTATAAATGAAGATTTTGAGTACGTTTTAATCGAGCCATTTTATCTGCCCGACGGATATGAACCTGAAGCTGCCCAGTTACTGATTCTAATACATCCTGATTACCCTGCTGTTCCTGGCCTTTTGTCTCCTCAATACGGGGTATATCTACGAGGAATTGGAGGGAAAATAAGGAGGAATGGGCGGGAGCTAGGTTGTGAAGATAGTTTCCATGGTGGAAGTTCATGCGTGCATGCAGATGAGAGATTGAAAGACAAGGGTTTTTACTGGCTCTGTTTTCATAAAATCAGAAGGTGGGATGAAAATCACGATACACTTGCCACCATAATAACCATGATTGATTTAGCTCTTAATAATCCGGAAAGGGAGGATTTCTGATGAAGGTTATTTTGCTTTCAAAGGATACAAAAGATACCCGAGAAAAAAGTTTTTGGCGCATAGTTATTCCCGATTTAATTCTGGAGGAACTTACAGAACACCTTAAAAGCGGGAGACCATTGGAAACGCATGCATTCCTGTTTGGCGGCTTCGACTCAAATCGGCAAATCATAACTGTGGGAAGAATTCGTAAAACCCCTGAGGATGCTTACGAGGAGAGATCACCTGTCTACATTAATCTAAAAGAAGAATATGTTATTGACTCACTTGAATATGCGAGGAGGAATGGGTTTGCAATTTTAGATGTCCATATGCATGTTGGACCCATTGCTGCTTTCTTCTCTTCTCTTGATGAAACAAGTGGAAAGGAGAATGGTGACTGGATTAGAGAAGTGCTTAATGAAGCGGGTGTCAAAGAAGACATCCCTTGGGGGATGGTTGTTATGGATGAAAGGGGTGCGAGGAAGGCGGCGATATATGACTTCCAAAGAAGGGTTTTCGAAGAAGCGTTTCTGAATTCTCCGTCTGAATTGAATGGCCAGGCAAATATTTCTTTTGTTGAGGATTTCAAGGAAAGAGAAAGGCTCGATCGTCAGTTGAGGATCTGGGGAGAAGAAAAACAAAGAACAATTTCGTCTCTTAAAGTTGCAGTTGTGGGCTGTGGTGGAACCGGATGCATAATTTGTGAGCAGTTGGCGAGAATAGGTGTATTTGATTTTTCGCTCTTCGATGACGATAAAGTTGAAAAGACAAATTTGAACAGACTGATTGGTGCCTACGAAAAAGACATTGGGAGATACAAGACAGATGTTATTTCGGATGCAATTAAGCGAGTAAATCCTGATGCAAGAGTTACCGTATTTCATGAAGGGATCAGCAGAAACAACTTAAACAAACTGGTGGGACATTCATTGATAATCGGTACAGTGGATCGATCAAGTAGCAGGCTTTACCTTAACGAGGCTAGCATTCGCTATCTTATACCCTACATTGACATCGGCACTGGCATTGGCATTGATGAAGACGGCTGTGTAGAAGAAATTGGCGGGCAAGTTATATTCGTTAACCCAGGTACTACTCCATGTCTTCGCTGCTATGACGGATTTATAGATTCGCGAGAAATCGCCATTGATTTGCTAACAGATGAAGAACTCCGGGTTCGCAGGCAGTTGGGTTATGTTGAAGGAACCAATGAAAGTCCGACTGCGGCAGTCTTACCCTTGAATTCTGCAGTGGTGTCAGTCGCTATGATGGAGCTTCTATCTTTGGCAACTGGTTTCGTCTCAAAACATGCATATATTCACTTCAACGCGAAGGACTTCAGAATTGACATTCTCGATGAAGAGATGGAGTTGAAACCAAACAAGTCATGTCCTGCGTGTGGAATTGGCGGATTTCTTGGGCTTTCGGATATACCGGAGCAAAAGTACGTGACTGAATCAGAGATACGAGAACTTTCTACTTTGTCTTTGAAGGAGAAATTAGTTTCGACAAATATCATTTCTAAGGAAGAGCCTGCGACTGTTCGAGTAAAAGAATTGGCAGAGGAGTCCGAAGAAGTAAATATTCCAGTCGAAGTTGTATCCAATTTGAAGCGAGAAAGAATCTCTAAAAGGCCTGGCATCTTAAAACTGATACTGGTTGATGGAATTGCTCCCTTTTACCTTTTAACGCGAGGATTTTGGAGAGCAATAAGGAGAATAAGAAGTGGAGGAAGGAGGTGATTCTAATGGCTTTATATAAGGGTGGAATTGGAAAAGATAAAACCGGAAAGGTGAAATATATCGGACCGAGTTTCGTTAATCCTAAGGGTTTTTGGATTGACCGATATGGAAGGGTAATTCCCGGTCCTCAAAGAAAATATGGAGATAGAGACGATAAGTATCGTTATAATCCTTCGAAAGGGCGGTACGGAATTGTCGAGAGAAGGGATTAGGAAGGCAAACGTCTTCTTATAAAATATTAACCTATCAACTTTCTATTTTCTTAAATTTATCATAAATCTGTGAAACCTCACTTCCGAAAAGAGAAATATAAAACGCAAATTCGTCCAATTATATTCCTAATGGCAGTTTCGCACTATACATCAAATCGGTTTCATCGTTTATTTCGAAAAGAGAAAACTTTCCAAATGATCTTGAGTTTTCAAGAAGGGCAAAGGAATAAAATTTTTCTTTATTGTCGCTTCTCACGTGAAATAGGTTAGGTACAACAACATTAATATAACTATTATTTATTGATATTATAATTTTAAATTCAACATTAGGCATCGAGCTGTAAATTTCATATCTTCTATAAGAGTCATCACCAACTTCGGGGGGCATCGATACGTAGCCCAAACCCATTCTCTTGAAAGCATCTTCTACCATGTTTATTGCCATTAGGCGTTTGGGTCTTAGTATCTGTTCATCAAACTCTTGCCAGCCCCCTTCTTGCATCAGTTTGTTTAGTTTTTCGAATTCCTCTTCTTCGCGCTCATTCATTTTTCTCCCCCTTTCAAATTGAGCGTCCGCTGACTTTGTATTGTTTTCTGGTTCTAATTTATAAAGAAAACCTGTTTTAATGTCAACCGATTTTATGATGAACTTTGCCTATTATTGTATTAGGAAAGTCGTGGTTTTTTTGCGCTCAAATAGACCCCATTCTCGGATTGTAATCGAAAGAAGCCTTTTATCCCAGCAGGAAATCTTGCTTTTTCAGAGACTCTGACCTCAAGCCAAAAAATACATTTAACGCCTAATAGATTTAAATAAGAGCAAGTAGTTTCTTGATTTTAATTTTGTAAGGAGGCAAAAATGCGCGCAATGGTCTCGGTTTTGTCAATAATCATTGTCGTATTATTGGTTTGGTCTCTCATTTATGACGCGGGAGTTGAGGGGGTTCCTAATCCCGTCCACTTTTTCAAACAGGCATATGCAAAAGCCCGAGTGGAAGTCGAAGAACTTATTGCCAAAATCAAAAGCAAACTCATGGACGACGAAGTATCTGAACAAAAAACTGCGAGCACAGACGATAGTCAGAAAGAAGAAATAGAAAGCCAAAATGTAGAAAATAACATTTCATCAGATCCGCCAAAAGCGGTGGTCGTCCTTGGTTCTGATTTGGATCAAACCACAGCTGCCGAGAGTAACGAGGAACTTGACAAAACCGCGTCTGTTCTCCAACCGGAGTTCATAATTGATAACTTCAGGTGGCCGAATGATCAATGGCCTTCTATTTGCGGTGCACTTCAGGGGGCTGAGATAATGGTTTATGCTGGTCATGGACTTGGGACGGATGGTACTGCTACGAAAAATAGGGGGCTTGCAAATGGTTTGTGTGTCGATGGGAGCTACTTTGAGGAAGCCACGGGTCCATACAGTAGGCTACGTTATTCTGGTGTCTCTCAAGAGCAGATAATTTCGTCCGTAAGGTTTGAACCCGGAGGACTGGCAATCCTTCATGGCGCTTGCTATGCGTGTGGGCCATGGTCTAATGAATTGATCATTGACTATGGAACTGCATACAGGCGTGTTAACGACTACTCGTATACATTTCTTTCTGTGGGGGCTGATTATCTGGCCTTGAATATTTCGGGCCTTGATGAACTCATGGGCGCGCTTGAGAAAAATCCAGACAAGCCAATTGGTAAGGCGCTTGAAGAGTTCTGCTCAACCCACGATATAGAGTTGACAAAAGCAAGGCACAGTGATTATCCAAATTCCAGTCTTTGGCTGGGGCTTTCTCGTTATTATAATGAGTACGTTATTGCATTTGCAGGGGACCCTAACATTACATATAACTCATTGTTGCATTGATTGTTTATACTAAAATTCTCATCTAAAAAAATTATGATAACAAAGCAATCTTTACGCCCTCCTTGCCGGGGGCTATATAAGGTGAACCTATCTCGATAACCCAACTTCAGATTAAGTAGAGGACTTTTATCCTTCTTTTATGCTTTCTCGAAGAGCGAAGGTTATTTTGCCCCTTTTATGATTTGCCATTTCCAGAGTTTAATTCAGGAATCGATTTCAACACCGAGTTTTTTGCAGAAGGAACTGTTTGATTACGAGGAAGATCAGGTTAGACGTACCTCTATTCCGAATAGTCGTCAACTTCTTTGTTAAAAATTGAGGAAATCACGCATCAAGGGAGGGATGTTTTATATGCACAAAGTCTTGCGCAAATTAGACGCGAAAATTGGATTTTTGCCACTAATTGAATTCATAAACAAAGAAATTAACTAAAAGGAGGGGGATAAAAAATGGAGTTTAGGAATTCATTATTATATACACTGGCAATTATTCTTATCGCACTTTTAGCGTGGTCTCTTTTATATTCTGCGGGCGTTAAAGGTGTTCCAAACCCTGTTGAGTTTTTCGAACAGGCATACAAAAAGGCTCATGAAAGGGTAACTGGCTTAGTTTCGCAAATAAAGAAAAAATTGAATAGCGATTCCGACAAAGATAGTTCAGCAAGTTCAGAGAATCATTCAACACAGGACAAGCAGAAAGAACCTACGCAAGAAGAACGCATAAGTGAAAGCCGCAATGAGAAACCGAGAGCAGTCATTATCCTTGGTAGGGACTTAGATGAAGCAGACTATTTCACTTGCAATGAAGAGCTCGACCAAATTTGTTCAATTCTCGAGCCGGAGTTTACGTGCCAGAACTACAGATGCCCAAACGATAAATGGAGAGATATTCGTAGGGCTCTACAGGGTGCAGAAATAATGGTGTATGAAGGGCACGGATTAGGAACTGATGGGACGCCCCAAAAAATAAGGGGAATAGCAAATGGCTTGTGTGTTCACGGTTGGGCGACTTTGTACGAAAACGATATGTGGTTAGCGGTATCTCAGGACGAAATTATTTCGTCGGTAAGATTTGAGAAGGGTGGCTTGGCGATAATGTTTCACGCTTGCTATACTTGCGGTCCATGGAGGGATGAACCGCACATTTCCTACGATACCGCATATTCACGCGTAAATGACTATTCCTACACTTTTCTCTCTGTTGGAGCCAACTATCTGGCATGTACGCAGAATGATCTTCTTAATCTTATTGTAATATTTGAGAAAAATCCGGATATGCCGATCGGGAGTGCAATAGAAAAGTTCTGTGGTGATTATGATATTGAACTTGTTAAAGCATTCCACAAAGATTATCCCAACGCTTGCCTCTGGCTGGGGTTGTGTAGATATCTTGATGAATATGTTATAGCGTATGCTGGTGATCCAAATATTACTTATAACTCGCTTCTACGGTGAGGGAGCGAGGCACAGTGGAAGACGCGAAATTCATGAGCAGAATCCGTCAAAGAAGGTAGTGGTATGCGGCTATTAATTTCTTATTTTCACATTTTCCGATTTTCTTACCTACGAGGAATTTCCACTCTCTTTTTCTTTTCCGAATTTTTTAGGAAATTTTCTCCAGTTCGTCTATCCCTTTGATGATTTGATCGATAATTAGCGCCAGGTGAGCGTTTTAGAATTAGTTTATTATAAGGTTCATTGATCCGAATTTTTTATGTTCAAGCACTATTCTTGCCGATGGCGAAAACCCTAAAGAGAGTTTGCTTTGAATGAAAAATTTCGGAAAAGGCTTGGTATTGGAACTTTCAAAGCATAATTATATGTACGGCTCAGAAGGGAATGTATTTTTGTGTAAATTCATGTGGAGGTAGAAAGACCTGACAAATTATTGAATTCAAACTTATTCCTAAGACTTTGCCGCTTCACGTTTAAGAGTTATTTAGAGACCGACTTCGCATGAATTGAAAATCAAGCGTCTGTAAAATATTATCATTTCACCCAAGTTCTCAATGCTTATTCGCTCATTCGTGCCATGGGCGAGTTTAAATAACTTCATTCCGCCACGAATCGGCCAAAATCTAAAAACGGAATCACTAATCCGCGAATAATGTCGCGAGTCGGTCATTCCGACAAGAAGATACGGGAAAACGATGGCCTGTGGAAAGAGTTCTTTGATGGTTTGTTCGAGAATGGCGAACCCTTTGCTCTTTGAGTCAGAAATGGGCGGAGGATTTTCCGCTACACCAAAAATTTCAATAGAAATTCTTTTGTCTCTAATAATCTTTCGAATAGCAGTAATTGCGGTCTCTTGCGTTTCACCGGGAAGGAGTCGTATGTTGACTTTGGCTTCTGCTTCTTGAGGAAGCACATTATCTTTTGTGCCCCCCTTAATCATGGTAACTGCCGCGGTGTTCCTTAAAAAAGGTCTCAAGAGATCAAGCTGGCGAGAGACGATTTTCAAAAAGAGGACACAAATGCGCCTGTTCCCAAATATCGCCCGTAGTGGAAGCGGAAGTTCTGGCGCTATTTTCTCAATTGAGGCAATTATAACCTCGGTAGCACGCGCAGGGAAAAGGTGCCTTTCGATCCTTGTTATCGCTCGGGCGAGAATCCCGATCGCGGTATGTCTTGGGGGCACAGAAGAATGGCCACCTTTCCCGGTCGCTTTTAGAGCGAGGGTAACATAACCTTTGTCAGCGACCCCGACGGCTGCGAGAGGCCGTCTCAAGAGGGGAATTCCAGTTTCCGAAAGGATTCCTCCTTCATCGATAACTAAGAACGGCTTCGCGCCTCGTTCCTCGAGAAGGTCGGCTATTTTCGCGGCGCCCTGATAGCCGCGAACTTCTTCATCGTCACCAAAAGCGAGGTAAACAGTTCGCGAGGGAACATAGCCTTCCCCCAAAAGTGATTCAACTGCTTCGAGCACGGCGATTAACTGCCCCTTGCAATCTATAGTCCCGCGCCCCCAAATCTCGCCACCTGCCACCACTCCCTCAAAAGGAGGGTATGTCCAGTCAGGTAAAGTCGCCTCTTCCACCGGCACAACATCCATGTGTGCGGCGAGAACTATGGGCTCGAGTTCTTCGTTCGTCCCGCTCCAAGTGAAGAGAAGAGAAGCCCTTCCTATGACCTCGCGCCTTAGATTTTTGTGAACGAGTGGGTATGCTCTCTCGAGGAAAGAGTGGAACGCCTTAAATTCCTCATCGTAAGGTTCATCCGCGCCAGATATGGTCTTTATCCGGATTGCCTCAGAGAGGTTTTTCGTTGCTCTCTCTAAAAGAGCAGATGAGATTCTGGTCTTTTCTACCTCCATGATTCTCACCTCCGCTGTGATTTTATCACATCGGGAATAGATGCCACCCATTTGAGATAATTTGAGGTAATGTTAAAAAATCCCGCCCAACAGTATGATTCCCGAACTTTGAACCCAAAAGTCCAAACCATATAAGGGCGCTACCTCTTGTGCAATTAATCTCTAACTCGAGAATAAGATATCTTAGGTGGTCATGATTAGTCTCGCAATAAAAACTCAATGGTCTTCGTGTCCCCTTCATTTCCTGCTGCGCTGGCTTTGGAGTTACAAATCCGGCGTTTAAGTTGGCAGACAAAAATGTTCAAAGTGGAAAGTGAATTATTTTCATCACAGTACGAAAACAATGTTAGTTTCCCTTTCCTTCAAGGTCTTAGTGTAAGAACATTTTTGGAAACTTTTTCAACGTTCTCTTGTTGATGCTTTACGCTATTAACACCTCATGAAAAAATATTAAGGCAAACCAAACGTTAATTATTGAAATTCTTACTCCGGATTATGTTTTTGACAATCTTCACGAACCCGTTTTTAAATCCCTGATTCACAATAAAGCTATCATCTTGGTGAGCGTTATGTTGGGTAACTAAAGAGATAGCATAGGTGAGAATAACAATCAAAATCTGCTTGAAATACCTACATATACTAATTTACCCTCTTTTCCTCCTCGGCTTTTGGCGTGAGCACTGTTCTTTCTGCTCTGAATTCTCCCCCGCAGTAGTCTGCGAGAATCCCCCTTAGGACTTGGATGTTAGAGGAGAGGGAGCGATCCCTCCTTATTATCTCTA
>Ga0315298_1009977_pt1 | contig 11557 bp, 15 predicted proteins | sample WHS_1_MG_FD_203077 | JGI IMG/M metagenome (GOLD analysis project Ga0315298, IMG submission 203077) | Extremophilic microbial mat communities from Washburn Hot Springs, YNP, Wyoming, USA - WHS_1_MG | ecosystem: Environmental > Aquatic > Thermal springs > Hot (42-90C) | place: USA: Wyoming... | reverse complement strand
TGCGCGTCCGTGGGCTTTCTTGACAAAGCCCACGGACGCGCACGGACCTTCTTCCGCCACCGGTCGGCTGAGCCCGAGGTTCACCTCTCCGCGTTGGGTGTTCTTGGGGGGTGTTGTTGACATCAGGTTACATGCGCACTAGCATATATGCGAGCTTGTACATAGAGAAGGCGTCCACCAAGGGAGACTGGCGAAGCTGCTGGAGGCTCCCCGCGCCAGGCCAGATCGAGTTCCTGGCGCGGCTACATTGCCCAACATGGTGACGACGAGGTCACCCATGCCCTACATGGTTCTTCGTGAGCTGTGCACCGGCTGCGGCTCCTGTGTCGAGGCCTGTCCCGCGGAGGCGATCCAGTGCGACGGAGGGGTCGCCTCCATCGACGAGCACCTATGCATCCTCTGCGGCATATGCCAATCTAGCTGCTCCCATGATGCTGTCCTGCTGGACGGTGAGCCATATGGCGGTGATGTCCGGGCTGTGGAGGGGGCGCTAGGGGAGACCTTTCCAGGCTGCTGCTGACTCTGGGTGCAGTGTCAATGGGCACTGGTAGCGCTCTTGAGGCTGGAGCGCCATCGCCTTTGCCTCAAGGCCGCTGAATATCGCCGTGAACCCGTGGAGGCTGACCGATGAAGCCCCAGAGGCTAGCCGTCCCGCTGGAGGCGGAGGAGGTGTTGGAGCTGGAGGCCATCGTCCAGGAGGAGGACCGCGAAGCGGCTCTCCAGTTCCTTCGGCGGATCCGACAGCGCATCCAGCAGATGCAGCTGAAGAGCTTGCGGCTCTGAATGGGAGGTGGCCGGCGTGAGCGTTGGCGTGATCGTGAAGCTGGCGAACCTTCACCCGCGAATGGAGCACAACACTCTTGTTCGGTGGCTCAAAGCGGAGGGGGAGCGAGTGAGGAGGGGCGAGCCTCTGTACCTGCTGGAGACTCGCAAAGGGGTCTTCGAGGTGTGCAGCGAGATGGACGGCACCGTCGAGCGCCTGCTTGTCAGGGACCAGAGCCCGGTATTGGTCGATCAGGAGATCTCGGTGATCAAGGCCAACGAGTAGAGAGGAGGTGCCGTTCTGGGTGAGGGAGTATCCCCGTCGGTGGGCGGCGAGGTAGAGGTTGCGGTGGAAAGAGGGGTGTGGGCGACGACGGTGAGGCCAGCTCCTGGAGACCGGAGGGCAGCGGAGAGGGCGATCGAGTATCCAGATGTGGGACCAAACGGAGAGATCAGATTGCCGGAAGAGCTCTGCCACCGGCTGGGGTTGGTTAGTGGATCGAAGGTGGTGATCGAGGAGACTCCAAGAGGGCTGCTGCTCCGCGCGGCAGACCCTCCGTTGACCAAGGTGTACGTGGAGCCCACCAACAGCTGCAACCTCTCCTGCCGCACCTGCGTACGCAACTCCTGGAGCGAGCCAACCGGCTTCCTGTCGATGGACAGCTACAGGAAGCTGATTGATGGACTGCGACAGGTGCCCTCGGCAAGAAGGATCAGCTTCTGGGGCTTCGGGGAGCCACTTCTGCACCCCGATATCGTCGAGATGGTGGCCATGGCCAAGGGGCTTCGGGTCGAGACTCAGCTGATCACCAACGGACTGCTGCTGGACAGGGAGACGGCCCATGGCCTGGTGAACGCGGGGCTCGATAGCCTGGTGGTTTCGATCGATGGCGCCTCCGAAAAGGTGTACTCTGAGGTTCGCCCCGGGGCCAACTTGGAGCAGGTACGGGACAACATCGGCCTGTTGCGGGAGGTGCGACGCTCCAGCCCTCGCCGTAACCCGGAGATCGGCATCGAGTTCGTGGCAATGCGGAGCAACCTTGCCGAGCTGGGGAGGGTGCGCGAGGTCGCGCGCTCGCTCGGCGCCTCATTCATCGTAATCACGAATGTGCTGCCCTACACGGAGGAGATGAAGGACGAGGTCCTGTACGGGCTGAGTGCAGGGCGATCGGTCGGCACCGTGAGGTCCAAGTGGTGGCCCGAGGTCTCCATGCCTCTCATAGATATTCGGGGGGACACGGTTGGCCCCATTGTGGACCTGCTCACCCACTCCAGCGCCCCTAGCTCGCCCCAGCTTCGCTTCGACACCATGGCCGGATATTGCCGTTTCGTCAGCGAGGGCTCGGCGGTGGTGGCCTGGGACGGCGAGGTGAGTCCCTGTGTCGCCCTGATGCACTCCTACCCGTGCTATGTGATGGGACGCAAGAAGCAGATCCGCCGGTTCAGTGTGGGGAATGTGGCGAGGGCAAGGATTGCTGAGATCTGGGGCAGCGACCAGTTCGTTCGATTCCGGGATCTGGTGCAGCGGTTCGATTTCGCCCCGTGCTCCGACTGTGGCGGTTGCCATCTTGCTGAGTCGAACGAGGAAGACTGCTTCGGCAACGGTTTCCCGGTGTGTGGTGACTGTCTGTGGGCCAAGGGGGTGATCCAGTGCCCATAAGCAGGAGAAGCCGTGTGGAGGCATGGAGATGCAGATAGGCGATGTCGAGTGGACGTCGCGCGGCGCCGCCGCTACCCTGGAGGAATGGCGGAAGCTCTTCCCTGCCCGAGAGGTTGACCAGCCCACCTACATGGAGGATGTGGTTGGCGAGATGGAGCGGTTCGACGAGCGCGACTCCCTCTTCGCCCGCCGTGATCTGAGGCAGGGCACCCCGCAGTATCAAGACTACTACACGCGGCGCCCTGAGCATCGCCAATTCGATGACATGCTTCGCTCGATGCCGTACTTGGGCCACACGGAGCCGCCGGAGAACGCCTCCATGCTGCAGGCCATCTTCTCCTCTGTTCTCCTGCTGGCGTCGGAGCCGACGGTGGAGGGCCGGTTCGGACCGGAGGCGGTGGCTCCTTCGCGAGTGGAGATCTCGCCCGAGGTGGCGACCGCAAAGGTGAAGGGCTTCGCGAGGCTTCTTGGGGCCGACCTGGTGGGGATAGGCCCGCTGCGGCGGGAGTTCGTGTACAGCCACGTGGGCCGCACCCATTGCGGTCAGCGGCATGGTGCGCCCATCGATCTGGATCATCCCTTTGCCATCAGTCTGGGAATTCGTATGAACACGGCCGGTCTCAGCCGAACGGCTCCCCACTTCCCGGAGATACTGGAGAGTGCCCACGGGTACGCCCGCGGCGCGTTCATGGCGGTGCAGCTGGCGGGCTACATCCGCGGTCTGGGCTTCTCGGCACGGGCCCACCACTTCCGGAACTACCAGCTGCTGTCGGTGCCGGTGGCGATCGATGGCGGCCTGGGGGAGCTGGCGAGGTGCGGGTTCCTGGTTACCCAGGAGTACGGCAGCTGCCTGCGGCTGGCTACGGTGACCACCGACATGCCGCTGGTGCTCGACAAGCCGGTGGACCTCGGGGTTCAAGAGTTCTGTGAGGGGTGCGTCGCCTGCGCCAAGGCCTGTCCGGTGGGGGCTATTCCGGAGGGGCCCAAGGAGGTCGTCCGGGGCGTGAGAAAGTGGGCTCTGCGTGCGGAGCGGTGCTACCGCTACTGGCACGAGGCCGGCACCGATTGCGGGATCTGCATAGCGGTGTGTCCATGGAGTCGATGGCTTCTCGGCCCCAGGCCGACCGATGGGGAGCCCGTTGTCCCCGGGTCCTTCTACATTGCGGCCAGGCGTCCCTCCTGGCTGGACTAGATGGCTGTAGGCGCCGACATCATCAGCGCCCCATTGGTCCGGGAGCGCGGGCATCCCTTCCGACGAACGGGCTGAACTCGTGGGACCTGAAAAGCCGGCCGTGGGCCGCTTAAAGGAGTGCGATGCTGGACGAGAGGGATCCGTGGCGAACACTGGGTCTGCAGCCGGGGGCCTCGGAGGCGGAGATCCGCAGGGCCTACAGGCGCCTCGCCCGCCGATATCATCCGGACCTCCATCCCGACGAGCCGGAGGCCGAGGAGCGGTTCAAGCAGGTGCAGGCCGCCTATGAGGCCCTGACGCAGGGCGGTGGGAGGCCAGAACACGGCAGGCGCCCTTTCCGAGGCGGGGGTCAGCCTCACCCTGGCGGGGCCGATGAAAGCGACGACCTCTTCCTGGAGATCCTGGCGGCGTACCTGCGAAGCCGGCGTGGGTATCAAGGGTAGGTGCTGCCGGCGGGGAACCCCCTCCAGGGCTTTCGGAGATGAGGTGGAGAAAAGAGCCGCGCGACTGATGCCGAGGCTGGCAGGTGCCTCGAGGAGGGCCGTGACGGCATGGACCGGTGCATGGAGGCTGATGTGACCGTATATCTGGACAACGCCGCAACGTCGTTTCCCAAGCCCGAAGTCGTCCATGTGGCTATGGATAGTTACAGCCGTACGGTCGCCGGAAGCCCCGGCCGATCGGAGCACCAGGGTGCGGCGGAGGCCACCCGGGTGGTGATGGAGGCCCGTGTGCGATTGGCCCGCCTCTTCAATTTCCCAGACCCCTCGCGAATCGTCTTTACCGCCAACGCCACCCATGCCATCAATCTCGCCCTGAAGGGTCTGCTCAAGCCAGGGGACCATGTGGTGACATCGGGTGTGGAGCACAACGCCGTCTGGCGGCCGTTGAAGAGGCTCGAAAGGCAGGGTGTGGAGGTGACCGCGGTGCCGTGCACGTCCACCGGATTGCTGGATCCGGTGGACGTGGAGGCTGCTCTGCGCCCCAGCACGCGCCTGATCTTGACCACCCATGCCTCCAATGTCCTCGGCACGCTGCTGCCGATCTCGGACCTGGCCGAGCTGGCGCGCCGGCATGGCCTGACTCTCATGGTGGATGCTGCCCAGACGGCAGGGGTCTACCCCATCGACGTCGAGGGGATGGGAGTGGAACTCCTGGCCTTCACCGGGCACAAGGGGCTGCTGGGGCCGACGGGCACGGGAGGGCTTCTGGTGGGCGAGGGGGTCGACCTGGAGCCGCTGGTGGAAGGGGGCACGGGTGGGGACTCCAGTCTTGAGACGATGCCCCTCTCCCTTCCAGAGCATCTAGAAGCTGGGACACTCAACGGCGTCGGGATCGCCGGTCTGTCGGCAGGGGTGGGCTTTCTGCTGGAGGAGGGAGTGGAGCGGGTCCGGCGCCACGAGGTCGAGCTGACCGCCCACCTGCTGGAGGGGCTGGCGGCCCTGGAGGGGGTAACCGTGTACGGCCTGCCGGACCCGGAGGCGAGAACGGCGGTGGTCTCCATCAACCTGGATGGATACGAGCCGGAGCAGGTGGGTAGGGCACTGGACGAGGTCTACGATGTTGCTACCCGGGCCGGCCTCCACTGTGCGCCTCAGGCCCACCGCACCATGGGCACACTGGAGCGGGGAGCGCTGAGGGTGAGTCCCGGCTACTTCACGACCCACGATGAGATCGACTACCTGCTGAGATCTCTGGGGGAGATACTGGCCGCCTGAAGGATGGCCGCCCTGCAGTGTGGCTAAGGTGGGCGCAGTGCGGTGGGGGCGCGACCTCGCGCGGCCCGGGCCGGCGGAGAATCCGGCTCCCGGATGCGAGAAGGTGTGGAAAGGCCCACTGGCGTGGTGGAGCGGATTGCCGGCGGAGGTGTCGGGTTGGAGAAGAAGGTGCTTGTGGTTCTGAGGGAGGCGGAGGTGAACGAGCTTCGAATGATCGCCCAGGACAGGGATGAGGCGGCGGCATACGCCTACTTGAAGAACGTGTTGCTGAAGAAGGTCGAGGAGGCCCTGCGGAAAGCCTGCCGCTAATTGGTGCCCACAACCCCTTGACAGGAAGTGATATGCGGCATAGGATATATGCGGTTAGCGCAATATGCGCGATGTTGCATGCACAGGAGGTGCGATGGTGATGGAGACAGGCCTGGCCATCGAGCAGGTAGAGGCTCAGATCCTGAGGGCGATGGCCCATCCCTTCCGGATCAGGCTGCTGGAGGTGCTTGCCGCCGAAGAGGAGTGTGTGTGCCATCTGGTCAGCCTTTTCGACAAGCCGCAGCCCTACATCTCCCAGCAGCTCGCCGCCCTGAAGGAGGTAGGGCTGGTGCGGGATAGGAGGGTGGCACAGCGGGTTTTCTACCGGGTGGCCGATCCGCGGATCACGCATCTGCTTTCCGACATCAAGGTCCTGGCCGGGGGCACTCCCGAGCTCCTCAGCCGGCATGACCCGGTTGCAGGCTGCAATTGTCCCAAGTGTGAGATCGCCGGCGCACAGCTGCCGGAGCAGCGATAGAGGAGGTTTTCCGACTTGGAAACCAGCAAACGTCCTTTTTATCTGTCCATTCCCCTGTCTGTGCGGCTGGCCGCCGCCGCCATAGCCTGGATCTTGGTTTACCAGGCCTTGCCTGCAGCGGCCGACTACGTGACCTACCAGCTCCTCGGTTTGGATCCCGCCAGCCACCTGGGCTCGGCCGTGGGCTTCTTCCTGTACGATGTGCCGAAGATCCTTCTGCTGCTTACCGGCATCGTCTTTCTTGTGGGGATACTGAGGTCCTACTTCAGCCCCGAGCGCACGAGGAAGCTGCTGGGGGGCAAGCGAGAGGGAGTGGGCAATGTGCTGGCCGCCCTGCTGGGCGTGGCCACGCCCTTCTGCTCCTGCTCCGCGGTGCCCCTCTTCCTGGGCTTCGTGGAGTCGGGCATACCCCTCGGGGTCACCTTCTCCTTCCTGATCTCCTCGCCTATGGTCAATGAGGTGGCCCTCGTGATGCTGCTGGGCCTCTTCGGCTGGCAGATCGCGGCGCTCTACATGGGAACGGGTCTTATCGTGGCCATGACCGCCGGCTGGGTGATCGGGCGGCTTGGGATGGACCGCTACCTGGAGGACTGGGTGTACCAGGTGCGGGTTGGCGAGACGGGGCTCGAGGAGCAGCGACTGACCTTCCAGGAGAGGGTGGACTACGCCCTGGATGCCGTCAAGGAGATCGTGGGCAGGGTATGGATGTACGTGGTCGTTGGGATCGCCATCGGTGCGGCCATCCACGGATACGTGCCGGAGAACCTCCTGGCTGGCTACATGGGCAAGGACTCCTGGTGGAACGTCCTCGTGGCGGTGCTCATCGGCATCCCGCTCTACTCCAATGCAGCAGGGATCATCCCGGTAGTGCAGGCCCTCATGGAGAAGGGGGCGGCCCTGGGCACGGTGCTGGCCTTCATGATGAGCGTGGTGGCAATCAGTCTCCCCGAGATGCTGATCCTGCGGCGGGTGCTGAAGGTGCAGCTGATCGCCGTCTTCGCGGGGATGGTGGCTGTTGGGATCATCATCGTAGGCTACATTTTCAACCTGGTCATATGATGAGTGCTGGACCCTGGAAGCCGACGGGGTTCCCGACACGTTGAGGAGTCGGGGCGCGGCACCTCGTGTCCAAGAAATCAGGAATTCGTATTAGCGAGGAAAGGAGAGCATCGATGGAGATCAAGATCCTTGGTTCGGGATGCGCCAACTGCATCAAGCTGGAAGCGCTGGTGAAGGAGGTCGCCATGGAGAAGGACGTGGAGGCGACCTTCCAGAAGGTGACAGATTACAAGGACATAGTGTCCTATGGGATCATGAGGACCCCCGGGCTGGTGATCAACGGCAAGCTGCTCTCGGCGGGCCGCATCCCGTCCAAGCAGGAGATCGCCACCTGGCTCGAGGCCGCAACGAGCGCGTGAGATCGTTTCCCCTAGCAGATGGGGGACGAGTGGGCCGGATCGGTCACGTGGAGAAGCCCTGGCAGCGGAAGAGACGATCTGTCATAGGGCGGTCGATCCGCGGCTGGTCCTGGCCCCGGCATTGAGGGGAGAAGTAGCCCCATGAGCTGCGAGAAGCTGGAAGAGATGGGCCTGGCTGCCGATGTGGAGCGGCCGAGTGTTGGTCTCTGGAAACTGTTCCTCAGCTACCTACGCGTCGGTGCCACGGCCTTCGGTTTCACTATCCTCGCGGAGATGCGGGCACTGGTGAAGCGGGAACGGTGGATGACCGAGTCGGAGCTGGGCGAAGGCATCGCGCTGGTGCAGCTCTACCCCGGCCCCGTCATGGTGGACCTGACGGCTTACGTGGGCTATCGGCTGCGCGGCGTGGCCGGCGCTCTGGCCTCCACCGTCGGCTTCGCACTGCCGTCCTTCGTTCTGATGGTGGTTCTTTCGGCCATCTATTTCGCGCTGGGAGCTGTCGAGTGGGTTAAGCCGCTCTTCATCGGGTTGGAAGCCCTGGTGGTCGGCGTAGTCCTGAACATGGTCGTCGATTTCGGCTCGCAAAACGTCCGCGGGAGAGAGGAGGCCGTGATAGCGACCGCGGCCTTCGCGGCGCTGCTGGTGCGATGGAATGCCGTCTTGATTGTGCTGGCGGCGCTGGGGGCGGGTGCTATGCTACTGCGTCCGACTGAGGCCGATGGATCCTCGGTCGGGCGGCCATCGCCGAGCGCCACCCTGGGGCGCCGCGTTCCTTGGTCTGAGCTGGCTGTGGCGCTGGTGGTCGCCGCGAGTGCGGGCGTTTTCTATCTGATCGGCGGCCCGATGGGAGCTCTAGGTCAGGCGTTCCTGAAGATCGGGGCGGTGGCCTTTGGGAACGGAATGACGATCATGCCGTTGCTCCAGGCCGAGGCCGTCGACTCGCACGGCTGGCTCAGCCTCCGCCAGTTCGCCGACGGCATCGCGCTGGGTCAGGTGACGCCGGGGCCCTTCCTGATCACGGCCGCGTTCGTGGGCTACAAGGTGGGGGGGATAGTGGGCGCGGCTCTCGGGACGTTTGCCATCTTCTCTCCCTCCTTTGCAATGACGCTGCTATTTGCCGGGCTGTTCGGGCAGATCAGACACCACGTGGTGGTTCGCGGGGCTGTAAGAGGGGTACTGGCCAGCTTTGTTGGGTTGCTGGCGGTGGTCGCCCTGCAGCTGGGGCAGCTCGCCCTGGTGGGGCCGGCCCAGACGATCCTGGCCGCCGGCGCCTTCGTGGGGGCCAGGTACTTTCGGTTGCCGTTGGCCGCGCTCTTCGCGGTCGGGCTTCTGGCGTGGGCGGGGATTCTGGCTCTCGGTTGGGCCTGAATCACGGGACCTGGACGCCTCGCGCCATAGTCAGCCGGGTCCAGAATAACCAGTGTTAGCTTGTGGAGGCGAGAAGCGTGGAAGACAAGCAGCAGCCAATTGTTGAGCAGACCTTGAAGATGATGGCGGAGAAGCATGGGGAGGCGCCCCGGCCAATGGTGCTGATGTCGCGGGTGATCCCGCAGTGGGTGCCGCGACAGGCGGCGGAGCAGAAGTTCGTCATGGACCTGCCCCACGTCCCCGCGAAGTACAAGCAGCTCCTGATGATCGCGACGACCATTGGTGCCGGGAACCACCAGTGCACGAAGACCCAGATCAAGCTGGCCCAGAAGGCGGGGCTCACCAAGGAGGAGATCGGCGAGGCAATACTGGTGGCCCGCTATGCGTTGGCCTCGACGGTGTTCAACACGGCGCTTGACGGCCTAGAGCTATTGGTCGGGGATGAGGACTCACCGAACGACGGGAAATAGGGTTCGTGGACACGGGTGAACAGGATGGAGGAGGGCAAGCAGCCTTACATCCTTCCTCCCCTGTCCGTTCTATTGGTGCCGGAGACGCTGAGGCGGAGGTGGCTGGAAGGGGGGACGCTCGTGGCGAAGGTGGAGATACTGGGGTTGGGCTGCTCCCGTTGTCGCCTGCTGGAGGAGCTGGTGCGGGAGGTGGTAGCCGAACAGTCTGTGCCGGCCGAGGTGGAGAGGGTGACGGACGTGGGCAGGATTGCGTCGTTTGGCGTATTCAGCCTGCCTGGCCTTGTGATAGACGGGAAGGTGGTTGCCACGGGCAGCGTGCCCTCGAAGAGGAGGATCGCCGAATGGCTTGGTTGATTCGCGAACGAGGAAAGGTAGCGATATGACTGGAAATGCTGTCGCGGCGGATCGGCGGCACCAGCACGAGGACGAGAGGATCTTGGGTTCGGACGGCGCCGTGGGCGGTCGTCTGCTGCTTTCCGTTGCCTTGACTGGACTGATCTGCCTGGTGGAGGTGGTTGGAGGGCTGTGGACGGGTAGTCTTGCGCTTCTGAGCGATGCCGCCCACGTCTTCCTGGACGTCGTGGCGCTAGCCACGAGCTACGGGGCGCTGCGTCTGGCTGCCCTCCCGCCCAACGCCCGCCACAGCTACGGTTATCGTCGGGCCGAGGTGCTGGCGGCCCTGATCAACGCAGTGACCCTGCTAGTGGTGGCGGTGGGCATCGGGAAGGAGGCCTGGGGGCGGTGGCAAAAGCCTGTCTTCGTTCACAGCGGGGAGATGCTGGCCATAGCGGCGTTGGGGCTGGTGGCCAACCTGCTGGTGGCGCTGGCCCTGCGTGGCCATACCCACGGGAACCTGAACGTGCGGAGCGCCCTGCTTCATGTGCTTGGTGATGCCCTGGCCTCGGTCGGGGTGATCGTCGCGGCAATCGTGATGCTGGCCACGGGCTGGTATCTGGCTGACCCGCTGGTGAGCGTCCTCATCGGTGCGCTTATCGCCTACAGCGGGTGGGGCGTGCTTCGGGAGGCGGTGCACATCCTGATGGAGGGGGCGCCCAAGGGGCTCGCTGCCGACGAGGTGGCCCGCACCATGGTGGCCGAGGAGGGGGTGCTAGGGATCCACGATCTCCATCTCTGGAGCACCGGCTCTGCCCACCCTGTTCTCAGTGCTCACGTGCGGGTGGCGGAGTCGACCCTGCCTGGGAGCCCCGCCCTGGTGTCGAGGCTGCGGACCCTTCTGAAGGAGAGATACGGGATAGAGCACGCGACCCTGCAGGTGGAGTGCGAGGACTGCGGCCAGGGATGCACAGATTGCATTGGAGCGGAATCATGAGTCTCAAGTCCTTTCAACAGCAGCTCAACAGCAATCTGGCGTGGTACGTCGCGGTGGCGCTCGGGCTGGGCCTGCTGCTGGGAGACCTCTCTGGGGCTTTCCTGGACAGGTACGGAGCCTCGCTGGCGAACGCCACCACGGTGGTCGTCTTCTTCATGATCTATCCGATGATGGTCAACCTGCAGATTGAGGCCCTGGGGAAGGCGGTGCGGAACGGGAGGGCGATGGTGCTGTCGCTTGCCTACAACTTTCTCTGGGCGCCGCTTCTGGGTTTTCTGCTGAGCAAGCTCTTCCTGCCGGACCCCCTGCTCGCCTTCGGCTTCATGCTGGTGATGGTGGTGCCCTGCTCCAGCATGAGCATCGGCTACACTGGGCTAGTGAAAGGGAACTTGGAGCTGGCAACGGTGGTGGTGGCCGCCAGCTTTCTAGCCGCCATCCCCGCCATACCCTTCTGGGCATCTGTCTTCGGCGGCCAGTACCAGGTGGCGGTGCCCATCGACAACCTGCTCTGGACCGTGGTAACGGTGCTGGTGCTCCCGATGATCCTGGGCTACCTGACCCGAACGGCCATGATCCGGTGGCTGGGGAAGGCCGGCTTCCAGCGGATCATGCCCATCTTCCCCATCCTCACCCTGCTCAGCATGTTCCTGATGGTGTTCCTGATCTTCTTTCTGAAGGCCAGCTTGCTGCTCGCCAAGTGGACTATGCTGCTGTGGCTGATCGTGCCCAACGTGCTCTTCGTGGGGATAACGCTGGCGCTGATCACCTGGCTGGATAGGCGTTTGGGCCTCTCCTACGAGGACCATATGGGAGTGGTGTTTGCCAGCACCGGCAAGAACAACGGGACGGCCA
>Ga0315298_1009975_pt1 | contig 11560 bp, 10 predicted proteins | sample WHS_1_MG_FD_203077 | JGI IMG/M metagenome (GOLD analysis project Ga0315298, IMG submission 203077) | Extremophilic microbial mat communities from Washburn Hot Springs, YNP, Wyoming, USA - WHS_1_MG | ecosystem: Environmental > Aquatic > Thermal springs > Hot (42-90C) | place: USA: Wyoming... | reverse complement strand
AACGATAAAAACAAGCCATATTATTAAGGGCCTAAGGTTTCTTCTGAACTCCCATTTAAGGACCTTCATCTATATCACCCCATCAAAAAGTATCATCAACTATTTTAATAGTTGGTTGATATAACTCTTCAAATATATCTTCAATTGATAAATCTTCTATCGTTATATCCTCGAAATTTATATTTTGGATGAATTTTTTGAACCTTTCCGTATTCCATTTCATATAAAAAATCAATCCACCGTCTATTTGGTGTAAATCTGTGATTTCTGGAAAATCGTTTAAAAGCCATTTTATCACTTCAACGGAATTATCGGCAACTTTGAGGACTATCTTTTTCATGTTAGGTTCAAACCTCTTTGGTTCCACAATATGTCCTTCTTTGATAAATATAACTCTATCACAAAGTCTTTGTACCTCGCTAAGATTATGGGAAGAGAGTAAAATGCCAACGCCTTTGTCCCTTAACTCTTCCAAAGTAGTGTACAATAATCTTTGTACAAACGGATCTAGTCCGTTGGTCGGTTCATCCATTATTATCAACTTTGGTTTGTGAGCTAATGATTGTATAATAGCTACCTTCTTCTTATTACCACTTGACAGCTCTTGAAATTTTTTCCTTAACGGAAGGTCAAACTTTCGGCATAATTCTTCGCAGTATTCATCATCAAAATTGCTATAGAAACTTTTGTAGAATCTCAAAATTGTTTCCACTCTTTCGTCGTCGTAGTAGTTAACTTCTCCAGGTACATATCCAATGTTTTTGACAATATCTTTAAAATTCCTTTTGGTTACTCGCTGACCAAATATCTCAATAAGTCCATCACTTGGATTTAAGAATCCCATTATTGTACGTATTGTTGTTGTTTTCCCAGCACCGTTTGGTCCAACAAAACCTACAATCTCACCTTCGGATACTGAAAAACTGATATTCTCTATTGCCAATTTCTTGCCGTAATACTTAGTTAATCCAACAGTTTTCAATAGCAACATAGAAAGACAATCACCTCTTTGTTATATTAAAACGAATCCCCCTCTTGCGAGGGGGATTCGGAATCACCCATAATGCTAGATTATTTGTATTCTTCATCTAAGTATTTCTTAATCTCTGTGTCAGCCTTCTTTATTGCTGTTTCCATATCAACTTTTCCGTTGATGAAGTCATTGAACATCGTGCTAACGACGTTTCTAATTTCTGTCCAGACTGAAAGTTGTGGATCCATTTTTGCGTTGTCAATCTGCTGCAATGGTATTTCAATGAGTGGGTCGGCTTTTGCCGCTTGCTTCCAAATGGTTGTCTGGAGTGCGGATCTTCTAACTGGCAAGTAACCTGTGTTCACCGCCCAGTAAGCCGTGACTTCTGGAGAAATAAGGTATTTCATGAATTCCCAGGCAGCACGTTTTTCATCTTCTTTAGCAGTGGAGAACATAATTATGTCTGTCCCAGCAAATGGAACATTTCTTGTCTTCCAAACTGGTACTGGCGCCCAAGCCCACTGGAATTTACCTTTGGTTGATTGTTCGACGTAAGTTCTTCCAGCTATTGTGTCTATATACATGAGAACGGTGCCTTGACCAAAGATATCGTTGAGATAACCGCCTTGAGCAAACGCAACTTTGTCGTCAAGCAGTTTTTTGAAGAACGAGAGTACTTCTCTTGTCTCTGGGGAATCAATTGCCGATACGTATTTGCCACTCTTGTCCTTCTTGACGATTTCTCCACCTCGCATCATGAGGAAAATTTGGAATGTATCAACTGTGGTTCTAAATGCAAAACCATAGACATCTGGTTTTCCGTCTTTATTTTTGTCTTTCGTAAGTGCTTTAGCAGCATAGAGAAGTTCGTTAATTGTTTTCGGTACACCTATACCTGCTGCAGAAAGTGCTGTTTGGTTGTAGTACATGATATAAAGACTCTTGTTGAATGGAACAGCGTATACTGTGTTGCCCCATGTACAGTTGTCCCTGAACGCTTTGAAAACGTCTTCCCATTCTTCTTTAGTTATTCCTATCTTTGGATCGTTCATGTATTTGTTAAGCGGTTCTACAATCTTGCTTTGTAGCAACTTTGCTGTCCAGTTTGCGTATGCTTGAGATATTGTTGGGAGTTGACCTGCTTGTGCTCCAGCGAGAAGTTTCTGTTGAAGTGCGTTGTAGTTTCCAATGTAAATAGCCTCAACAACGATATCCGGGTGAGACTCGTTGAAAGCTTTAACAATTTGGTTCAGTGTTTCGCCTTGCGCACCACCCATAGCATGCCAGAAAACAACCTTAGTTGCAGCAAAGAAAGTCACTGAGAGAACTAATAAGAGTGTCAAAAAAATCTTCTTCATACCCTACACCTCCTACTGTGTGATTAGTAAAATCTTAAAAAATTCATAAACCTCTGCACCATAGCAAAATATTATACCACTAAAATTTCAAAGATTCATTAACTTTTTTAGATGTCCAATTTGAAAGAGCGAACAGGTCCTCCTTGTTTCCGAGCAATTTCGTTCAATTCACTTAAAATTTCTTCTTTTTTCAAGCCTAATTTCTCTAATTCTTCACCTATTGTTCCCCATTTCACATCACCGCACACAATAACCTTGATACCTTTTTCAAGTAAAGGCTGTATTAAGTATGGAAAATGTTCCGCAATTTCTTCGAAGCTTGTATTTTCGGTTATGTATACCTCTTGATTGTTTTGAATGTTATCCATAAACTCTGCCTCCTACTCCATGCAAAACTTTATCAACCTTTGTTTAAAGCTATCACGCAACAACTTATATTATCAGGTTTTGTGCTCTTAAGTATTCTTACAGCCTCTAACATGGTATTACCAGTCGTCAAAACGTCATCGATTAGAAGTATTTTCTTACCTTCTAAAAGTTTTGCTTCTTTTCTTAAAGCGAACTTTCCTTTAACAGCCTCTGCCCTGTCTTTTGTTAGTAGTTGGTCTGTTTCACGAACGGCTTTCAGTGCATCTACCATTGGTATCCGTAACTTTTTTGAAAGTTCAATAGCAATAAGTCTCATATGGTCGTATCCACGTTTTTTCTTGGCACTTTTTGTCGCTGGAACGTATGTTATGATTTCAATTGGTATGTTATTTACTACAACCGTTTTGTATAACATTTCACCAAAACTTTTTGCAAGCGAATGATGGTTTTTGAATTTATAAGCTAAGATGAATTCCCTAAGCTTATCCTCGTAAAATCCAAAATAATGAACTTCGTGGGGACCTACTTTTTGTGTTGTTATTGCAGGAGGACCATTGATTAACAAAGCACAATCTTTGCAAAGTCTTTTACCAAAACTTTGCGAACCACACACTACACATTCTGTGTCAGTTGCTAGGTTCAATACATTTTCAAATGTGTCCTCAAAATATCTAAACAGTTTTGATAAGTCGCTGTTAAACTTCAATGATTTCATACTCACGTGTTTCGGGGTTAAGAATCACAGCTGTAGCTTTCCCTGTAAGATAACCGCAAGATTCGCCTGGATTGATTACCAATGTGCGACCTTCTTTCCTAATATCAATTTGATGTGTATGACCGTAAAAGACGAAATCGTAAAGCTGGGATTTTATAGCAGGTATTAGCGCATATGGTTCGTGCATCAGAAAGATTCTAAAACCAGACTCTTCCATTTCATATGGCTGGTTGTGCAGTTTGTTTTGAAATTTCTGCATTAAGAACAATTTTTCGCCATCGTTATTACCAAATATACCTATGAACTTAACCCCTTCCAAAAGAAAATACGGAGCCATAAAAGGTGAAACTATATCCCCTAAATGGAATACATGTGTTATTTCTCTCTGCTTAGCAACTTCTATGAATTTCCTGATTTTAGGTATGTTGTCATGCGAATCACTTATTATCATCCACAGTTGACTGTGCTTGCTCGTTTTCTTGCTCGATTCCATCGACATGCGAAACCTCCTCTCTGAATCCTGCGAATTTCCACATCAATAATATTCCAAGTAAAACAATAAGATAGTATGTTACAAGCCTAAACATAAATACCCCAGTCATAACAGCTTTTGGTTCATAAATGTGAGAGAAAACTAATTGGTAAAACCCTTCAACACCACCGCTTGAACCTGGAGTAGGGATATAAAAGACAATTGTATTGAGCATATTGACTACACCCCAGACAACAGATAATGGAACGTTTCTGGCACTCACGGCTTCAATTGCGTACTTAATCATGAAAGATGGAATTAAAGATGTTAATATGCCCAGGATGAAATCAACAATCAAGGTCCAGTAGTTCTTTCGGAACAGCTCTCTTGTCGATTTTGTCATCATATCGAGCCATTCTAAAGCCTTTCTTTCCCTTTCTTCAAGTTTTTTTGATTTCGTTATTCTCGAAAAGAATTTAAAGATAGCGAAAAGCAAGTCTCTGTTGGTGAATGTCAAAAGACCAGCTATTGTTATTCCAAATGTAACAAAGAACCCTACCATTATCAATGACAAACCGAGAGTGCCCTTAAGAACCCTGAGTATAATTTTCAGCATCAGGATGTCTATTGTAAAGTTTATAAAGACGCTTTCAAACATTCTTGTTAGTGATATATTTGTAGCTTCGTGAGAGGGAATTCCTAACTTTGTAAGATGGTATATCTGAAAAGGCTGACCACCTATCGACATAGGAGTCACAAGAGAAAAGAACACTGTAATGAAGAAATTTTCGAGTGATTGAAAAAAGCTTATTTTGTAACCTAAACTGCGCACAATAATCATTGTTCGGATAGCTTGAGAGCTGTAATCTGAAGCCATTAGTAAGATTAGAACAACTATAGCTTTGAATGGGTAGTTTTTGAGCGCACTTATAGGGTCTTGTTTTGCAAAGAAGATACCTATAATATTCACTATAGCTAAACCTATTACTAAAGCTATCAGCACGTTTTTTATAATCTTCTTCACATCCAAGGGAATCTCCTCCTGGGAACAATATTATAATTTACCTCAGACTAAATGCTCATCATTCAAATGTCGTTTAACAAAAATCACATCTTCTAATGTCGTAACTTTTATATTCATCCTGCTTCCGCTGACATAATAAACATCTATTCCGAGCGCTGTAACAATCGATGCTTCGTCAGTGAAAGTGTGAAGAATCTCTATACATGATTCCATAGCACTCTTTATAATATGGTATTTAAAAGTTTGCGGTGTTTGATGAATGAATACCTTACTACGCGGAATTATTTCATCTACTCTTTCACCGTTTTCGGAATAACTGACCGTATCGGTTACGTTGATTGCCGTTACTACAGCGCCATAGTGTTTAGCGCACTCTATGTTCTTTTGAACAATTTCTTTACTTACAAGAGGGCGTGCACCGTCATGGATAACAACGATGTCTTCTTCACTTGCAAAATTTTCTAAGAAAGCCAGTCCATTCCAAACGGAATGTTCTCTTGTGTCGCCACCAATCACAAAATCAAGCAAATTGATATATTCACTTAGCAATTTTTTGGTTTTGTCCAAGTATTTTTCAGGACAGACAACAACTATTTTATCAAAGAGTTTGAAATCCACAAACTTTTGAACAACGAACTGTAACAATGTTTTTCTGCGAATTTCGTCGATAACATAGAATTGTTTAGGTTTATCCCAACCAAATCGAGTCCCAACACCCCCGAACATTAAAAGAGCGTATGCCTTTTGACTCATTTTTGCTGTTCACCCTTTTTCTTTCTTCTTTCTTCAACCAACTGCAAAAACTCATCTTCAGTTAAGGTTTTAACTCCAAATTTCTGTGCCTTTTGAAGTTTACTACCGGGATTCTCACCAACAATAAGGTAATCAGTTTTTCTTGAAACGTTATCAGTGTAATGTCCACCTAAAGATTCTATATATTTCTTTACTTCCTCCCTGGAGAAATTTTTAAGTGTTCCCGTTACGCAAAACGTTAATCCAGATAAAACATCTTCCTTAACTTCGATATCGCTTTTCATATTAACACCGGCTTTTTTAAGTTTTTCTATTATCTCCTTTGTCTTAGGTAGCTTGAAGTAATCATATATACTTTTTGCAGTATCTTCGCCAATGCCCTCAACTAAAAGCAAGTCTGCAATCGATGCGTTTGCTAGTTCTTCCAACGAGCGAAATTTTCTTGCTAATATCTTTGCTGTTCTTTCGCCAACTCCGGGGATTCCAAGTCCAACAATCAACCTCTCAAGACTGACAGATTTAGCCCTCTCAATCTCTGACAATATGTTTGATATCATCTTAGGACCCAAACCGCTGATTTGAGCAAGGTCAAAGATGGTGAGGTAGAATATTTCTGCAATATCTTTGACCAACCCAGCGTCGACAAGCTTTGAGATAATCTTTGGTCCTAAGCCTTGAATGTCCAAAGCTTGTCTTGATACAAAGATTTCCAAATGCCTTTTCAATTTCGCCGGGCAATGTGGATTGAGACATTTGTATGCAACATACTCTTTCGATTCCTTTCCTACAGGACCACCACATACAGGACATTCATCGGGAACTGTTACAGGCTGCTCTTGACCAGTTCTTAGATCCTTAATGACATGAACAACTTGTGGTATTATCCCCCCAGCTTTCTCAATTAGCACATAATCTCCAATTCTTATATCCTTCTCCTTTATGTAGTCAAAGTTATGCAAAGAAGCGCGTTTAATCATAGTTCCTTCAAGTTCCACAGGTTCAAATTCGGCAACAGGCGTTATTACGCCGGTTCGACCTACCTGGTATGTTATACCTATGATTTTCGTCCTTGCTTGCTGTGCTGGGAATTTAAAAGCAATTGCCCAACGAGGTGATTTCGCAGTCCAACCTAGTTCGTTTTGTTTGGCAAAGTCGTTGACCTTTACGACAACACCATCAACCCAGTATTCAAGCTTGCTTCTCTCCTTAGACCAACTTCTCCAATACTCTGTAACTTCTTCTATAGATTTACATAACTTGCTATGAGGATTCACTTTGAAATGTAGTTTTTTAAGAAGCTCTAAAGCTTCCCATTGAGTTCTCAATCCGTATCGTTGCGGTTTAACAATGTAATACATGAAAGAGTCTAAGTTTCTCTTTGACACTTCGGCAGGGTCCAATAAGTGTAATGTTCCTGCTGTTGCATTTCTTGGATTTGCAAATGGTGTTAGCCCTTCTTCTTCCCTCTGCTGGTTGTATTCCTCGAAATAACTAACAGGCATGAATATCTCTCCACGAACTTCAATAGTTAACGGCTCAGGCAGTCTGAGAGGTATTGATTTCACGGTCTTCACATTGGCGGTTACGTCGTCACCTTTTAAACCATCGCCCCTTGTGATAGCTCTCACCAATAAACCGTTTTCGTATCTAAGTGCAATTGAAACACCGTCTATCTTAAGTTCAGCAACGTATTCTACGTCACCTACAGTTTTTCTAACTCGCTCATGAAAATTCAATATCTCCGCTTCGTTGTAAGTGTTATCCAAACTAAGCATAGGTTCGCTGTGTTCAACAGTTTCAAATCCTTCAATAGGCTGACCTCCAACCCTCTGGGTTGGTGAGTCAGGTGTTCTCAGTTCAGGGTATTTCTCTTCAAGCTCAATAAGTCTCTGCATCAATCTATCATATTCTTCATCAGTGATAATTGGGCTTGCTAAGACATAGTAACGATAGTTATGATACTCAATCTCTCTTCTTAGTCTTTCTACCTCTTCCCTTATTTTTTCCGGAACCATCGCTATCCCCTCTTTTGCCTTTTTTCTTTGCTCCTTTTTCTTTAATCTTAACGCCTTCGAGCAGCTTTTCTATTTTGGTGTCAGATTCTGGTTTGACACTTTCACCTGACTTATCTTTTTTCATTTTCTTTAAATCCTCAGCTGAAGCTATTTCAAAATCGATTTCCATTCTCACTTTGTCTGCCCTTACTACTTTTGCTTTTAGCATATCACCGATTCTGTAAACAGTTCCTGTGCGCTTGCCAATGAGTAAGCTCTTAATTTCATCGTAGTAGTAATAATCATCAAGAGTTGAAACATGGATGAGACCGGAGATATATTTGTCTGGTATCTCTACAAACATGCCAAATTTCGTAACCGATGTGACAACAACATCGTATACTTCACCAATATGTCTTGAAATGTAGTCAATCTTCTTCAAAGCTTCGTAATCCCATTCGGCTTCATCAGCAACTCTTTCCCTCTTGCTACAATGCATTGCGGCTTTTGCAAGGTATTTTTCTAACTTCTTAATTTCTTTCTTTGGAATAGCCCCACCAGTTTCAAGGTACATCTTCAATAATCTGTGGACTATCAAATCCGGATACCTTCGTATTGGTGATGTAAAATGTGTGTAAGCTTCCGATGCAAGTCCGAAGTGTCCAACGTTACTCGGTGAATATATTGCACGCTTCATAGAGCGCACCAAAAGCCTTTGTATACTGCTTCTTAACGGATGATCCTTTGTTTTTTCCAAAAGCTCTTGCAAAATCCTGGGGTGTATATTTTGTGGTAATTTCATTTTGATTCCCAATGCGCTTAGATAATTCTTCAACTGAAGCATTGTATCAAAATCCGGCTCTTCATGTATTCTGTAAAGGAATGGAATTCCCGCGTTGTGGAATATTTCGGCAACGGTTTCATTTGCTTTAATCATAAATTCCTCAATGATTACTTCGGATTCGCCTCGTTTTCTTGGAACAATGTCAATCGCATGGCCTTTTTCATCAAGGATAATCTTTACTTCATCACCCTCGATATCAAGTATCGCTCCTCTTCGCCTTCTGTTTTCTCTTAGGATATCCTTTAGTTCCTTCATTAAATATATATGTTCTGCCAAATCCTTGAGCTTATCGCCTTCAGGTTTTCCTTCAAGGAAAGCATTAACATCATCGTATACAAGTCTTCTGTAGCTTCTAATTACTCCGTTTCCGACCTTGTAATCGACAACGTTTCCTTGTTTGTTAATTTCCATAATCAAAGACATAACAAGCCTGTCCTCGCCTTGGACAAGACTACATAGACCATTAGAAAGTTTAAAAGGCAGCATAGGAATTACCCTGTCTGCCAAATAAACACTTGTTGCCCTGTTATATGCCTCGTTGTCGAGTGCAGTTCCAGGTTTCACATAATGAGATACATCGGCGATATGAACACCAAGAAGGTAATTCCCATTTGGAAGTTTCTTCACTTGCACTGCATCGTCGAAGTCTTTTGCATCAGGTCCATCTATCGTGACAATAATTTCATCTCTAAAATCCCATCTGTCTTCCAAATCTTCCTCTCGAACATAATCCGGTAGTTGTGCCGTTTCTTTAAGCACTTCCTCTGGAAACTCAACAGGCAGGTTGTGTTTTATTACAACTGTAGGAAAGTCAGTAGCGGGGTCCTCAACCCTTCCTAAAACTTCTACTACACGTGCTTGAGGAGACTTCGTTGCAGATGGATATCTAATAATCTCAGCAACAACTTTCATACCGGGTTTTGCTCCGTTTATCTCCTCAATAGGAACGTTGAATTCTACTGGCAATTTTGGGTCATCTGGAATCACAAATGCGAATTGACCTCGGGTTTGAAAAACTCCTACGAATTGCTTGATACCCCTCTCAAGTACTTTCACAACACGCCCTTCAGGTAATTCATACCATTTGCCTATGATTTGGACCAAGACCCTATCTTTGTGCATTGCAAAATTCGTTTTCTCAACTGGTACTGCGATTTCTTGACCTTCATCCGTTGTTACAAAAGCAAGATTTCCACTCCTGGTGAATTCAATAATCCCAGTAAGCAAATTACCCTTCGTTAGTGTGTATCTTCCGTCGTCACCTCTGAATATGTAACCCTGATTTACCAAGTCCTCCAACATAACCTTTAGTTTTTGCTTTTCTTTAGGGTCACTAATTTCAAAATGTCTGCACAACTCTTTGAAAGTCATAGGAGTGTAATCGGACGACTTGAAAAATTTCTTCAGTTCTGATTTTTTTAACACAAAAATTTCCCTCCTTTATTGTCTTCTTCGCTAATCTACTGTCAATTATATCATACCTAAGCGGCGTTGAATCTCATAAAACTTTAAATACTAAACGGCGATTAATTACTGAACGACCAGGATTTTTCCTACCAGAACACTTTTGACTATGTTTCTTTAGGATGATAGACTTCCAGTAGAGCTTGGACAAAATTAAAAAGGTTAAGGAGGTATACGTGTGCAAAAGAAACACATCTTTTCACTGGAGAGCTTTGTCTTTTTGGCTGTAGTAATTATCTTTTTCTGGGTATTTATATCTGTGATGGGTAGTGCCAACTTTTTTAAAACTCTTATGGCAACCGCTCATGACCTTTTGTTGAATACTGTCTTTTTTATAATGGCTGTGGCAGTATTAACAGGAGCTTTTGCTAGTTTGCTTTACGAGTTTGGAATTGTTCATTGGATTCACTTACTACTTGATAGACTTATGCGTCCGTTGTATGGTCTTCCAGGTATCGTGGCAATGGGCATAATTTCTACATACTTTTCGGATAACCCAGCGATAATAGCGCTTGCCAAAGATAAATCCTTCATATCACATTTTGAAAAATGGCAGGAACCTTTACTTTGTAATCTTGGAACATCATTTGGAATGGGAATGATAGTGTCAACTTTCTTTATTGCCCAAGGTGGCAAAGTTGGTGTTAATCTACTACCAGCTGTTATTATAGGAAACGTAGGAACATTGATTGGAAGCATTGTGAGTGTTAGATTATTTTCGATATGGACCAAAAAACGTTTGGGAAGCGTTCACAAAGAAGTGGAAAAAAGAGTGTCTCATTTCAGAGATATTCGAGAAGGTAATGCATTCGAAAGGTTTTTAGAAGCTATGCTTGACGGTGGCAAGACAGGAGTTGACATAGGTCTTGGCATAATCCCAGGAGTACTCGTGATAAGTACCTTAGTCATGATGCTAACATTTGGACCAAAAGACCCTTCCATGGGCTACCAGGGGCTTGCGTATGAAGGTATCGCTTTGTTTGATAAACTTGGAAAGCTCATATACTGGCCCATCAAGTTCCTCTTTGGGTTTGATAATCCTCAACTCATTGCATTTCCAATAACTTGTCTCGGTTCAACAGGAGCGGCACTTGCCTTGGTTCCAAAGTTTCTCGAGCATGGGCTTATCAAGCCAAGTGATATCGCTGTTTTTACAGCAGTTGGTATGACTTGGAGTGGATACCTTAGTACGCATGTTGGCATGATGGATGCTCTGGGTTATCGTTATCTTACAAGCAAAGCTATTCTTTCGCACACAATTGGAGGGTTAGTTGCTGGATTTTCGGCGAACATTCTCTACAGAATGTTCTTTTAAGAAGGTTCTTTCAAGATAGTGTTAACTTGTAGTGATGAAAGAGTGTAAGTGAGAAAGAATGAGATTGATATTACCATTGTGCGTTTTCCAAAGATTCTTGACTACGCAAAAACCTTATGACCATTTTTGTACAAGCTGGTGGAACCGCATTTAGGACAAGAGAGTGTTGAGTTGTTCATATCGGGGAACCTGCTTTGTCAAGAGTTGGTTGGGGGGTGTCCCCTCTTTAAAGGATAATGCGGTTTTTGGAAAGTTTCAATACTTTTAGTTAACATTATC
>Ga0315298_1009974_pt1 | contig 11560 bp, 10 predicted proteins | sample WHS_1_MG_FD_203077 | JGI IMG/M metagenome (GOLD analysis project Ga0315298, IMG submission 203077) | Extremophilic microbial mat communities from Washburn Hot Springs, YNP, Wyoming, USA - WHS_1_MG | ecosystem: Environmental > Aquatic > Thermal springs > Hot (42-90C) | place: USA: Wyoming... | reverse complement strand
ACCCCATGACCTGCTTTGCGCACCAACGCAGCGCGGACCGCATCCTCTACACCATCTTCCAGTACAGTAACAAACGCTGGGCCGGATCCCTCCTCAAGGAGTTTACACACAAAAGTTGACACTACCCGGCCCCCAGGCTACTGGTCGGCCTCCGGCTCCGTCACCCTTCGGCTTGCCACCCGGATACGCCCGCTCGGACGGGAAACCCACAGGGATAGCCGGCCTGATAGCAGCGCCAGCAGGTCCTCCCCGACCAACTCCCGCCGCCAGCCCTCCAGCAGCGGCAGGTCGGGTGCGTGGCCGCCGTTGCCCAGGGCGCGGCAAAGCACCTCGAGGTCGTCGCGCGTGGCAACTATGGTGGGGGCGACATTGCGTTCCAGGCAACGCGAGCGCACGAAAGCCGTGGTCAACTCCACCAGGCCGTTATCCTCGCCGGGTGGTGCCGCCGCGTGCGCGGCTTCCGGGTGGGCCAGGCCTCGCTTGGCCGCCTCCCGCAAGCCGGGCAGATAGCGCGCCTCCTCACCGCTGAGCAGTTCGGCCGGCACCTCACCCTGCCCCGCGGCACGCCGGGCCAGGGTCACCAGGACCTCGTCCTTGATTATCCAGCCCCGCGGCCGGTCCTCCCGCTGGGCCACCCGCTCGCGCCAGGCTGCCATTTCGCGCAGCACCCCCATGGCGCGGGGCGTGAGTGACTTGCGGTCCTTGATGCGCAGGTATTGCTGCTCCGGTTCGGCAGGAAAGAGCGCCGGGGATTCGACCAGCCGCCGCTGCTCCTCTTCCGACCAAGCGGCGCGGCCAAGGCTGGCCAGCCGCTCCTTCAGGTGTTCGGCCACCGTCGGCAACCAGAGCACGTCCTCCAGCGCATAGCGCAGTTGTGCCCGCGTCAGCACCGGGCGCTCCCAATCGGAGGTGGACTCCGTCTTGGAGAGGTGCTTACCGGTAATGCGCTCCACCAGCGCCTGGTATGAAACCTGCGGCCCATAGCCCACCAGCGCCGCGGCCAGCATGGTGTCGAAAACCGGCTGGGGCACTTTGCCCGTGATCCGCGCGAAAATCGCCAGGTCCTGGCGTCCGGCGTGTACTACCTTCTCAATGCCGGGGTCGTAGAGAATCTCGAGCAGCGGGCCCAGCGATTTCACCTGGTAGCAGTCCACCACCGCCGCCGCCTCACCCGCCGCCAACTGGGTCAGCCGCAGGCGGGGGAAGTAACTGCTGCGCGTGGTGAACTCGGTGTCAAGGGCTACGCTGGAATGCTCGCGTAATCTGTCGCAAAAGCCGGCCAGGGCGGCCGAGTCGGTGATATACTGCAACGCTCTCGTCCGTAGTGAGGGGTCTGTATCAATTGTACCGTATTCCTGCCCGGGTGAAAATGGCGGCCGGCCCTGGCCCCGCTGGGCTGTGGCCCGACCAGGAGCCAACCGTCCCGGGGCTACCAGCGCTCCTGGTGCAGGTGTGGGGCCGGGTTGCGCTCGGGACGGGCTGACGGCGGTCGCTCCGGGTAGCCCAGGGGCAGGATGGCCAGCACCCCCATGTGCTCCGGAATGCCCAGCGTATCCCTCACCTTGCGCTCGTTGTCCTCGTCATCCCCACGAATGGCAATCCAGCACGATCCCAGTCCCAACGCGTGAGCCGCCAGCAGCATGTTCTGGGTGGCCGCGCTGGTGTCCTCAATCCAGAATGTATCTGAACGCTGCCGGTCGCCGCAGACTACCAGGATCACTGGCGCCTGTGCGGCAAAGCGGGCCCACTGGTGCGTATCCGCCAGCCGGCGCCGCATCGCCTCTTCCCTGACCACCACAATCTGCCAGGGCCGACTGTCATTCGCCGAGGGAGCGCAGATGCCCGCCTGCACCACCGCTCGCACTAACTCCTCGGGCACCGGCCGCGAAGAGTAGGAGCGCACGCTCGCCCGGTCTCTGATCGCCTGCATCAGGTCCATGGTGTACCTCCGCGCATGCATGGGGTGGGGTAGCCTTCTCCGCTCCCTCCCCCCCTCCTCTCGCCCGCTTCCGTCGGGAGTGGGCAAGACTCCATCGCGCCCCGGGCAGCACTTGTGGAATATTAGGGGTGAGCCTGTCCCCACACTGCCGGGCAGGATAGGGGCATATGAGCGAGTTCTTTCTGTCTTCACGGCGGCATGCCGGCTTTACGCTGATAGAAATGCTGATCGTGATCGTGGTCATCGCCATCCTGGCCGTCATCGTGATCCCGCGCTTGATGGGCGCGGGCCGGCGCGCCAAGGAAGCGTCTCTGCGGGCCAACTTGAAGCAACTGCGCGATGCCATTGAGCGCTTTGAGGGGGCCTGCGCCGCCTGGCCGCCCACCCTGGCGGACGTGATGGCTCCCGATGGTGCCAGCATCAGTGCCGATTCCGACGGCAGGGGCATCAGCGTGGACCGGATGGGCTACACCGGTCCCTACATTGTCACCGGCTCGGGCACCCTGCCGATTGATCCCATGACCGGTGCCGCGGACTGGAATTACAGCAGCGCCACTGGTCAGGTGAACAGCAGCAGCACGCTTACCGCCACCGACGGATCGCCGTACGCGACCTGGTAGCAGCAAGGCAGGCTGCAACCTAATCACATCAGGGGTAAGGCACAGTTATGACCGCTCTCATCAGGCGCCGGCGCGCGGCCGGCTTTACCATGCTCGAAGTGCTTGTGGTAGTCATCCTGATCGCCATCCTCACGGCGATCGTGATTCCGCGCCTGCTGGGCATGGGCCGGCGCGCCCGGGAATCGTCACTGCGCGGCGACCTGAAGCAGATGCGCGACGCCATCCAGCGTTTCGAGGGCGATTGCGCGGCTTGGCCCCCCACGTTGGAAGACCTCATGGTGCGCAGTGGCGACCAGATCAGCGCCGACCAGGATGGCCGGGGCTGTACCCTCGACCGCAATGCCTTCAAGGGCCCCTATCTGACCACCGGCAGCGGCACGCTCCCCGAGGACCCCATGACGGGCGCTGCCGACTGGGACTATGACAACAGCACCGGCACAGTCAGGAGCCGCTCCACCCTGACCGGCATCAACGGCATACCCTATTCGGAGTGGTAGTCACCCAGGTCGCCCAACTCGTACATCAGCACCGCGGCCAGGGCGATCCCCGCAGTTTCCGTGCGCAGAATGCGCGGTCCCAGCCTCACCGGGACCGCGCCTGCCGCTCTTAGCGCATAAACCTCGTCCGGCTGCCAGCCCCCCTCTGGCCCCACCACTGCCAGCACCCGCCGGGGGGCCCCCAGAGCACGCACTGCCGCCTTCAGCCCCAGGTCCGCCTCCTCCCATCCCACCAGACAGGCCTCGAAATGCCGGCAGCGGGCCGCCAGTTCGGACACGGTCTCCGGCGCATGCACTGCAGGCGGCCGCCTGCGCCCCGACTGCGCACAGGCCGCGCGCGCAATCCGCCGCCAGCGCTCCAGCCGCTGGGCCGCCTCCGTCTCCGGCCGCGGCACCGTGCGCGCGGTAAGCAGGGGGATAATGCCCGCCAGTCCCAACTCTGTACCCTTCTGCACCACCAGGTCCATCTTCTCGCCCTTGCCCAGCGCCTGGGCCAGCACTAACTGCAGCCTGGGCGCCCGCTCGGCCGGGTACTCGCTCTCCAGCTCCACCTCCAGCCGGTCGCGCCCGACCAGGGCCACGCGCCCCTCCCATTCCTGCCCCACTTCGGTGAACACCCGCAGCCGATCCCCCTGGCGCAGGCGAAGCACGCGCACCGCGTGCCGGTAACTCTCCCCCGTGAGCACCGCCCGCCCACCCTGGATGTCCGACTCGGTGATCAGGAAGCGTCCGAGGCGCATGCGCCCCTCCCCTGCCCCGCCCGCCGGGCGATCAGCGTGACCCATTCCCCTTCCCGCCGCGCGTCCTCCACCGCGAAGCCGTGCTCTTCCATGGCCGCACGCACCAGCGGCTCCCTGTCCTTCACGATCCCCGAGGCCACCAGCCACCCTCCCGGCTGCAGATGCGGGCCGAGCAGGGGGACAAGCGCCACCACCGCTTCGGCCACGATGTTGGCCACCACCAGGTCCACGCAAGCCCCCCCGGCCGCCTCCGTAAGGTCGCTTACCGCGACCTGCACCCGGTCCGCCACCCCGTTGCGGGCCACATTCTCTCGCGCCACCTCGGCTGCCGAGCGATCCACCTCCAGCGCCAGCACCGCCTGCGCCCCCAGGCGTGCGGCAGCGATGGCCAGGATGCCGCTGCCCGTGCCCACGTCCATCACCCGCATCCCTGGCCGCACCAGCCGCGCCAGCGCCCGCAGGCACCCCCGGGTGGTGGCATGCTGGCCCGTGCCAAAGGCCATCCCCGGATCTATCACCACGACCGCCTCGCCCGCCGCAGGCTGGTACTGCTCCCACGAGGGCACGATTACCAGGTTGGGGGCGATGCGCTCGCGTTTGAAATGCGCCTTCCAGGCGTTCTCCCACTCCTGGTCGGGGGATTGCCTCAGCACCAACTCCGCCTCTCCTGCCAGCCCCGCCTCCTGCAGCGCCCGCACCCGCGCCCGCACCCGCGCCACCCGCGCTTCCACCTGGTCATCCAGCGGCAGGTAGGCCCGAAATACCGGCGTGCCCCCCTCCCGGCTCTCCACCAGGCCACCGGCCACCTCGGCCAGGATCCCGGCCATGCCCTCGGCGAGCGCGGGATCCGCCCTCACCTCCAGTTCCAGCCAGCGGGTCACGGCTTCCCCCGGCGCACCGTGGCCATCCCGTGCGCCGGCACCTCGACCGCGCCCCCCAGCGCCGGATACGCCACCTGCACCGCCTGGTCATTGGTGTTGAGCAGCAGGAAGTCGCTCTCCCGCACCGTGGTATGGACGCCGTCCGCCACCCCGTCCAGCGGCTGGGGCACCCCGCTCGCTTTGAGCGCCGCCGCCACCACGCCCCGCAGCACTTCAGCGTAGCCCGGGTCGTCGAACTTGCCGCCGTAGCCCACCAGTGCGCCCTTGCCCAGGTTGCGCCGGCTGGTCTTGCCCGCCTGCGCCCGGGGCCACTCGGCAATGGGCTTGCCCTCAATGGTGACCACCTGGCCCAGGTCGGCGCTCACCAGCGTCCCGCCGTCCTTCACCCAGTCCTGCAGGCGCCGGGCCACGTCCTCGGGCAGGAGGTTCCCACCCACCGCCACCAGCACCCGGTAGTGCTCCAGGCCGCCATCCCGGATCAGCCCCTCGTCCGCCAGGTCGTAGTCGAAGAGGTCCCGGAAGCGCCGTGGCCGGTCGAAGCAGGTGCTCCAGTACTCGTCCGGGTGCATGGCCAGATAGGAGGTGGGCACCAGGAAGGCCACCGGCACCACCGGCTTGCCGGCCGTCAGCTGGGGAAGGTAGGTGCGGAACTGCCGCCGCCGCCCCACTGCGCTGGTCATGTTGCCGGAGTACTCGAAAAGCCCTGCCGCCCCGCTCGCCGCCACGTTGTAGATGCGCACCACCAGCCCGTTGGCATCCACCCCACTCGCCGGCTCGTAGGTGAAGTACGCGCCGTAGTGGCGGCCGGCCGTCCCCACCCACCGGGTCAGGCTCAGGTTGGCGGTATAGTCGCTGCCCTCGTTGGTGATGCGCACGCCCCCCCTGATCTCGGCCGCCGCCTTGCACTGGAAGGTGAAGTCCGAGCCGTGCGTGGGGTGCCCGTCCCCGCCCGTGCACAGGTAGATGCGGCTCTGGGGGAAGTGCTTGCGGGCAGTGCGCATCCAAAAGGTGACCCAGTCGTTCATGCTCCCCCGATACCATTCGATGAAGTCCAGCCAGCGCCGCCGGTCCCCGGGCTTGCCCATGTCCAGCCCCTTACCCGGCCGCCCGCCTTCGCCCACCGGCGGATAGTCAATGGCGGCCAGGGTGGAGAGCGACGTGCCCCAGGCCCGGTTCAGCGCCGCCACCGTGTGGTACTTGCCCGCGATTGCCCGGCGAAAGGCATCCCGGGCGTACTGGTCGCCGCACCAATAGCCGCCGTGCTGGTGATAGTCGCCCGTCCACCCGCCACCGCTCACTGGGAAGATTGCCTCGCCGAAGTCCCCCGAGATCCCCAGCAGCACCGATTCGATCACTCCCTTGTCGCCATAGTGCCGGGCGAACTCGGCCAGCACCCGGTCCACCTGCGCGGGCAGGTTGGGGTTCCAGATGGATTGCACCGCGCTGTCGGTGCCGTGCTCCAGGCAGCGGGCGCACACGTTTCCCGGACCTGCCTTGAACCAGTCCGGGGTGGCATAACTCGGGCCCACAATCACAAAGGGCACCCATTTCAGCCCCCGGGCCTGTAGTAACTCCACCTCGGTGTCATACACCGAGAAGTCCCACTTCCCCGGCTCGGGTTCCAGCGCGCTCCAGCGCACGTACGATTCCCAACTGGTCACCCCACAGCGGGGGAACCAGTCCAGCCGCAGGTCGCGAAACTGCCCCTCGATCTGCTCCCGGGGGGCCCTGGGGGCAAAGTTGGTGGCCCCCAGGATGACCTCCATTCCCTCCCCTGCCGACACCGGCTGCATGCTCATCTGCGCCTCCTGCACGGGCTGATAATCCGGTGGTTGCTCCCGGTACACTGCCACACTCGCAAAGTAATCGTTACCATCCTCCGGGTTGCCCACGTTCAGCCGGAAGTCGCCCCCGTTGCAGCGCCCGGCAAAGCGGGCGTCGGGCAGGTGGAAGTCTACCGTGCGCCAGGATCCACTCTCGCCCTTCAATACGTACCCCGCGGTCTTGAAGGCCCCCGGCAGGTCTGCCACCTTGCGCACGCTGTCATCCGTGGAGTCATACTCCAGGTACCACTCGTCTCCATCCTGGTCCAGGTACTCCACCCGTACGTAGCAGTCGTGCCGCCCCGGGGCCAGGAAGCCGTCGTCCACCTGGAAGTAGAGCATCATCCCCCCATCCTTGCGGGGGGCATTGGTGCGGCAAGGCCGGCCCGCCACTATCGCCGCCCTGGTCAGCCCATCCCCACCCGGCCGGTCCCCCACCAGGTGCAGCCCCGATTCCCGGTTGGTCTCTCCCAAAGTTATGGACGCGCTCTCCATCCCCCATAGCGGCAGCGCCACCATCGCGATCGCCACCAGACATACAAAACCGCGCATGCTCTCACCTCCGACCCCGCTCAGTCTTCTCTGGCCGCCACCAGGCGTCCTGCCCTGCAGACGCTCCCATAACCGTGTGCTTCGCTTGCCACAAACCGTGCCCTCTTGTCCCAGTATCGGCCAAGGCCGCGGCCCCTGTGTCGGGAACAATGGCCCTGGCACATCGTGGGGCAGAACTTGCTCCTGCCCCGGGGACCCGAGTGCCGGCTGCCTACACACAGCATCCAGGAGGTCCACATGGCCGTTCGCACGTCGGAAGCACAGTGGGAGGGCGACCTGCGCGGGGGCCGGGGCACAATGGTGGTCGGCAAGGGGGCGTGGGAGGGGCAGTATTCCTTTGCCTCCCGCTTTGAAGACGGACAGGGCACCAACCCGGAGGAGTTGCTGGCGGCGGCCCACGCGGGCTGCTTCAGCATGGCCCTCGCGGGCAACCTCGCCCAGGCCGGCTATCCCCCGCGCCGGGTACGCACCATCGCCCGGGCGACTGTCCTGCGCACGGGGGACGGCTTCGGCATCACCAAGATCGAACTGGAAACCGAGGCGCAAGTGCCAGGCATCAGCGAGCAGGCCTTCCAGGAACAGGCCGCCCTGGCCAAGGCCGGCTGCCCGGTCTCCAAGGCCCTGGCCGCCGTCCCCGAGATCACCCTGCAGGCCCGGCTGGTCTGACTGAGGTGACAGTTACCTATCAGTCGAACCTGCCACCCCGGCGCGTGGCCCATAGGTGACTATCCGGGGCGTCTTCGTTCCTGGCGGGGGGCCATGGAGAGGCTGCGCCAAGACGAGGCCGGGGCGCCAGTTCTGGCACAGGCTCCGGAGGGCCGTCCCTGCTTGGCCGGCTGCGGGCCGCCCTCATTCCCCTCTTCTCAGCCGTGGCCAGCGCCAGCGCCTACCGGTCTCTGGTGGAGCGATCTCCTCGGAAGTCGAAGGCGGCTGTGCAGGCGGAATGCTTTCGGTGGCTTCTGGCTGGCTGCCGCCTTCGGGCTGGACCGCGGGACTGGAGCGCCGCCGCCGGGAACGCCGGCGAGGGCGATGGGCCTCCCCGTCCGGAGTTGGCTCGCCACTCTGGGGCGGTACCTGTTCCGGCTCGGGGTGCAGCGTGCGCGCGGTGTTCTCGCCCGCCACCGGCAACGATTCCTGGCCGGCCGGATGCCGGCGCCGGCTATGCCGCCGCCGCTTGCCCGCGGTAGGCTCACCGGCTTCCGGTGCCGCTTCGGCCGGGGGTCCAACCGCCGGCTCCGGGGATGGATGGGCCGCCTCGACGACCGCCTGCGCGGCCTCCAATTCCGCCGCCACGGCCGCCTTGTGCCGCCGTCGCCTCCGCCGCCGCTTGGCGGCCGGGGTCTCCGCGGGTGGAGCCGCCATCTCCGCGGGCGGGAGCGACGTCTCCGCGGTTGCCACTGGCTCCTCGGCAAACAGGGGCGCGGCCACTGCCGGCTCGGCAGCGGGCTCACCAGGCTTGCGCCGGCGGCGCCGGCGCCGCTTGCGGGCAGGTGTTTCCTCCCCCTCCGGCTCCACCGCAGGCGGGGCCTCGGCCGGTGACTCCGGGAGCAAGGTGATCACTGTCTCCTCCTGCTCGGACGGCGCTTGGCCCTCTGGCTCGCTGGGCTTCCGGCGGCGGTGCCGGCGGCGGCGCTTGGCCGCAGGAGTCTCCTCTTCTGCCTCCCCGGTCTCCGGCTCTCCTCGCGGCGGGACGACCGCAATCTCCTCCGATTCCACCGGGGCCAGGGTGACCGGTTCCAATTCCAGCACCGGCTCCTCGGCCTTCCGGCGTTTGCGCCGCCGTCGCTTCTTCGCGGCCGGCTCCTGGGCTCCCGACACCTCAACAAGTTCGGCCCGTGCCAGCGAGGGCGACACCTCGATTACCCTCACCTTTACCCGGGGCTGGGTGATCTCACCGGGCGCGGCCACACTCACCAGGTAGCCGTTCCACATAGCAAGGGCCTCTGCTCCCTGGCTGGGGTCCTGGTCCACCACCTGTACCTCCAACTCGTCCCCGACGGAGGGGGTGGTGATGCGCTCGGCCAACTTGCCCAGGCTCAACGCCTCGATGCTATACTCCTCCACGTGCCCGTCCCTGGCCCGCAGGTAGAGCGGCTTACCCAGATCGCGGCTGAGACTCGCGGCGTATTCGGCGTCAGCCCCCACCAGGATAGTGGTCACCTTAGGGTGCGCCCACACCAGGAAGGCCTCGCCTCCCGCGGTGCGCGCAATGCGCGCCAGTTCCCGTTCGATATGCACCGCCATGGTAAGTGGGGTTTTCACCACCGCGGTGCCGCTGCAGTAGGGGCAGGGGTCGGTCAGGATTTCGGTCAGGCTCTCGCCGGTGCGCTTGCGCGTCATCTCCACCAGCCCCAGGGGGCCGATGGGGTGCATCTTGATCTTGGCCCGGTCGCGCTTGAAGGCTTGCTCCAGCGCCTCCGCGACCTGCTGGCGGTGCTTGGCCTTCTCCATATCAATGAAGTCGAGCACCACGATTCCCCCCAGGTCCCGCAGGCGTAACTGCCGGGCGATCTCCCGCGCCGCCTCCAGGTTGGTGTGGACAATGGTTTCTTCGAGGTCAGCCCCGCCGGTGTAGCGCCCGGTGTTCACGTCAATGGCCACCAACGCCTCGGTGGCGTCTATGGTCAGGTGGCCGCCGGAGGGCAGGCGCACCCGCCTCTTTAGCAGGCGGTCGATCTCGGGCTCGATGTTCAATGCGGAGAAGATGGGCGTGGGGTCCGAGTAATGGATAATGCGCTTCTTCAGGCTGGGGGCCATCATCTCCACCAACTCGCGGACCTCCTGGTAGACCCGCTCGTCGTCCACCAGCACCCGGGTCACTTCACGTGAGAGCCCGTCGCGAATCACCTTGGAGATGAGCGCCATCTCCTGGTGCAGCAGGGCGGGAGCGGAGACGTGCTTGGACTTCTCCATGATGCGCTCGGAGAGCGCCATCAGCAAGTTGAAATCCTTGCGGATCTCCCGGATCCCCTTGCCTTCGGATTCGGTGCGCAGGATCAGGCTGTGGTTCTCCGGGCGCAACTGCTCGCCGATGGCGCGCAGCCGGGCCCGCTCCTTCTCGTCGGTGATCTTGCGCGAAACGCCCACGTAGGCGCCGCCGGTGTAAAGCATGAGCACCAGGTAGCGGCCAGGCAGGGCGATGCGTGTGGTCACCCGCGCTCCCTTCGTGCCCATGGGCGCCCGCACTACCTGCAGCAGTACTTCCTGGTTGTGGTGCACCAGTTTGTTGATGGCCAGGTGCCGGGTAGAGGTGGGCGCGGGCACGCCCAGCACCTCCTGTTCCTCCCGGCGCAGGATGATGTCGTCCACACACAGGAACCCGTTGCGGTCCAGCCCAATGTCAGCGAAGGCCGCATCCATGCCGGTGACGACATTGGTGATGCGGCCTTTGTAGATGCTGCCGGCAACCCCGGGCTCGCGTTCCACGTGCAGTTCGGCTAACTCCCCGTCCTCGAGGATGGCCACACGGTTTTCGAGCCGCCCGGCGTTAATGATGATTTCCTTGTTCAACGACTGTCCTTTCTCTGCTTCCGCTTACCGCCGGCGGGGCAGGAGTCGGGACAGGCGCTGGCCGCTCGCTTTGGGCGGCGCCTTGCTGGCGGCAAAGAGGGCGAGACGGTGGATGTGGGTGGCGAACTGCGGGGGTACCAGCCCCAGCATGTCGAGCATCTCCTCGGGGCGCAGCGCGCCGGAAGAACCCAGCCGCAGCCGCAGGCGGAGCACTGCGTGCTCGCCCTCGGCCTCCACCACTTCGCCCAACCGCAACAGCGGCCTGGCATCGAACTCCTTGACCCGACCCTCGCGCACCCGCCGGTAGGGCAAGTGCTCTGCCTGCAACATCTCCTGCAGGCGATGGCTGAGGGCCTCCCCCGCCACCGGTCCCCACACTTCCACCCGGTAATCGGCGGTATCCAGGTCGCCAAAGGTAACCTTGCCGCCAGCGGCCGGCGCCGGCCATGCAGCCAGCACCTCGATGCCCACGGGCACGACCGCAGCCAGCCGCTCCTGGAAAATGTGGGGGTCCACCGGCTCGCTCATTTCGGCTGCCACCAACTCCGCCTGGCTGGTATTGCCCACGGAGAGTGGGGGGGAAAAGGCGAGCCGGGGGTGGGGGTTGAACCCGGCGGTGTAGGCCACCGGCAACTTGGCGCGCCGCAGCGCGCGCTCGATGGCCCGCATCCAGTCCAGATGTGAAATGAACTTCACCGGCTGGCCCTTCGCCAACCGGCACACGATCTGCTGCAAACTCGTAAACCTCGCTACCCTGCGCCGGCGGCCGCGGGGCAGGCCCCGCACAGGGTGCAACCTGCAAACCTGCAATCGGGCGTGCACTCACCCCGCAGGGCGGCCTCGGCCTGCGCCTGCAGGAACTGCTTGGTCACGCCGTATGAAATGTGATCCCAGGGCAGCGCCGCCGCCGGCGGCAGGGACCGCGCGGCCAGTGCCTGCGGGTCCATGCCATGCTCGGCAAAGGCCCGCTGCCAGGTTTCGAACTTAAATTCGTCGTT
>Ga0315298_1009972_pt1 | contig 11563 bp, 10 predicted proteins | sample WHS_1_MG_FD_203077 | JGI IMG/M metagenome (GOLD analysis project Ga0315298, IMG submission 203077) | Extremophilic microbial mat communities from Washburn Hot Springs, YNP, Wyoming, USA - WHS_1_MG | ecosystem: Environmental > Aquatic > Thermal springs > Hot (42-90C) | place: USA: Wyoming... | reverse complement strand
TTAAAGCACAAAGAGAATTCCATTTCAGATTCCCTTTTATTTCTGGCTCTGGAATAGCCCAGAATACTGTAGGGAAATCTGACTTTGCTAATATCTCTCCTAAAAAACCTCCTGCAAATGTAGTTGTTTGTATTAAAAGGAAATCAATTTTATACTGCCATTCTTCTAAAGTTTTCTGTAGTATAGAAGGCTCTTCTATTAGTGATGGATAAAATAGCAGTTCAAAAGAAAGTTTTTGGGAAAGTTTTAACAAAACTTCAATGGATCTATTATAAATGTCTTCCTTTTGATTTTTAAAAGTTTTCTGAGTTACCCCTAAAAATCCTAATTTTAGCATTCTTTCTTCTCCTTTCTAAATTTTTATTAAAATATTGTTTTTCTTAGCCTGAAGCTTTAAAAGTAACCCATAAGGGGTTAATTTGGATGTTATTGGGGGTTTTAACTTCTTAACATGTTTTATCCCTAAAATGTGCAAGTAAATATTATGAATATTAGTATAATTTTCTATATTAATTTCTAAAAGATCTTTATGATGGAGATAATTTACTTTCAAATTGCCATAAGTGTAATTAAAAATTTCTTCTCTCTCTTTTTGAGGAAACCATATTTCTATAATAGGGTCATTTAGTTCTTCAGTATTCTTTCCTATTTTTAAGAATCTTGGTATGATAGCTCCTTCTTTTACAAAAATTGGTATTCTATTTAAAGGTACTAAAAGATTATAAAATGTGCCTCCCTCAAAAGATTTTTTCTCCCAAAAATCATACCAAATACCATCTGGAAGATAAATATTTCTCTCATCTTTTTCTGTAAATAAAGGTGCTATAAGGATATCTTTTCCTAAGAGATATTCGTCTTCTATAAAGGGGGCTATGTAATCATTTGGGAATTCTAAGATTAGAGGTCGCATAACAGGTAAAGAAGATTTTTTACCCCAAATTGCGTAAGAATAAATATATAGTAAGAGAGAATATCTAAGGTAAACAAATTTTTTAAATATTCTTTCCCCTTCTCTTCCGAATTCCCATGGTTCTCTTGGAGTGGTACCATGAGCTCTTGTCAAAGAATTGAGTAATGCAAATTCACACCATCTTATAAAAAGTTTACTATCTGGTTTTACTCCATAAAATCCTCCAAGATCATGAGCCCATAGGATATTTCCTCCAGAAAGCATATAACTTAATCCACCTCTTAAAGATGTAAACATTCCTTCATAAGAGACTTCTGTATCTCCTGCCCATTGTACTGGGATTTTATGAGATCCTATATAACCTGATCTTCCCCAAACTATTCCTTCTCCTTTTTCTTCTTTTACTACTTCATATACTGTTTGGTTATATAAAAAAGCATAATAATTATGTAATTCTTCTCCTCTCATCCCATTATAGGCAATTACATCTTCAGGAATTTCTTCCCCAAAATCTGTTTTAAATGTATCTATACCCATCTTCAGAAGAGGTCTATGAAGATCTTTATACCATTCTCTCGCTTTAGGATTTGTTAAATCTACTATTCCTGCTGCTGGAGGATTATGAAGTCCCTGAAATTCTTCAGGTACCCATTTAATCTTTTTAATATTACCTTTCAAATCTTTAAGGAAAAATCCTTTTTCTTCTGCCTCTTTAAAAAGTGATGATTTTTCTGAAATATATGGATTCTCCCATAGGCAAATTTTAAAACCTAATTTTTTTAGTTCTGAAATAAGCCTTTTGGGATCAGGAAATCTTTCTAAATCCCATTGAAAATCAGTTTGATATCCATGTCTAAGCCATGCTCTTCCATCTAAATTTATAACATCACAAGGTATATTTTCTTCTCTAAGAGTTTTTGCTACTTTCAAAACTTCTTTTTCATCCCAGTAATAACAACGAGACATCCAAAGTCCAAAGCTCCAAAAAGGTGGAATTTCAGGTTTTCCTGTAATTGCATGGTATTTTTGTATTATTTCTATAGGTTCTTTACCAAAAAATATAAAAAGATCTAAATTAGGAGAAAAATCTTCCCAGTAATACCCAACCAGATTCTTATCGGGATGGGCTATATAGTGTCTTGTTTTATAATTAGTATTAAAGAAAATTCCCCACCCTTTTGTGCTCCAAAGAAAAGGAAGTGGCTTGTACGCTCTTTGGGTAAAAGTTCCATAAGCATCATTTACCCATATCTCTAAGAATTGAGAGTGTTTTTCATATGGTGTAAAAAATTCTCCTAATCCAAAAATTTTTTCTTCAGAGTTTAAAGAAAAGGTACCACAAAATCCCTTTTCTTTTTTTGCTAAAGGAGGAGTTAAATGAAGTAGTCCTACATTTCTATGGTTATCTAAAGAGAGTATTAATTTATTACCTGATTTAAAACTAAGGAAAAAAGGCTCAATAATGATTATAAGTTCTGTTTGTCTACCGGATAGTTTTATCAATTCATTTTCTCTTTTAAATTCTACAGGGATTGTACTAAGATTTATATCAGAAGTTTTAGCCTTATCGCTATAGAGTTGTAACCTCCAAATGTCGTTCTCATATATGTTTATTCTTATTCTTATGAATGTTTGATCTTCTAACTCTAAAATTCCTAAAAGATTTCCATTTTCAATTTTATACTCTTTTAGTCTTTTTACTCTTATATCCATAGTTAAGTTATCCTTTTACACCTCCTCCAGAAAGTCCCATAATAATATATCTTTGTAGTGTTAATGCAAGCACAAAAACAGGTAAAATTATTAAAATTCCAGCAGCACTCATTTTTCCTACTTCAGGGGCGTACATTCCTACGAAAGTTGTAACTAACATGGGAGCGGTCGTAGTTTTAACATTGCTTAGAACTAAGGTATATATAAAGTCATTCCAAGATCCTAAAAAACAGAATATTATTGCAACAATGATGCCTGAGGATACTAAAGGGAAAAATATTTTTGTGAATACTTTTATGTAAGAACAACCATCAATTAAAGCTGCTTCTTCAAACTCTTTAGGAATTTGTTGAAAGAAAGGTAAGAGAAGCCAAACTACATATGGAAGATTGAAAGTTGTATGGGCTAAAATCATTCCAGTATAAGTATCTAAAAGTCCTATTTTTCTAAACATATAGTAAATAGGAACTGCTAAAGCAATCTGGGGTATCATTCTAGTAAATATTATCCCAATACTTATTTCTTTTTTCCTTTTTAAAGGGAATCTTGCTAAAGCATAAGAAGCTAAAGAACCACCTAAAACAGAGAAAAAAGTTGTCCAAAGAGCTATGTAAATACTGTTGAAAATATTCTTAAAAAAAGTTGTTTCTCTAAATACACCTATGTATTGTTCAATTGTTGGTTTAAAGGGATGAAATGGAGTAGGAGAGGTCCAAATAGCCATGTTTGTTTTTATACTTGTCAGAAAGAGCAATATTACAGGAATAAGCTCAATTAGGACTATAATTAAAGCTAAAATAAATATTAAACTTCTAATTACTTTTTTTCTCACAGTATCACCTCAATATTCGTAAATTTCTCTACTAAATATTCTTGTAAGTCCAATTGCACTTATAATCATGGCAATAGTAGTTAATATATAGCCTGCAGCATTTGCGTATCCCATCTGGAAAAATCTAAAGGCATTCTTATAAATAAAAATAGATAAAAATGTGGTAGCATTTCCTGGTCCCCCTTCTGTCATCACATAAACCTCTGAAAAAATTCTTAATGCGTCAATTAGTCTTAAGAAACATGCAACTGTAATTGCAGGAATTAGAAGAGGTAAAGTGATACTGAAGAAAATTTGAAATTTGCTTGCACCATCTATAGCGGCTGCTTCTTTAAGTTCTTGTGGAAAATTGGATAAGGCAGCATACAAAGTTATAAATATAAAAGGCCACGTTCTCCATACATCTTGAAATATTACAGCAATAAAGGTTAAAGTTCCATTACTTAACCAATCTACAGGTTCTTTTCCTAAGAACCTATAAATAGCCCCAAAAACCCCGTAAGTAGGATGGAGAATAAATCTCCAAGTTGTGCCTGAAAGTGAGGGAAGGATGAAGAAAGGAAGAAGAAGTAAAGTTCTCATTATATTATTACCTTTAAATTCTATTTGAAAAAGCAATGCAATTAAAAGGCCTATAATTAATTCTAAAGGAATAGCAATACAAATGAAAATTATCTGAATTTTTAAAGCATGCCAGAAAAGAGGATCTTTAAAAAGATTAATATAATTTTTAAGACCAATAAAAGATGGAGGAGTAATTTGTGTAAGTTCCCACTTATGAAAAGACATATAAAGAGAATAAACTAAGGGATAAATTAGCATTAGAATTAGAAATGCAATAACAGGTCCAAGGAATATAATATTATTTATAATCTGGCGGGGCTTAACCCCGCCAGATTTATTTCCTCTATTGGACATAGCCCTCCTCCTTTAGTATCTTGTATATTTCATTATACATAGAATCTATCGCTTGTTCTGGAGTCAGTTCACCACTTATACCTTTTGTCCAGTAAACTTGGATTACCTCTGATACTCTTGCATAGTCTTTAAATCTTGGTCTACTTATTCCATATTTAAAGGCTTCTAAACTAGCTCGATACCATTTTCTTGTTTTTTGTAATTCTGGATCAGAAAGGAGATCTTTTCTAACAGGGGACATTCCAGCCTCTATAAGCTTTTTCCCTGCTTCTTTTGAAGCCCACCAATAAGCGTATTCAGCAGCTGCTGTTTTATTCTTAGAGGCTTTTGGAATTCCAAGAATCCAACATCCTGTAACAGCAACCCTTCTTGCAGGACCAGCAGGTGGAACCATATACCCAATCTTTCCTGCTACTAAAGATTGTTTTGGATCTTCATGATTTGGAATTAAAGCTGGCCATTGGAACATTACTGCAATTTGTCCCATATTAAATGCTTGAATTCTTTCAGTATGTCCAAAAGAAAGTTTACCTGGAGGTGCGGTTTCTAAGAGTTCTTTATAGAATTTAATAGCTTCTATAGCTTTTTTCTTATCAAGGGCTAATTTTACAGCCTTTCCACTTACTTTAAGAATATCTGTTCCAAAGGAGGACATTATAAATACTGCTTCAGCTGTTACTCCCTCAGCTTTTATAGTGAATGGTCCAAATCCATACATGTTAGGTTTTTTAGCAAAAAATTTTGAAACATCTAAAAGTTCTTTAAAGGTATTTGGTGGATTTAGCTCATATCCATATTCTTTCTTAAATTCTTCTTTATTTGTGGGATCTTCAAATAGATCTTTTCTATATATATAAACATAAACATTACCATTTATAGGCAAACCACGAGCTGATCCTTCCCAGATAGCCGCATTAACAGCTCCCTCTACAATATCTTTTAAATCTACTTTTTCAAAGATTTTTCCTTTAGGCCATAATGGATAAGGAAGTAATAAATCTCCAAATTGTGGTACAAAAGGTTCATCAATAGAAACTAAGTCATAATCTGTTCTATCTAAGGATATACCTACTGCTGCTTTTTCAAGTACGGATCGTGTGGGAAGTGCTATAAAATTAACTTTAATTCCTGTCACTTTTTCAAATTCTGGAATTAGAGATTTTACAGCTTTAGTATGAGCATCATCCCAAACTAATACATTTATTGTAGTTTTGTAAGGCGTCGTTTGAGCTAAAACAAGACTTAAAATTAAAATTGATGATATTAAAAGAAATACTAATTTAAATTTCATTTTGGAACCCCCCTTAAATATTTTTTTATTATATTATGGGCAAATAAAATTATGTTTTTCTCACCCCCCTAAATTTTTTCTTTAATACAGGCACCAAGAAATTTCCCCCATATAGAATTGCTATATTTTTTTCTTCTTCATTTATAATATTTTCAAGATTTTTACTTGGAATTTTAACAATGAATTTAGATATGTTGGGATGAAAATCAAAATCACAATAAAGATACAATTTATATTTTTTGGCAAGTTCCAGAAAGAATAAAAGTTTATGCTTTCCTACCGAAAAATTACTTCTAAGTTCTTCTAAAGTTTTGTCAATATCATACAGTTCTTCTGTTATCTTTTTAAAATCTTCAGAGCCCCACCCTCTTGAACAAGGGGCAAAGACAATAATTTTCCCTCCATTTTTTGTAATATAGCTGGCATGTCTAAATGCCTTTTGAGTTTGATAGAGATCTTGATCTTCTGGATATCCTCCTGGAGAAGTGATTACTACATCATACTCTTTATTAACTTCCAGACAATATATTTCTTTTGATTTTTCTACTGCTTTTTTAAATGAAGTTGCTACTTCTCCAGCTATTATATTTATTACACTTTTTTCTATATCTTGGATCAGATTGATAGAGAAAATATTAGGGATTCTCTTACTAAAATTAACAACCCAATTCAAAACTATATTATCCTCAATACCTGCTTTTAGATCATAAAAGAGTACCTGTTTGTGTGTTTTATTTATAGTTTCTCTATCAGAAAGTCCAGGAATTATACTTTTGGGAGGACCTGAGAAACCAAAAATCTGATGAGGGATTACGTCTCCTATTATTATTCTTGCATCTGCTTCTATAAATTCTTTATTAATTCCTACTTTTCCTAAATTCTTATCTTCTAAGAAAATTAAATCTTTATCAGGATTATGTTTTATTATTTCAAGAGAAAAGCCACAAGATATATCAGAAAAATCATAAATTGTATTATCAATATGTAATCCTGTGGCTACTATAATTTTTATGTTTTTCCCTTTAAGTCCTTTTTCTCGGAGATAATTAAATAAAATCCCAAGTATTTCCTTGTTATTAATAGGTCTAGTATCATCTTCTATACTAATAGCAATATTATTTTTATCTTTTAGAAATTCAGATAAAGATCTGCTACCTATAGGATTTTCTAAAGCTTTATAAAGTAATAAGTCTAAAGGCTCCCTAATTTTTATTTCTTTAGGTTTAAGAATCTCAACCTGGTAAGGGATTGTTATTTCTATGCTATTTTTACCGTATGGAAGATAATAATTAAACATTTTTATCGTGGAACTTTCTCCCAATCTTTTAAAAACTGTTCTAAACCAAGATCAGTCATAGGATGCTTGAAAAGAGACATAAGGATATCAAATCTCATAGTTGCTACATCAGCACCAATTAAAGCAGCTTTTACTACATGCATAGGATTTCTGATAGCAGAAACAATTACTTGAGTTTTAAAACCATAATTGGAATATATTTTCTTTATGTCTGCTGCTAAATTTATCCCCTCCTCACTGATATCATCAAGCCTACCCACAAAGGGACTTACATAAGTAGCTCCTACTTTTCCTGCCAAAAGGGCCTGGGATGGAGAAAAAACAAGAGTTATATTTGTTTTTATTCCCTTTTTAGAAAGGATTTTTGCAGCTTTTATTCCTTCTTTTATAGCTGGAATTTTAACTACAATATTAGGAGAAATTTTAGATAGCTCTTCTGCCTCTTTAACAATTTCTTCAGCATTAAGACTCACAGCTTCTACACTTATAGGGCCATCTACTATAGAACAAATATCTTCTATAAGTTCTTTAAATCTTCTATTTTCTTTAGAAATATGGGTTGGGTTTGTAGTTACGCCATCAATAACTCCTAATTCCCAAGCTTCTTTTATTTCTTGAATGTTAGCAGTATCCAGAAAAAGCTTCATTCTACCCCTCCTCTCAAGTTAAAACAAACAGTTTTAATTTCCGTCATTTCTTCTAAAGCATATTTAACTCCTTCTCTTCCAATGCCACTTCCTTTAACTCCACCATATGGCATAAAATCTGCTCTATAAGAAGGAGCGTCATTAATCATAACTCCTCCTACTTCTAATTTCTTGATAGCATAAAATGCCTCTTCAATATTATTTGTAAAGATACCTGCTTGAAGACCGTATTCAGAATTATTAGCTATTTCTATAGCTTCAGAAAGTTTGTTAAAGGAATTTACAACTACAACAGGTCCAAAAACCTCTTTTGAGAATAATTTTGCTTCTGTTGGGACATTTATTACTACTGTAGGTTCAAATAATGTTTTTTCTCTTTTGCCTCCAATAACTATCCGTGCTCCCATTTCTTTTGCCTCTTTTAACCACTCTTCTATTCTTTTTGCAGATTCTTCGCTAATTACTGGTCCCATATCAGTATCTTCTTTCATAGGGTCTCCTACTTTAATTTTTTTCACTTCTTCAATCAATTTTTCCAAATATTCATCAAAGATTTCTCTTTGAACCAAAACTCTTTGTACTGAAATGCAGACTTGTCCTGCTACTGCATATCCACCTCTAATAGTAGCAGAAACTGCAGAGGAGATATCTCCATTCTTTGAAAGAATTAAAGCAGAGTTAGAACCAAGTTCTAAACTAATTTTCTTTAATCCTGCATTTTTAAGTATTTCTATACCAACTTCTTTACTTCCTGTAAAACTTATCATCCTTATTCTCGGATCTTTTACAATAGCATTCCCAATAGTGCTTCCAGGCCCTATAACTACATTTATAGCTTCCTCGGGAAGTCCTGCTTCTATTAAGACTTTTGCTAACTTGATATCTGTTAAAGGAGTTATTGTAGAAGGTTTAAATACGATTGAGTTTCCCCCTGCTATGGCGGGAGCGATTTTGTGGGAAGCAAGAACTAAAGGAACATTAAAAGGAGTTATTGCAGCTATAATACCTACAGGAACTCTTATAAAATAGCCTACTCTTTTCTCTCCATTTAGAACGCTCTCAAAAGGAAGAGTTTCTCCATGAATCCTCTTGGCTTCTTCGCTGGCTAATCTAAAAATTTCAATTGCTCTTCTTACTTCAATTCTTGCTTCTTTTATTGTCTTTCCTACTTCTTTGACTAAAGTAAGCGCAAAATCTTCTTTATTTTTCTCTATTATTTCTGCAGTTCTTCTAAGAATTTCAGATCTTTCAAATAAACTCATCTCACCCATAATTTTTTTACCCTTTTCAGCTTTTTCTATAGCTCTTTCTACATCTTCAAGGGTTGATTCAGGAATAGTTTCTATAATAGTTCCATCATAAGGATTATAAATGTTTATCATTTTTAGCATCTTTTGCACCCCTTTTTATTTCCATTTTTGTAAAAAATTTTATCAGTATAAATTTAAAATGTCAAGTTGAAAATTTTAAATTTAAAATGTATAATTTGAAGTAAATTAAAAATATAGAATAAAAACATAAAAAAGAGGGAGAAGGATGAAAAAATTGGAACCTATTGAAGATTTCCTTATTTCTGTAAAAGTCTATGAAAGTATTAGGGAAGCAATAATTTCTGGTCAGTTCTCCTCAGGAACAAAACTAACCGTAGATATGTTAAGCGAAGAACTAAAAGTAAGCAGAACTCCTGTTAAGGAAGCTTTAGTGAGATTAGAAAGAGAAGGTTTAGTAGAAAATATTCCCAGAAGGGGAATGTTTGTGGCAAGGATTGATATCGAAGATGCTATTGAGATCTATGAGTTAAGAGAGGTTTTAGAAGGATTTGCAGTGAGGAAACTTTGTGAAAATTTAGATGAGGAAACTCTTAAAGAATTAAAAGAACTTTTAGAAGAAGGAGAAAAATTTATATTTCAAGGTGAGCTGAAAAAATATTCTGATGTTGATGAAAAGTTCCACAAAATTATTTGGGACAAAAGTAAAAATAAGAGACTTTTTAAATTTCTTGAGAATATTAGAAGCCAAATAAGACTTCTTATGGCGAGTTCTGTAAATATTCCCGGAAGAGCAGAAGATTCTCTCGAAGAACACAAAAACATACTTAAAGCATTAGAAGAAAGAAATCCTAACCTTGCTGAAGAGTATATGAAACTTCATATAAGAAATACAAAGGAAGTAGCTTTGAGAACCTATCTTGAAAAATCAAAAACAAAGGGGGTAAAACAGATATGAATCCTAAGTTTTTAGTTCATCATGAAAATGATAATGTGGGAGTTGCAGTAGCAGATATAAAAAAAGGAGAAAAAGTGAAAGGATATTACTTAGATGAAGGAAGATGGATAGAATTGGAAGCTTTGGATGACATTCCATTAGGACATAAGATTGCACTTCAAGATTTTTCAGAGGAGGATTTAATTATTAAATATGGAGAAGTGATAGGTGAAGCAGTAAAGGAGATTAAAAAAGGTGAGCATGTACATGTTCATAATATTAAAAGCAGGAGGTGGTAAAAAAGTGAATAAAGTTACTTTTAAAGGTTATATTAGACCTAATGGGAAAGTAGGAGTTAGAAATTATGTAGCTGTGATATCAGTAGATGATATATCAAATACAGCTGTAGAAGGAGTTTGTAAATTAATTTATGGCACTCTTCCTATTACTCATCCTTATGGGAGACTTCAATTTGGAAAAGATTTAGATCTATTTTTTCGTACTCTGATAGGCACAGGATCAAATCCTAATATTGCTTCTGCTATAGTTATCGGTATAGAGGAAAAATGGACTATGAAGATTGCAGAAGGAATAGCAAAAACAAAAAAACCTGTTGAGGCTTTTTACATTGAAGGTTCTGGTGATCTTAAGACTATAGAAAAAGCGTCTCGTATTGCACAAAAATTAGTTCAAGATGCTTCAGGGATGGAAAGGGAAGAAGTAGAAATTTCAGAACTTGTTATGAGTATAAAATGTGGTGAATCGGATACTACTTCAGGACTTGTTGCAAATCCTACTGTAGGAAAAGTAGTTGAAAAACTACTTTCTTATGGAGGAACAGTTCTCTTTGGAGAAACATCAGAATTAACAGGAGGAGAACATATTGTGGCAGATAGAATAAAAGATGAAAAAGAAAAAAATAAATTTTTTGAAATATTTAACGAATACCAAGAGTTTATAAAAAAAGAAGGTAAAGACCTTTTAGGTTCTCAGCCTACAGAAGGAAATATAAAGGGAGGGTTAAGTACAATTGAGGAAAAAGCATTGGGTAATATCCAAAAGATTGGTAAAGCTAAGATAGATGGAGTTCTTGAAATGGCAGAGACTCCTCCTGGAAAAGGACTTTATTTTATGAATACATCTTCTGCAGCAGCAGAAGCTATTACTTTATTTGTTGCAGGAGGTGCAGTAGTACATCTTTTCCCTACAGGACAAGGAAATGTAGTGGGAAATCCTGTTGTGCCTGTTATTAAGATATCAGGAAATCCTAAAACTGTTTCTTCTATGTCTGAACATATAGATGTTGATGTAAGTAAAGTCTTAACATTAGAAGAAAGTTTAGAAGAAGCTGGAGAGAAACTATGGAATTATCTTTTAAAAGTAATTTCTGGAAGATTAACTTGTGCAGAAGTTTTAAATCATAAAGAGTTTGTATTAACAAAATTATTTAGAAGTGCTTGAAAATGAATTTTCTGTGAAGGGAGGAGAAAAATTCTCCTCCCTTTAAAATTTTATTTTGCTGTTTAAATATAGTGAATACTAAAATAACCCCTAATATTTGTAAAATTAGGCACTTGGTAGGGACATAGGTACCACTTTTAAGGAAGTCAGATAAAATCTTGATAAAAAGACCTGCAGCTCTTAATAACTCCTCTAAAAGTATAACAGGAAAAGTTAATACATGGAAAGAATGAAACAAAACTCTAAAAGATGATAACTTCTCAAAAGGAGTCTTACCATTCATACCAAT
>Ga0315298_1009969_pt1 | contig 11563 bp, 7 predicted proteins | sample WHS_1_MG_FD_203077 | JGI IMG/M metagenome (GOLD analysis project Ga0315298, IMG submission 203077) | Extremophilic microbial mat communities from Washburn Hot Springs, YNP, Wyoming, USA - WHS_1_MG | ecosystem: Environmental > Aquatic > Thermal springs > Hot (42-90C) | place: USA: Wyoming... | reverse complement strand
CCAGCCTTGAGCCGTCCGACCAAGACCTGAAAACATACCTGGTTCCTCCCGGCTCCTCCTCGATCAGGGGGACGACTACTTCGTGGAATGAACCGGGAACCCAGCGGAGAACTACTGGGAGACTAGTGTAAACAGTTCCGTCCACAGTGATTATTCCCTGCCTCGGACTCTTGTCAAAGGTAACTGTGTAGAGCCCCGCCTCCCAGTTCGCCACCGCGGTCTTCGGCCTATTCATGATTATCGGGTTGCTTGTGAGCCCGGTTCCCGAAGCGTCGCCACTCCACCCGGTGAAAACGTACTGCACCCCGCCCTCCACCACATTCCCGGTTTCAAGCGTTGCGTACGCAGTAGAACCCTCGTCATACCATCCTGAGCCTCCGGGAGTATCGTGAAGCGAAACCACGTTCAGATAGTGCTGGACTGAGAAGTATGCTGTCACAATCACATGTACGCCAGGAACCGTGTAAACATGGGTCTGGGCTCCGCCGTCGCTCCACCCTGTCCACACGTATCTAGTACCCGTTGGGCCTGGGACTGTTGAAGCAGCCTCCAGCACATGGGTCGATCCAATTACCCATGTGAATGTCACCGGCGTGGCGTGGGGCACGCCGTCAACCCTTACGAAGCCTCCTCCTGTAACGGGGCTTGAAGTGATGGTTATTGAAACAGTGTTTGAAACAAATTTGGCGGTTAGACTACCTGCTCCACCCACGTTCATAATGGTTGTCTGACTCGTGTAGTCGTCCACAGTCACTCCGCCGGTCACTGTCCAGCTTGAGAACAAGTAGCCAGCGGGAGCATTGGAAACGATCGTGACAGACGCTCCCTCGTCGTAAAACGCGCTCTCACCATTACTCCTGACCACTCCCCCAGCGGTTATCGTCCCGTACGCCGGGATCGTGTAGAAAGTAACCCTGTACTGGGTGATCCAGTTGAAAGTAATTACGTGGGGGCTTTGAACATCGTTGAAAGCATAGCTTGTGCTCCCGTCTTCAACAGGCGGGTTCACGTCCAACGTGTAGCCTGTGCACCTGTACCTCACATCCTCCGACTCGCCCGCCGGCGAGGTTACGCTCACCGTGAGGCTGCCACCCTGGTCTACCCACTGGGACGGTGTTGGAGAACCATAAGCACTGTTCACCTGAATCCAGAACTGCTGCTTCCAGTAGAACACTATCGTGTGCGGCGCCTGCACGTTTGTGAAAGTATGGCTTGTGCCCTCTTGAACAGGATTCTCGTCGACCGTGAAGCCTGTGCAGACCCATTGATGGTCGTTGGCCACGACTTCAGCCGGGCTTGTTACTGAGGCTGTGAAGCTGCCTCCCTCGTCCACCCAGCCTGAGGCAGTTGGGCTTCCGTGAGCACTCAACACATTAATATAGTATTGAGCCTTGTAGTTTCCAGTGACTGTTGCTGGGCCCGTGGCAACTATGGGCGAGGCTGGGCCTGTTATACTGTCCAGCCTGAACCTCTCGCCGGAAACACTGCTTGAAACAAAGGCTTCGTAGCTGTAGCTGACCGGGGAACCGCTGTCCACCCATATGGTGAAGGGTAGGTCGCCGTAGGTCTTTGCTGAACCACCTACCGTGACAACTGTTCCGACAACCGTCTCATCTAACCCATTCTGACTAAAAGTGATGCAGTACTGAGTCTTCCAGTTGGCCAGCGCTGTTTTAGGAGCGTCCATCGTAATCGGGCTTGAAGGCGACGTTGCTCCTGAAGCGTCGCCGCTCCAGTGAGTAAAGACGTATTGAACACCTGCTGGCCCAGCTACCACCAGCGGAGACACCGTAGCATAGGCTGTAGTGCCCGAATCATACCATCCTTCTCCACCTGTAGTACCGTGGTCTGAAACCACTGTCAAATAGTACTGGGTCTTATAGGAACCGGTGACCGTCACAGGGCCTGAAACAGTCAAGGGTGAGGATGCATCAACCCCAGTCAGAACGTACTGCTTCTGATTAAAGGCTACAACCAGCGGACTCTTATAGTTGAAAACAATGCTTACTCCAGCATCATACCAAGCGGCATGACCACCTCTGTCATAATCAACACTGTTAACAGTCATAACTATTCCAGTAAAGTCGCTGCCGACGCCTGTCTGAGTGAAGGAAACTAAGTATTGAGTCCTGTAGTCGGCCGTTATGCTACCTGAAGCAGTAACAGTAAAGGAGGAGTCGCTTTGCAGCGTCGACAAGCCAGATGTGCTGGTCCAGACATACTGTTTGTCTGTTCCTACAGATAAAGGTGACTGGAACGCGAAGCTATGAGTACTGTCTTTATCCCACCAGAATTCTGCGGGAAGAACATTAGTATCGCTAAGACCATAGTTGGCACCATCTATCGTCAAAACTGTCCCAGTGAAATCAGTTCCGACTCCAGATTGAGCAAAGGTGATTTTGTACTGTAGCCTGTAGTTTGCAATCGCGGTCTTTGGACAATCCATAAGAACTTCTGCTTTATTACCAATTCCGGTTGGAGTAGCTCCTGTCCAAGATCTGAAGTCGTATCCGGATTCGCCTGCAATCTCGTCAACAATTTGGACAGCATCAACTGTTGCTGTTGTTCCAGCATCATACCAGCCTTCGCCAGAGACAGCGGCCGGATTGAGGGTTAAAACCTCAGTTGGATCAGTATTCACGGTTAGGTAATATTGAGTATTGTAGGTGCCTGTTATTGTTAGAGGGCTATTCACTGTTTGAGGTTGAGATGGACTGACTCCGGTGAGAATGTATCTTGTGCCCGCACCATCATAGACTATGTTTTCATATGTATATGAGATACTTGAACCCGAATCGACCCAGATGGAGAATGGAACAGTATCAGTCACAGGTGTACCGCCGTCAATCGAGTACGTTACAGTAGGCGCTATGCCAGAGCCTGCCTGAGCAAAGGAAACTAAGTATTGAGTCTTGAAGTACGCGGTGTAGGTGATGTTCCCGGTTGCGGACACAGAATGGTTAATGTCCCCACCATCACTCCAAGAAACCCACGTGTAGCGTGTGCCTCCATTTAACTGTGGGGAGGAGGTGCCTATCCCGTGCACAGAACCCTTCAGCCAGGTGAAGGTTTTCGGAGACACGTAGGTGGTGCCGTCCACCGTTATGTTCAAGCCCTCTGGCTCCGTGGTAACGGTAACCGTAAAAGTTTCGATTATGATTATGGCGCACGCTTCTGCCTGATTATCGTTTCCAGGCGGCTGCTGGTGATACAGCCTTACTCTAACTATCCATTCTCCTCCTGAATTCAAAGTCCGAGTGTCTGAGAAATTGTACTCGTAATGGCCTCCCGTCATATCCTTAAGAGGCGGTAGCTCCGCATTATTATTCTGGAAAACAACTACTCCTCCGTGCTCCCAGACAACCTGAACATGATACTGGTTAGGCTGTCCCGGGGGACACTGGAAGCCGACGTATCCCTCAACGGTAATAAGGTTGCCATTCTGAAGCGGAGGATATATCACGACAAAAGAGCCGGATGCAGCAACCATGGTGGGACTTGGCGGCAAGGCAAGTGGAGACAGGAGCATTAAAACCAGGAATAATGCTCCTTCTCGAACTCTTTCCAAAAGCCCATTGCCGCATAAACGACGTTTTGATTCGCGCAATTTGTCTTTCCGCACTGTTACAAACAGCCTATTATTTAAATCTTCTTCGAAAAAGGCATTTTCAGGCTTCTTTTTTTAAAAAAAGTACGTTTTAGCACTTTTCATGCAAAATTTTTAACTTATTATCGTTTTTCCAACGGAATTGGCTGGATCGTCGTTTTCCCCCGTACTCAGCCCGTTTCTGAGAAGCCCTGGAGAGACAGCTACCTATTCTCAGAATCTTTATTTAAAAGCTTCAAGGGTCTTGATTCATGCGTGTTCTGGCTGTAAACGGGTCTCCGCATAAAGAGGGGCTTTGCAAAAAGGTTTTGACGAGGATGCTTGAGGGGGCTGAGGAAAAAGGGGCTGACGTGGAGCTCCTAGACCTTTCTGAGAAAACGCTTCAGCCCTGCTCGGCCTGTGTGAACGCCGAATGCTGGGGAAGCATGAAGTGCAGCATAAATGATGATGCTTTGGTGCTCAGGAGGCTTTTCAACGAGTGTGACGCACTCATCCTTGCAGCACCGGTTTACTTCCTCTCCGTAAACGGGCTTGCAAAGAACTTCATGGATAGGATGAGGAATTATCGCGGGGGGATGAGGCCCTCCGCCGCAGTGGCTGTAGCAGGCGGAACGGGTAAGGGCTGCGTAACAGCGCTTCAAGAGATCTGCAGGTGGATGATGATAGTTGGCTTCAAGCCTGTTGTGGCTCAGCCTGTTACGAGGTATAATCTTGACCTAGCCATGGGATGGGCTAGGCACTGGGGCCGGATGCTCGTTGAGAAAGCTTCCGTTGAGGAACGGGACGACCTTTACAGTAGACTTTTAGAATACGGGAGGCTGCCGTACATGGGATACACGGCTACGGATGAAATCCTTTACCTGGCTAGGTCTGCGGTCGACGCGCTGCTCAGGAGAGGCGTGGTGGAGCAGACGGCTGAGCTCACATGCCTACTGGAGGAGGCTGAAACCAGGCTTAGGCTGGGCGACCCGGAGGAGGGGTTGAGGCTTGCCGTCGAGGCTCATGAGAAGAGCATGCGGCTCTTCAACAAGCTTCATTAGCCCGTAGTGGTCTGTTCAGATCTTCCTGCAGACATACTTGTCCCCCAGACTCAGCACGACGACTTGGAGGGATAGGCCCCAGCGCCGGGCAATCTCCTCCACTAGCCAAGGGTCTTCACGCGTCCTTCTCCAAAGATCCCAGTGTAGAGGTATGAGTGTTCGGGCACCAAGGTCTCTCGCCGCCTCAACCACGTCGCAAGCATTCATGTAATACTTGTGGCCGCTTGGGTTTCTTCCAAGGGACAGGAAGGCGACGTCGACACCGCCATGCTCCCCGATTCTTGAGAAGGCTTCTGTAAACTTGCTGTCGCCAGCGTGGAAAAGCTTTACTCCGCCGGCCCTTATTATGAAGGATGCTGCAGACTCCGCGTCAGGGTCGTTCGCGAACCATGCTGTCACGTCCACATCCTTGAGGCTGAAGGACTCTCCGGGTTTAAGTATGACAACCCTATTCTCCTCCACTCCCCACTGGAGAAAACTGCGGCAGGAAGACTCCGGCCCAATGAACCTGGCTCCCGTATTCCGGGCGACTGCGAGAACCGTCCTCTTTTCACAATGATCCTCATGCTCATGCGTCGACAGGAATATGTCGCAGAGCCGGATATCCTCCGGGTCCAGCGGAACAGCGATCATCCTGACCCAGTCGCTCGAAGCACTCGACCCCAGGAAGGGGTCTATGAGGAGGCAGGTTGAAGATGTTTTGATGAATAGGCCGGCTCCCCCTATGCTCCAGGCAACAGCCGAGTCTTGCTCGACACGCGTCTTCTCAACCTCGTCGAGAAGCAGCCTACCCCACTGGCTCAATCCAACCATTTTTAAAATGAAGCTTGTATTTAACCATGGCGGGCGGGGACGGGTTTAAATCCAGCCTAGCCCTTAAAGAGTGCAGCCGGCTTGAGCGAGGAAGCCTTAACATGGGAGTTTCAAGGAGTAGTAACGCCTAGGGACAAGGATGAGGACGACTACAAGTACCTAGGTTTCCACCTGCCCCGGGGCTGCGTCGCGATAGAAGTCTCCTACGAGTATCACGGGGAGTCTAAGTGTGTTATAGACATAGGAATAATAGACTCTAAAGGGTCGTTCAGGGGCTGGAGCGGCTCGAATAAGCCCAGGTTCACAATATCAACCGGAACAGCCACTCCCGGCTATGTCGCCGGGGAGATTCCTCCCGGATCCTGGTCCATAGTCCTAGGGCTGGCTAAAATACCGTGCGGCGGATGCAGCTACAGGGTGTTAGTAAAGGCTTTCAGGCTTGGAGAAGCCTTCTGCGAAAACCATGGTGTTGAGGAAGGCGCTCCAAAATGGGGTGGCCGGGAGCCAGCCGTAACCCCGGGGTGGATAAGGGGGGATCTGCATGTTCACAGCCATCACAGCGATGGGAAGCATAGTGTCAGTGAACTTGTTGATAAGGCTCTTGAACAGAATCTCGACTACATTGCTGTAACCGACCACAGCACCCTAAGCCAGTTTTACGAGATCGAGAGAATCAAGAACCCCCCTGTCCTTCTGATACCTGGGGTAGAGGTCACTACGTACCACGGGCACCTAAGCGTATGGGGTGGAGAATGGTTCGACTTCAGAAGGAGAAGGATCGGGGACTTCGTGTCGCTGATCAACGAGGTTCATGAGAAAGGCCTCATAATATCGGTCGACCACCCTAGGGACCTGGGGGAGCTGTGCATAGGCTGCGACTTCGAGTTTAAGGAGATAAGGGGTTTCGATGCTGTTGAGGTTTGGAACGGCCCCTGGTTTGTCAAGAACTGGGAGTCCCTCGCATGGTGGCACAGCCTTCTGAGCCAGGGCCTTCTGGTTACAGCCGTAGGGGGCAGTGACTACCATGGTGGGGAGAACGCTTTCGTCAGGCTCAGCGAGCCGACTACATGGATACGCGTGGACTCGCCCTCTGTGAGAAGCATCCTTAGATCTATTAAACGGGGCAGAGTATCCATATCCCAGTCTCCAAGCGGCCCCTTCCTAGAGTTGAAGGCTTACGGTGAGCCAGGGGTCTTCGCAACCGGCGACGTTGTTAATGCGAAGCACGGGGATGTGTTGAAAACCGTGGTTGAAGCCCAAGGCGGGGACGGCGCCACGCTCAGACTCATTACTTCTCAAGGCGTGGAGGAAACCACCCGGATTAGCGAAAAATCCTTCAGATGCTTGAAGGAGATTGTTTTGAAGCGGGGCTGCAGGTTTATCAGGGCTGAGCTAGGCTGGTATTCCGATCCGTATTCAGTCAACCTTGGCGAGGAGGACACCGTGTTCGCGTTGACAAACCCCATCTACTTTAATGCAGGCTAGTGGCCAACCCGCTATTCCTTCCTTGGAAATACTGTTTTTCCTTCCGCTACGGTGGCTCGTCCCAGTAAGCGCGCGCTATAGCGTGGCTAGCCTCATCGTTTTTTAGCCCTGCGTTTCCCACTTGGCGTTACTGTTAAGCGTTTACACGGCTTAGGAATCCCTATCGCTATCTCCTTCCAGCCTCTACCTCTGAGCACCACCTGATTTTCACGTCGCATGTTTCTCCGGAGGAGGCTCCATCGATCTATGGGCTGCCTCCTCGCTACCAGTAAAAACTTTTTACCGGAACAATATCTGAAACAGGCCTCTTGTTCCTAAGCCTAACCGTTAACGCGAAGGACTGAGACAATGATCTTCCTGTCAGCGCACAACCTACCTGAGCCTTCCACCGAGCCTCCTCAAGAGACCCTCGGTTTTAGCCTGAACCTCCTTCGGATCCTCATCCCTCGGGAAGCACACCCTGAACGTAACGCTCTTGAAACCCTTCGGAATCTGCTCCCCAACGTATGTTTCAAGAATCTCTATCTTAAACGCTTCAGGCAGAAATCTCTCCAGAATCTCCCTGCAAAAATCGTGTTCAAACTCTAATGGAAGCATAACGGAGAAGTCTAGGCTCGCGTCTCCGAAAAAGCTTCTCCTAGCCTCCATCGTAGCCCTGTCGTCGAGAAGCATCACGTTGAAAAGACTTAAGTTAACGATATTCTTACCCTCCTCTATTTCTATCGTGTTTGCTGAAACGCTTCTAAGAACTCCGAGGTGAATCTTCCCCGTCTGAACGTTCTCCAGACATATCTTTTTCCCGACAAGCCTTTCAAGAATGTTTTTCTCCCTTTGAAGAGTTGAAACTATTCTATCCGAGATCGATAGAAGCGTTGTCGAGTACTCGGTTGACGCGAAGTGTCTGCAGGATGATGCAATCTGCCCCACTATCCCACTGATATTCCTGGTTTTAGTCTCAACGTAAAGGCTAACAGCCTGGGTTATGAAGGCTTCCTGAACATCCAGGACATACGGATTGTGAACCTGCAGCTGCGCGTAGAGCTCAGGATTCTGACAGATAACCCTGTAGACTATGGGGAGCAACGCGTTGTAGACAGGGCTTGAAAACCTTCTGGACTGCTTCAAATCCACATTCATATCCCTAATAACCCCGGCGAAAACCATGCTTGTGAAGTGCGTCAGCCCTTGAACTATGCTCGCCATCCTATCATGATCCTGAACGGTTGACACAACAACTTCAGCTCCCCTTTTTTCAAGGAAGCCTTTAACCAGGCTTAACCATCTCTCCGACCTGACCGGTATTAAGATTACCACCTGACCCCTGATATCTCTAATCCTTGGGCCGAACATGGGGTGTACGCTCAACAGCTCAACACCAGGAGGAGCATGCTTCAACATCGCTGAAACGGCTTCCGTCTTTACAGAGGTAATGTCTACGAGGAGCGAGCCCTTCTTCATGCAGGGAGCAACCTCAGCGATCACCTGAGGAGCATGCTCCACCGGTACGGAAACGACAACGACGTCTGATTCTGAAACAGCCTTCCTATTATCCTTCTCGTAACTAACCCCCGTCGTCTTAACCAGCTTAGCCCCCTCGATCTCGTCTGGATCGGCCACGGTAACCTGGAACCCGCCTATCTCTCGGAGGTAGCTCACCATCCACCTTCCCATCGCGCCACAGCCGCCTATGATCGATACCTTTACCATCTGCAACTTATTAGCTCCGCCACTAGTATTTTTGCTTTAACGCGCACCATAGCTGGGAAGAGCTCGTGTTTAAAGCATGTAGAGGTAAACCGTGTGGACATGCTCTCCTCCGGACGGTATGCTTACTGTTCTCAACGGTTTCAATCCCTCCAGAGGGTAGTCGTGAACAACTATTCTAGTTCCCCTCCGACACTCCTTAAGGATCTTTAATGACAGGCTTTTAACAACGGGTGGGAATGGGTAAACGTATATCACGTTAAACCTCGATAAATCCATCTGGAACAGGTCTGCGTGGACGAGGTCAACCATGTGGCTTAACCCAGCGCTCCTGATCCTCCTCCTCGCTGCTTCAAGCAGCCTCACGTCGATCTCGAAACCCACGCTGAAAACCCTGAATTTTCCAGCCGCCCTGAGCAGCACGAATCCGTCTCCGCAGCCAAGGTCCAATAAAACGTCTCTCGAGCCCGGTTCAGCCAGTTCGAGCGCAGCGTCCACGACTTGAAACGGGCTGGGTAAATACGGGAAATCGGAGAGCATTCTTGAAACAATGTTTTCCCTATCCCCCGCAGGGTTTCCAGCGTTTTCCGAATGGCTTGAGAACATCTCTCCCGTTTTATTAATGAAAAGGTTTAAAGTTAACTTTTTAGTGTTGCGGATGGAATGAGAATAGTAGTGTTTGAAGACGATGCTGCATATAAATTTGAGCCGTTAACCCTGACCCGGGGAGTGTTTGACCTTAGACTCGGACTATTCTCCTTCGCTGACCGTGTGAAGCACTACATGCAGGTTGAACAGGTAGACTTCTTAGCTAGAAACCATATTGCTGAACACATAAGGGTGAAAAGGAGGGTTAGGGCTAATGAGCCTGAGGCTATAGATGATGAAACAGTTTTCGTAAACGGGCTGCTGGTGTTCGACAGGGAGCTGCGTAGGATTGCCCAAAGGATTAGGCCTGAGACCGTTGTCCTTAAGGACGACAGGATAGTTCTCGCAAGGTTCAGCGAGGCCGTTGCGAGGGAGGTAGCACGCCTACTTATGAACGCGCCTGGGTCTGAAAGCGTTAAAACAGTTATCGGAAAAGGTTTTGAGAAAACGGAGTATGTGGGCGACGCGCTCCTTACAAACCCTTGGGAAATCGTTCAGAGAAACCCTCTACAGATGATCGATGATTATGAAACGATGCCGAGGCTTAGGCTAAGGATACCGCCTGAAGCAACTGTGATAGGCAGGAGGAGGAACGTGTACGTTGGGAGGGATACGCAGGTCGACCCCTATGTAACGTTGAATTCCGAAAGGGGGCCGATATACATTGGAGAAGCTTGTGAAATACGTGTCGGAAGCTTCATAGAGGGACCTGCCTACATTGGGCCTGGCACGATTGTACATCCCTCTTCAATCGTAAGCGGCTCAAACATTGGGCCAGCCTGCAGAATAGGGGGTGAGGTTGAGTCTACAGTAATACATGGCTATGTGGATAAGCGGCACGCGGGTTTTCTCGGGCACGCCTACGTCGGGGAATGGGTTGAGCTCGGAGCATTATTCACGAATTCTGACAGGAGTATGCATGGGAGCGTCAGGGTCACGGCGAGAGGAGTGGGGATTGACACCGGGTTGACTGAGTTTGGCGGGATCATTGCAGACTATGCTAAGGCCTCAGCAGGATCTCTGCTCTACGCTGGGAGGAGGATCGGCGTCGCCTCCCAGGTATATGGAGCCGTCTGGGAGGACGTGCCCTCCTTCGTGCTATACGCGAAAAACTATGGATTGCCGGCTTCCGAGATAGAGGTAGACGAGGTGTTGAGAGCAGCGAGAAGGACAGTGGCCCTCCGCGAAGTAGAGTTCACGCCGGCTGACGAACAGTTGTTGAGAAGAGTGTTTGAGTTGACGAGGGAGGAGCGTGGAGCCCTGGAGCCCCGGAGAGAGCCTTTTAGGCTCGACTAGGCTTTAAGACTTACGCATGCTTGCGCGCAGCCTCCTTAAGCCGTTCCATATCGTTTTCGCTGAGCCTCCAGCCTGCTGCACCAGCGTCCTCGACAACTCTCTCAGGCCTAGATGCCCTAGGTATTGGAAGGACAACCCTGCTCCTGCTGATAAGCCAGTTGAGAGCTATTTGAGCAGGTGTTTTACCCCCGTACTTTCCGCCGAGCTCCTTAACAACCCTCCCCAGCTCGCCTACTTCTCTAGCCAGTGCACCGTGCGCCAGCGGGCGGTATGCGAGTATCGCAATACCGTTCTTCTCGCAATAAGGCAAAAGACCCTCCTCTATCCGCCTAACCGTTAGGCTGTATTCAACCTGGTTCGACACCAGGTCATACCGGGGTAATGCTTCCTGCGCCCTCTTCAACTGCTCCAGCGAAAAGTTGCTTACACCTATGTGCCTAGCCTTACCCTCGTCTACAAGCCTACTCATCGCACGCATAGTCTCCTCCACGGGTATAGCCGGGTTTGGCCAGTGAATCTGGTAGAGATCTATGTAGGAGCAGCCCAGCCTCTTCAGGCTTCTCTCAGCAGCCTTCAAAACCTTATCGTAACGCAGGTGGGAAAGCCAAACCTTGGTGGCTACGAATAACTCATCCCTTTTAAAACCCCTTATGGCCTCTCCAACCATCCCCTCGGTCTCGTAGATCTCAGCGGTGTCTATAAGGTTGATCCCGAGCTCTATGCCTTTCCTCACCGCAGCTATCTTCGAAAACCTGTTCCGGTGTAGATGCAGAACCCTGGCGAGAATGATGTAGGAGGGATCGTAGTAGGTTCCCATGCCTATTACGGAAACCTTAAAGCCGGTCTTCCCGAACTCCCGATACTCCAACCCGCAACAAGTTTTTTAAAATGCTTTTAAAAGGATTTATCTTCGCGGAGAAAGACGGCGTAAGGGTCTACTCCCGCTTAGCCGGCTCGTTTACAGAAAACG
>Ga0315298_1009968_pt1 | contig 11564 bp, 8 predicted proteins | sample WHS_1_MG_FD_203077 | JGI IMG/M metagenome (GOLD analysis project Ga0315298, IMG submission 203077) | Extremophilic microbial mat communities from Washburn Hot Springs, YNP, Wyoming, USA - WHS_1_MG | ecosystem: Environmental > Aquatic > Thermal springs > Hot (42-90C) | place: USA: Wyoming... | reverse complement strand
AATAACCTTTGAAAATAGGGCAAGCGGGCATAGCCCAGCGTTAAATCATAAGGACCGCTTTGTGGTGAAAAAATTTTGTTTTTTCCTGGCTTAACCTCCCAGGTAATATCCCGGGAATATCGGAAAAAGAAGGTGGCTTGTAATTCGTTGGTTCTAATTTCATAAATAATCGCCAGCAAAAAAGGTAAGCTTAAAAATAAAATGATACCAAATTTTCTTAAAAAACCAGATTCTTTCTTATGGGTCATAAGCCTACATCGGAAAAGAAGGTTCAGATTGCTTTTGATTTAATTTCCTTTGGGCGGTTTAAGGAATTTTATTTCCTTCCTGATGGAGAATAAGAGAATTAAAGCCAAAACATTCGGCAATATTGGCTTTGGTTTTTTGGGCACTGGCCAGGTCGTGATAGAAGCCAATCTTAACTCGATGGAAAGTAATTCCGGATTTTAAATTAACGGGTTCAATAAAAGAGGGATAGCCCTGATCAGCAAGCATCTGTTTAAGTTCTTGAGCTTTAATCGGATCGGAAAAAGAAGCCACTTGAAGAACATAGTTTCTGGGGTAAGTTAAGGAGGGAATCAAGCTTTCGGAGGAGGGTGATCTAAGAAATTGAGTGGCTTCCAAAGTTTTGGTCTGATTAAATCCATAATTGAGTAGAATAGTCACATCCCGGAAATGGTTTTGTGAACCTAATACACTTACCAATAAAACTTTTCCATTGCGGCGCGCCTCTCCCACAAAACATTTTCCCGCCCGACGGGTATAACCGGTTTTTCCTCCGAGCATCCCTTCAAACCGACCTAAAAGTTTATTATGATTTCTAAGGTAAATTAATCGCTGATTAGGACCTCGAATCGTCATTGATTCAATCTGAACTAATTCCCTAAAGATAGGGTTAGTCATAGCATATTTAAAAATTAAAACCAGATCCCGGGCAGTAGAATAGTGGTCTTTTTGATCAAGGCCATGCGGATTAGCAAAATGGGAATTTAGAGCGCCAATTTCCTTTGCTTTTAAATTCATAAGGTGCGTAAAGTTTTTGACCGAACCTGCAGTCCCTTCTGCTACTACCACACTGGCGTCATTAGCTGAATTTAAAAGGATACAACGTAACAGATCTCCCATACACCACTTTTCTCCCGGCCGGACTTCTATTTTGCAAGGTTGGACTCGGCTTGCCTCGTGGGTGGCACGAACCATTGCATCAAGGTTGCTATTCTCTAAGGCAATGATTGCAGTCATAACCTTAGTAGTGCTAGCCGGAGGTAAGGGTAAATCTGGGTTTTTTTCGTATAAAACTTCACCAGTAGTAGCATCCATTAAAAAAGCAGCTCGAGCACTAATACTTGGTTTAGCCTGGGCACTACCCGAAAAAAGGACTAAAATAAAAAATATTAGTTCAGGAATAATTATGCCTTTCCTGGTAAGAAAACTCATCATCCTCGTTAATTTGGGCTATTTAATAAATGCTGAGCAAGTGAAATAGTTAAACAAATAGTTTAAAAAAAATAAATTAGGGCGTCAATAAAATTTTGCCGGCGAAATTTACTATTTTAAAAAAGATAGTGTTTGTATAAAGGGGATAGTTTTGTTAAAATAGGGCTTAAATTTAAAAGAACACGAGGAATAGGTTTAATTTATGAAAAAAATTTTAACCGTGGCCGGATCGGATTCATCCGGAGGAGCGGGAATTCAAGCCGACTTAAAAACTATTACCTTAATGGGGGAATACGGACTGAGCGTAATTACTGCTTTAACTGCCCAAAACACTCAAGGAGTTTTCGGGATTTATCCGGTTCCTCTGGATTTTATTTCTTCTCAATGGGAGGCAATAGTTTCGGATATTGAGATAGATGCAATTAAGACTGGAATGCTGGGGGATGAAAAGGTGATAAGCCTTATTTGCCAGAAAATAAAAAAAAGCAAAATTCCGATCCGAGTATTTGATCCCGTTATGGTAGCTAAATCCGGTGCTTCACTTCTTACTCCTTCGGGCCGAAAGGCTTTAGTTAAAGAACTGCTTCCCTTAGCTACAATAATAACTCCAAACATCCCTGAGGCTCAAATTATTTGTGGATTTTCGATTCGCACCGAAGAGGATATGAAAAAATCGGCTCAGAAAATCTATCAGCTGGGAGCAAAAAATGTTTTGATTAAAGGAGGACACAAGAAAGGTAAGGCAGTAGATGTTTTGTATGATGGTAAGGAATTTTTTCTTTTTTCCCATCCTCGGATTGATACCATACATACTCACGGAACTGGTTGTACTTTAGCTTCAGCAATTGCGGTAGAGTTAGCCCGGAATACCCCGGTTCCGGAAGCGGTAGAAAAAGCCAAGGAATTTATTACTTCTGCTATTCGGTATGCCTTTCCCCTCGGAAAAGGCAGAGGACCAACCAACCCTTATTTTTTATTTTCCCGGGAGAAAGAAATTTATCTCGCTATTGAGAGCTTACAAAAGGCAATAAAAAAACTCCAATCTTATAGTGTGGGTTCACTTATTCCTGAGGTCCAGTCCAATTTAGGGTATGCCATTCCTTTCGCAAAATCAGTCGAAGATGTGGTGGCTTTTCCCGGCCGGATTATTCGGGTCAAGGATACCATCTTGGTACCTTTACCTCCTGAGCCCGGTGGTTCGAACCATATTGCCCGGATTATCTTAACCGTGATGAATTTTGCTCCGGAATATCGTTCGGCGATGAATATTCGTTACTCTCCTGAACTTATCCAAAAGTGTCGAAAACAAAATTGGAAAATAAAAAAATTTGATCGGCAAAAAGAACCTGATAAAATAAAATTAAAAGAAGGAGCAAGTTTAGAATGGGGGATAAGTTCAATTTTACAAAATCAGAGCCACATTCCGGATGTCATCTATGATCAAGGAGATGTGGGGAAGGAACCAATGATCAGAATTTTAGGTAAAAATCCGGAGGAGGTTGTCGATAAGATATTATGTCTTCTTTAATTACTTTAAAAAAAAGAGCCCAGGCAGGAGAAATTACTCCGGAAATGAAACAGGTAGCGGAGGTAGAAGGAGTTCCAGTAGAGCTAATCCAGAAAGAGGTTGCAGCCGGAAGAGTGGTAATTTGTAAAAACAAACGCCGTTCTCATTGTATCCCCGTAGGGATTGGTAAGTATTTAAAAACTAAAGTGAATGCCAATATCGGTTCCTCCGCGGATCATGCCGACATTAAGACGGAATTAGAAAAACTGCGGATTGCCATTAAATTCGGAGCAGATACGGTTATGGATTTAAGTACCGGAGGGCCGATTAAAGATATTCGTCGGGCAATTTTAGGGGAATCGACTGTTCCCGTAGGAACGGTTCCGATTTATGATACCGCGATTGAGACCATCCGTAAAGGGAAAAAAGGTATTGTGGATATGACCGTAGATGATATTTTTACTACCATTCAGGAACAAGCAGAAGAAGGAGTAGATTTTATTACCGTCCATTGTGGGATTACCCGTCAGGCAATGGAAAGGATTAATCGCCAGGGGCGAATTTTAGATGTAGTAAGTAGAGGGGGATCGTTTTTAGCTACCTGGATGGAATACAACAATAAAGAGAATCCGTTATTTGAATATTATGACCGCTTGCTGGAAATTGCGGCGGAATATGAATTGGTGTTGAGTTTAGGAGATGGGCTGCGACCGGGATGCATTGCTGATGCTACTGATCGGGGACAGATGCAGGAATTGATTCTTTTGGGTGAACTTACTCAGAGAGCCCACGAACAGGGAGTTCAAGTAATGATTGAAGGGCCAGGGCATATACCGATTCATCAAATCGAAGCTAATGTAATTTTGGAAAAGCGAATTTGCCAGGAAGCTCCTTTTTATGTTTTGGGACCAGTAGTTACCGATATTGCTCCAGGATATGACCATATTACTTCGGCAATTGGGGGAGCCATTGCTGCTGCTTCCGGAGCTGATTTTCTTTGTTATGTAACCCCCTCCGAGCATCTTCGGCTTCCTACTATTGAAGATGTCCGGGTAGGGGTAATTGTGACTCGAATTGCCGCTCATGCTGGTGATATTGCTAAGGGGATACCCTCGGCAATTGAGCGGGATAATAAGATGGCTTATTTTCGAAAAGAACTAAATTGGGAAGGGCAGATTAATACCGCAATTGATCCCGAAACGGCCCGAAAGCTCTGGGAGGGGAGTAATTCCCAAAATGGAACTACTTGTTCTATGTGTGGGGAGTATTGTGCGATTAAACTAAGTCGTTTTAAGGGGAGAGTTTCCTGTCCGAAGTAGCAACGAGAATATAAGCTTTTAAAATGGAATCTTGAGGGAAATACCGCCAAAAACAAAACTGGATTCAAGACCAGTAAAATGCCCTTCTTCCGATAAGTTGTTTTTTTCCAGCCGATGCATTGGAAAAGAATAGTTTATTGAGGGGGTAAGTAAGCAATCTTTATTAAAAGGAATATTAAGATCAGCCCACAGGTTAGCATTTTCCCATTCCCGGTAATCCATCTTTTCCCGATTTAAATAACTTACTCCGCTCCCTAATCCCAGGGTCCATCCCTCGGCTTGGGATAGATACTTGCTTAAATCCCAGCTATGAGAAAGCGCTAAATTTATTCTCCATTCCTCGTCGTTAACATCTATCCCTTTCCAAAAACTTACTTCCGGATAAAGGAAAGCGTCTAAGCTAAGGCCAGCAAATACATCTTTTTTTTCTCCCGACCGGGTGTCGTAGTTAGCCCATCCCAATTTCCAGTTTATCGCGGTCTGATCATTAAGGGAAAGGTGATCCTGATAAGCGAGAATCCCATTATTTTCCCATCCTTCAATTTTTTCCTTATCAGGAAAATTGTTTGAAAATTCATTTCCTAACTCAAAAAAATTAAGCCCTAATTTGTTCTTTGAAGCCAGGGAAGGGAAAAGAAAAGAACTGGCTTTGCTAAGATCGAGCCCTTGCCAGATATAATCCGAGTAAAATGTCCAGGTAAAAGCACAAGTTGGGCGGTTAATCTTTTCTTCGGCCATACCTATTGAATTAATAAGAAAAATTGCAAGCAAAAAAAGATAAAATTTTAATCCTAATTTTTTTATCATGGCTTTCTCACTAATTTTTGTTTTAAAAAAACTCGTTCCAGTTTATATTTTATTTACCTTTATATGAACTTTGTTTTAAATGGAAGATTTAAATTTTAGAAGGCTTTTTTACCGTTAAACAAAATTTTTATAAAAGTCAAGCAAAAAATTCGTAAAAAGATTCTGAGGTTGCACAAAAATATTTTAAATTCAAATACTTATGTCAAAAAAAGGAGAAAAAAGAAAGATGAAAATTGGAGTAATGAATGACCCGCGAAAATCAATTATTGAGGAAATAAAACTTATCGCCGCGGGGGGCTATGATTTTGTTGATCTCACCTTAGAAGCTCCCCGGGCACAAGAGGTTGAAATAAATTTAACGAAAAAATTATTAGATGAGTTTAATTTGGGGATAGTTGGTCATACTGATCCCAACCTTCCTTATGCCTACCCAGTTAAAAAAATTAGAGAAGCTTGTCGGGAAGAGTTTAAGCGGTGTGCAGATATATTTGCTCAATTAGGAGCAAAAATTATGAATATTCATCCCTGTTACACCTGTCCTATTACCATGAAGAAAAACCTGCTCGATCTGAACCTTGAGGCATTATCCTCGATCCTGGAAACAGTTGAGGATTTTGGTTTGACTTTGGTTCTGGAGAACTTTTCTCCCCCTTTTGACTCGGTAGCTACTTTCAAAAAAATTTTAAGGAATTTGCCGGGGCTTAAGCTCCACCTTGATTTTGGCCATGGAAACATGGGAAGAGAAGAGGGAATAGAATTCTGCCGGGAATTTCCTCAAGAAATCCTTCATGTCCATTTTTCTGATAACCGGGGTTATGATGATCAACATATGCCCTTAGGAGTAGGAAATATTGATTGGAAAGTAGCAATTAGGGCACTTAAATCCATCAATTATAATGGTGGAATTACCTTAGAAGTGTTTTCTCAGGAACCTCGGGTAAGGTTTAAGTATTTAGAGATTAGCCGAAATTTAGTTTACTCCTTTTGGGAGGAAGTTTGAATGGCAAAAAGGGTTTGGGTGGCTATGAGTGGGGGGGTGGATAGCAGTGTTGCTGCGGCGTTACTAAAAAATGCGGGTTACGAAGTAATGGGAGTGACATTTTTAACTACTCCCCAAACTTCTTCCGGGATTAATTTTGCGCAAGAAGTAGCTCAACAACTAAACATTCCCCATATGGTATTAGATATTTCTAAGGAATTTGAAAAAACCGTGGTAAATTATTTTTGCCAGGAATATCTATCCGCCCGGACTCCTAACCCCTGCGTTATTTGCAATCAAAAAATTAAATTTGGTCTTCTGCTAAATCATGCTCTTAGTTGCGGCGCTGATTTTTTTGCTACCGGACATTATGCCCAGGTAGTTTATGACTACCAATCTGGCTGTTTTCTTTTAAAAAGGGGCAGGGATAAAAGAAAAGACCAGTCTTATTTCCTTTTCCGTTTGAGTCAGGAACAATTAAGCTCCATCCTGTTCCCATTAGGGGATATGGATAAAGCTGAGGTAAGAAAAAAGGCTAAAGAACTTAATCTTAAAGTATTCGATAAACCGGGAAGTAAAGAAATCTGTTTTATCCCTCATAATGACTATAAGAAGTTTATAAAAAAGCGGTTTCCTGATTTAAAGCAAAAAGGCCCAATTCTTTCTCCGGAAGGAGAATTTTTAGGCGAACATGAGGGGATTTTTTCCTTAACTATTGGGCAAAGAAAAGGGCTGAAAATTGCTAAGGGAACGCCCCTTTATGTAATTTCATTAGATAAAACCACTAATACCGCAATTGTAGGGACTAAAGATAAAATTTTTCGTTCGGAACTGATAGTAAAACAGCTTAACTGGATTGGGATAAGAAAATTGGAAAAGCCGATGGAAGTTAAAGTGCAGATTCGATCCCAACATCGGGAAAGCCCAGCTCGGATTATCCCTCTTTCCGAACATAGAGTTAAAGTTGAATTTTTTGAACCCCAGCTGGCAGTAACTCCAGGCCAGGCAGCAGTTTTTTATCAAGCGGATACGGTAATTGGAGGAGGAGAGATAGAATAAAAATAAAAAGGCCGGGAAGAGGGCCCGGCCTAAAGAAAGGAGGAGATAGGTTAGTAGTCATTATTTTAGACTAAAATAAAAAAAATTAGTTCAAAAATTTTTTTAAAAAATTTTATTTAGGTGGTAGTTATGAAATTTATTGCTGATTTTCACATTCACTCTTATCTTTCCCGGGCTACCAGTCAGGAGATGATTCTGGAAAATATCTATAAGTGGGCTCAACTTAAAGGGATAACCGTAATTGGGACCGGTGATTTTACCCACCCAAAATGGTTTAAAGAAATTGCCGAAAAACTTGAGCCAGCTGAACCAGGACTTTTTTCTTTAAAAACTAAATATTCCCGTAATATTGATTCGGAGGTGCCGGAATCCTGTCGGGCACAAGTGCGATTTATTCTTACGACCGAAATAAGCAGTATTTATAAAAAAGGGGGGAAAATTCGCAAAGTCCATAACCTTATTTTTTTTCCGGATTTATTGTCAGTTTCCCGATTTAATAATTTACTTAACAAATTGGGTAATCTTTACTCGGATGGGAGACCAATTTTAGGACTCGACTGCAAGGAGTTGCTTAAGTTAGCCCTTACCACTTCGAGCGAAGTTTATTTTGTCCCTGCTCATATCTGGACTCCTCACTTTTCCGTGTTAGGAGCGAGCAGTGGGTTTGACTCCCTGGAAGAATGTTTTGAGGAGTTAACCCCAATGATTCATGCGGTAGAAACCGGACTTTCTTCTGACCCACCAATGAACTGGCGACTTTCTGCCTTAGATACCGTAACTTTGATTTCGAACTCCGATGCCCATTCGCCGGATCGCATCGGACGGGAAGCCAACCTTTTTTCCACTGACCTCTCTTATTTCAGCATTATTGATGCCCTTAATAATCCGCACCGGGGAAGTTTTTTAGGTACAATTGAGTTCTTTCCCGAAGAAGGGAAGTATCATTTTGATGGTCACCGGTTTTGTGGGAAGCGGTTTTGTCCGGAAGAAACCATTAAGCATCAAGGAATTTGCCCAAAATGTGGAAAAAAAGTAACCATTGGAGTAATGCACCGGGTTACTAAATTGGCTGATCGACCTTCAGGATTTATTGCTGAAGGCAGACCGGGATTTCAAAGTCTAATCGGGTTGCTGGAAGTTTTAGGGGAGATCGAAGGTTTGGGAGTAAAAAGCCAGAAGGTCCAGAAAGAGTATTTTCGCCTTCTTCGAATGTTAGGAAATGAATTGTTTATTTTGCGCGAATGCCCTTTATCCGGACTAAAACATTCTGGTCTCCCTTTGCTTGTTGAAGCGATAGACAAAGTGCGGAAAGGAGAGGTGAATATTATCCCGGGATATGATGGAGAATATGGAAAAATAAAAATTTTCACTGAAGAAGAAAAACGCTCAAAACAGTTAAAACTTTTTTGACTCAACAAATTATGTCGCTTGATTTAAGCCAGTTAAACCCTTCCCAGTGCAAAGCAGTGGAAGCTCCCCCCGGACATTGTCTGATTATTGCGGGACCCGGAACAGGAAAGACGCTGACTCTTACTTACCGGATTGCCTATCTTATCCTAAAATTAGGGGTTAATCCGGAAGAAATCTTGGCGATAACTTTTACCCAAAAGGCAGCGGAGGAGATCAAGAAAAGAGTAGGAGAATTAATTAGACAATCTGGCTTCGAGGGGAGGAATGGTCCCTCTATCGGGACTTTTCACTCCTTTGGCTTGGAGATTCTTCGGAAGGAAGGAGAACAAATCGGGCTTCCCCCAATTTTCCGTATTCTTGCCGAAGTCGAACAAAGCGAAATAATAAAGGAAATTATTTCCGAGATAATGCCTGAAGAACCGCTCCGCAAGTTTAGGCAATGGAGGCAAAAAATTTCCGAACAAAAAAATTTGCTTCTGTCCTCCCATTGCTTTTCTCCCATTTTATCGGTATATGAAAATCGTCTTCAGGAGCTTCAGGCTTTAGATTTTGATGACTTAATCCTTAAGCCCTTATTTCTTTTGCAACATAATCGAGAAGTAAAAAATAAATATCAGAACCGGTTTCACCATATTTTGGTTGATGAGTATCAGGACCTGAACCTTTCCCAATATTTTTTACTTAAGGAGCTTTGTGGTCCTCAGACCTATTTATGGGTAGTAGGAGATGCTGACCAGGCGATTTATGCTTTTCGCGGAGCTAATGTAGAATACTTTTTAAGGTTTCAACAGGATTACCCTCAAGCTCATTGTATCTACTTAGAAAAAAACTATCGGTCCACCGCACCAATTCTTTTAAGCGCCCAGGCAGTGATAAAAAATAATTCTCATCGAATTCCTAACCCTATCTCCCCGGTGTATCCAGAAGGTCCACCTCTTTACCTCTGGGAAGCTTCGGACCATTATGCCGAAGCCCGCTGGGTGGTAAAAGAAATAGAAAGATTAGTAGGAGGAACCCAGATGGAATCTTATGATGGGAGGAAAGAAATGTTTGGTTTCAGTGAGATTGCTATCCTTTATCGCTTCCACCAGTTATCCTTTTCTTTAACCCCAGCCCTTCAGGAAGCTGGTCTTCCTTATCAGATAATAGGGACTGAGGGTAATAACGAAGATTCCATTCTGGGTTATCTGATTCTGTTTTTAAAATTGTTAGTTAATCCCGGGGACGAATTTTCCTTTCGGGCGCTATTGTCAGCTGAGGATAAACTAATCGAAAATCAGGAAAAGTTGGTAGCTTTAATTAATAAATTTCAAAAGGAAAGTAAGGCAGTGAATTTGGAAAAATTGATAACTAATATTTTCCAGGAAATAGGGGGAAAAGAAAAAAATAAAATCTCTCCCTATCTTGCCTTAGCTGAACCATTTGGAAAAGGATCAGCAGATAAGCAAATTTCCCAATTTTTGGAAACCCTTTTATTGTTAAAAGCCGGAGATACTTATAACCCAAAAATAGAAGCGATTACTTTAATGACCGTTCATGCGGCTAAGGGGCTGGAATTCCCCGTGGTATTCATCGTAGGCTTAGAAGAAGGAATTTTCCCTTGGACAAACTTGGGAGAAGGGTCATCTGACCTGGAAGAGGAAAGACGTCTCTTTTATGTGGGTATAACGCGGGCTAAACAAAGACTTTACCTTTCCTTTGCCCAAGAGCGGTATCTTTTTGGGGAAAAAAGGAAAAATTCTCCCTCCCCTTTTCTTTTCGAAATTCCGGCTGATAATCTTATCCGACTAACTGATTTTCAAAAACCAGCCAAGAAGAAGCCTCCGATGAAACAGCGTTCCCTTTTTTGATGAGAGCGCTGTTTTTTGGACAATTTAAAATTTGGAAAAAGCTTGACAATAATTTATCAATTTTGATAGAAAAGATAAAAACAAGTGGAAGTGAGGTACCTGAAAAGGTTTAAAAGGGAATCCCGTCGAAATCGGGAACGGTCCCGCCGCTGTGGTCCCGTCACCTTACTTTTTAAGTAAGGTGAGTACCTTAAACTTACGCAAAATCTTTTTGCGGAAATAACCACTGTTCTGAGTTAAATCAGGATGGGAAGGTTGGTTTAAGGTGCGGGAGAGTCAGAAGACCTGCCTCATTTCAAATAATAACTTCGGTCCTTACGCGGATAAGGGTGAAGTAAACTGGGTGCAATCCTTGAATCCGTTGCTTTGGGTTCAAGGATTTTTTTATTTCTTGAAAAAGTTCTTTTTGTGGAGCGGCGGGAAGATGGTGATAGGGGATATGAATTGGGTAAGGATTAGAAGCCCGGCGGTGAGATTAAGTAGGCTAATTTGGATTTAGAAAAAGAAGGGAAGGCAGCTTTCTTTGGGTGGAGGAGTTGCCTTCCCGGGCCAAACCAAGCTTGCCTTTTATAACAAACTTGGGCCGTATCTTCCTTTTCTACCAGGATGCGGCCCAAAAGTCAAATTTAAGGTAGAAAGGAGGAATTTTTTATGGTGAGGGAACGAGGTCTGCTTAATTATTTAATAATAATGGGAATAGCAATAAATTTAATAATAATGCCAAAAATCAGCCGCGGGGAAGGGATGAGCAATGAAGCGAATCAGGAAGAAGAAATAAAATTGGCGCCAATAGTAGTTACTGCTACCCGAATGTCTACTCCTACCGAGGAAGTGGGTAGCGCAATTACCGTAATTACTGCTCAGGAAATTGAAGCGAAAGGCTATACCACTGTGGAGGAAGTATTGAAGGGAACCCTGGGGGTGGATATAGCAAGTACTGGTGGACCAGGTTCTATGAGTTCAGCTTATTTAAGAGGAGCTCAACCTTATCATACTCTGGTGCTTATTGATGGATTGAAAGTAGGTGACCCTACTAATCCGCAGCGTGCATTCAATTTTGCCAACCTGACGGTAGACAATATTGAGCGGATTGAGGTTATTCGGGGACCGCAGAGTACCCTTTATGGCGCTGATGCGATCGGAGGGGTGATAAATATTATTACCAAAAAGGGGGAAGGTGAGCCCAAATTTTATTT
>Ga0315298_1009966_pt1 | contig 11565 bp, 8 predicted proteins | sample WHS_1_MG_FD_203077 | JGI IMG/M metagenome (GOLD analysis project Ga0315298, IMG submission 203077) | Extremophilic microbial mat communities from Washburn Hot Springs, YNP, Wyoming, USA - WHS_1_MG | ecosystem: Environmental > Aquatic > Thermal springs > Hot (42-90C) | place: USA: Wyoming... | reverse complement strand
TTGATACATACACGGTGCCGCCAGCTGCCGGAAGCACAACTTTTCAGCCACCTACAAGCGCGCCAACCAGTAATACTGGAGCTGTTGGGCAAGCTATGCCGGATCCGTTTGCGCAGTCGGGCGGTGCCCAGTACGTTCCGCAGATTCCCGATGTTATGCCGCGCCGACCGCTGATTTCAGCAGAAACCAAGATGTTCATAGGTTCTCTTATGATAGCTTTGGGGCTGACGGGGATGTTCATTTTTGCGATTTGGGCAGTTGGACAGGCTTACCACGCATATACAGAGCGAGCACAGACCGAGACAGCGCGCATTTATATCTCTCAAGGCGACCGGCTGTACAGTGAAGGTAATACTGATGGAGCAATAAAGCAGTATAACGAAGCTGTTCGAGCGGGTGGTTCATCGCAGGGCGGCAAGGAGGCTAGACGCAGACTGTCCGATCTTTATTCTCGTTTTGCAGGCGAAGCGTTCCTGTCTGGCGACTATGCTAGGTGTGCAGAGTATGCTAAACAGGCTATAAGCTATTATGACAGGTCTTCGGCTGGACACTATTATCTGGGGGTGTCCAAGCTGAAGCTCGGCGATGTGCGCGCGGCGGAAGATGAACTGAAAAAGGCGCTGGATGTGGGGGGCAATGACGATTTTGCCAAATATGCGCGAAGAGATCTTTCGGTGCTTTATATACAGCGTGGTGATCAGGCTCTTGCGGCAAACAGGACTGAGGATGCTAGAAAAGCTTATGAAGCTGCGGTGGAGCTAGGTGATCCTGACTACGCGAACACTGCACAGGTGAAGCTTTCCAGCCTGCAAAATCCTAGTCCCTGAAGCAATAGCGCACGTTGACACTTAGGCGCAGCTGTGTTATATTCTGGCAAATGGATACCAGCAAGAAGTTGACAAAGGATATACTGAAAATTCTGGAGCAGGATGCACGCACTACACCTGCACAGATAGCCGCGCTCACGGGGATCAGCGAAGAGCAGGCTGCCGCAGAGATAAAAAGGCTTGAAGAAGAACGTATTATAGTCCGCTACAAAACTCTTGTGGACTGGGAGAAAGCCGGGAAAGACATAATCTATGCGTTCATAGATGTAAAGGTTTCGCCGTCGCGAGGTGTGGGATTCGATGATGTAGCCGAAAGAATCGCGCGGTTTCCTGAGGTTACATCGGTGTATTTGGTTTCCGGTGAATATGATCTTAGGGTTGTTGTGGCGGGAAGTTCAATGCAGGAGCTAGCGTTCTTTGTTTCTGAAAAACTGGCTACTATTGATCGTGTGCAGTCAACTGCGAGTCATTTTGTGCTCAAGAGATACAAGGTAGATTCAGAGCTGCTTGGTGGAAGGGGTGTTGAGGACAAACGGCTCGCCATACAGCCTTAGATAGGCGTTTGGACTGCCGATATTCTGCTATGAAGCCGCTATCTAATGTAGTTAAATCTGCGCCGCCGTCGGGTATACGGAGATTTTTCGACATTGTGTCTCAGATGCACGATGTCATTTCGTTTGGCGTTGGTGAGCCGGACTTTGTGACGCCTTGGCGCATACGCGAGGCATGCATATATTCTCTTGAGCAGGGCTACACAAACTATACATCCAACTATGGCTTGCTGGAGTTAAGGCAGGCAATCTCACGATTTCTTGAGAGCCGATGGGGGATTGAATATAACCCGGAAAATCAGGTGCTTATAACTGTTGGAGTAAGCGAAGCGCTTGATTTGGCGATGCGTACGCTGATTAATCCGGGTGATGAAGTGCTTATCCCGATGCCGTGCTACGTTTCATACGCGCCGTGTGTAACCTTTGCTGGAGGCATACCTGTTGCTATTCCGACGACAGCAGAGAATGGGTTTCGTGTGAGTGCGGCGCAAATTGAAGCTGCTGTTACCTCAAAAACCAAGGCATTGCTTATAAGCTATCCAACTAATCCCACCGGAGCGACTATAAGCAGAGCTGAGCTTCAGGCGGTTATTGACGTAGCGCGCAGGCATGATTTGTATGTTGTCTCCGATGAGATCTACGATAGACTAACCTATGAAGGCACTCATACTTGTGCTGCGACTCTGGAAGGTGCTTATGAGCGTACTATTCTTCTGAATGGCTTCTCGAAGGCGTATGCAATGACCGGTTGGCGGATAGGATATGCTGCTGCGCCGGTTGAGATAATAGAATGTATGATGAAGGTTCACCAGTACACTATGCTTTGTGCGCCTATAATGTCACAGATGGCTGCGCTGGAAGCCCTAAATAATGGCGAGGCTGACTGCGAGGAGATGGTGGAAGAGTACAACCGCAGGAGAAAGCTGATCGTGTCTGGGCTTAATGCCATTGGGCTTGAATGTAATATGCCTGGCGGTGCGTTTTATGCTTTTCCATCTATACGTTCTACGGGATTGACATCCGACGAGTTCACAGAGAAACTGCTGTTTGAAGAGAAAGTTGCTGTTGTTCCGGGGAATGCGTTCGGCGAATGTGGCGAAGGACATGTACGTTGTTCTTATGCTACGGGAGTAGATCAGATACGCGAAGGCATTGATCGGATGGCTCGGTTTGTTGAAAGAATTAGATCAAATAACGGGCGGACGGCAGCACTTCGGGAATAGAAGGGGTTCGGCTTCGTCTGGATAAATGAGAGCCGGAAGTTGGCATCCGGAAAGAATAGTTTCCATCTACCATCGGAGGTGTCTGCACTGGGCAAGCTTATTTTGGTTTTCACTCTCATAGCGATTATTATCACTCCATCCGCAGTATTAGCACAGGCTCGCGCGGTAGGTTACTCTACGTGGGATGATAATTATTTCTACGCGGCTTTTAAGGTAGATGATCCTAATGTAGTTGGTACTAATACCAAACTGGCATCTAATCCTTGGGAAGATGACTGCGTAGAGATATTTATTGAAACCGACAATGCTCATCATAAAGGCAGGTCGGCTCATACAATACATATGGCGGTGAGCGCTGCGGGTGGATCGGCATTTACGGTAGGCTCGGAGGACGGCACATGGACGAAAAAGCCGATTGTGTCGTTTAAATATCAAGCAAGTATAGAGGGTACTATAAATAATCCGGACGATTTAGATGCCGGATATACGGTTGAGCTTGCAATACCCTGGTTTGAGATGGGCATAAAGCCGCCTACTCCAGGAACAATTATGAGCTTCAACGCTGTTATACGAATGCATGGGGATAAGACAGCGTTTGCAAGCCTGTCGCCGAATGTGCAGAGCGAGTCCGATATTCATGATGCCTCCAAATGGTCGGATATTGTATTTACTGGACCGGTTTTTGGTGCGGCAACGCTGTCGCGTGAGAGAATCGTTTCGGCGAAGTATGTTGCCAGAACGCCACTTATTGATGGACAGATTGCGCCTAGTGAATGGAATAAGAACACGTCTTTTACAATTCCGCTGCCTATTGAGATGCCTAAACTGCCGAAGCACCAGCTTCAGAAGACTGTGGCAACTTACTATTTCTATTGGTATCAGGGTGATCCTCGCAAAAGTGCGCCGTTTGCTCATGTGCGTGAAGCTGATGGTGAGAGTGCGCTCACGGATCATCCTATTAAATCGCCTGGGATGTGGTTCTCTTACGATAGAGTAGAATGGCACAAAGAAGAGCTTTCGGATATGAAGAAGGCTGGGATAGATGTTGTTCTGCCGGTTTATTGGGGGGATGGGGTTAACAGTGCAGGTTTTGCTCGAAAAGGGCTTGACTGTATGGTTGAGGCTCTTCGTGAACTTAAGCGCGAGGGCAGACCGTATCCTATGGTTGGTATGTTCTTCGACACTACGGCTATGTTTAGCGCGTACGGCAGTAAGCCTGACCTTCGAGACGAAGAGGTAAAAAGAACGTTTTATGGGATGATAAAGGAGTTTTTCCAGAGGGTGCCGGAGGAGTTTAGAGCGCAGGTTGAGATGGGCGATGAGAGAGCCGGCAGACCGTGTGTGGTTATAGATCTTTATACGCCATCGTGGTTTAGTGGGTTTGATGAGAGCTTTGTTAAGTATGTAAACGAGAGCTTTGCTAAGGATTTCAACGCAAATATACTGTGGTTTGGGGATGAAGCATACGCTCAGTTCAAGTGCTTGGATGGATATGCAAGCTACGGCGCTGGGTTGGGGGCAAAGTTTAATGATACGGGAATAGTGAAGATTGCTACGGTAGGCGCTGGGTATGACGACAGCGCGGTGCCTGGCAGGAACACGCCTATAAGATCAAGACAGGGGACGAATACATATAAGTCGGATTGGGCTTCGATGCTCCCTAATAATCCACACTGGGTTATTGTTGATGGCTGGAACGAGTTTCACGAAGGCAGCGAACTATGTGCCAGCCGACAGTATGGAAGAGCGTTTATAGAAGAAACAAAGATGCAGGTGCTTAGGTTCCGGGGACCTAAGGAGTATGACACCAGATTTATCAGAAGGAATGTGCCGGATGTTATACCTGCTGATCGAATATGTCAGGCTGAGTTTGTTATTGGCAATGTTGGCAATAGAGTATGGTTGGCATCTGAAGGTTATGCGCTGACCTATCGTTGGTATCAGGACGGCAGACTTATAGCTGACAGTGCGGTTAGGATGCGGATTGACAAGGATGTACAGCCGGGACAGATGGTTGATGTTACATTAGGGATAGCTCCGGCGACTCCAAGCGGCAAGCCGTTGCCTGATGGAAGTTATGAGCTTAGATTTGAAATGATACGGCTCGCCGATAATAAGCCGCTTTCTGCGCTTGGCGATAGGTGGCTTTCAGTGCCGGTTAGAGTAGGTGCGGTAGATGCTGCTAAGAAGGCTGCTTGGCTTGAGGTGGATGGTCCGGTGATGGTGCGGACGGGTGCGGCATATACTTATAAAGTGCGTGTTAGAAACGATGGGTCTGCTGTATGGAAGGCAGGGTCAACGGCGCTTAGTTATCGGTTGTTCAAGGAATCTAATTATATTCATGGATGGTCGGATGAGCGCTCGGAGGAGATAGAGGTTGCTTTAGTTAAGGCTCAACTGCCTAAGGATGTTCGTCCAGGCGAAGTAGTAGATATTCCTGTGAATGTTGTGTTGAAGGATAAAAACGGCAAAGCGATTGCGACTTGGAAGCAGTCTGATGCGTGGTCGTATCATCTGAAGTTTGATTTGATTGAGGGAACAAAATGGTTTTCGGATGTGGGGTCGCCTGTTTGTGATCGTGTGATTGATATATTTGAGAACGACTTCGGCGCTAGGATAGTAGCCGCCGATTTGCCTGTGAATCTTGATGCCGGCAGAACTTATGATGTGAAGCTTGTTGTGCGCAATACGAGCCCGGATAATTGGGACGGCAAGAAGGGCTACGGTTTCGGCTGCCATTGGTATTATTTGGACGGGACGGAAGCTGCTTGGAATACGGAAATAACCCCTATTAAGACGCCGATAGCCGCAGGCCAGCCGTCGGTGGTTTCGGTTAAAGTGAGTGCGCCAAAGTATGACGGTCGCTATATTGCAGTGTTTGATTTGAATGTTCGGGGAGTATGGGCTTCGACGGGCGACATTACTCGCGGAAGCGATATTTTTGTTCAGGAAGTAAATGTTACCGGCGGTAAGCTTACGTTTTTGGATTTAACGAAAGTGTTTGATATAGCCTCCAGTAGTCCAGACACTGATTATGCAAGTGGCGACTTTGATGGAGCTGGTCATTCGTTCCCTGCCGAGATGATGCCTCCGCATTTTGGTATGATGGAGCCTTATTCAGATGTATATCCCAGTGGGTATTTGGGCAGAGCTGCCGCAGGTGAGCAGCAGGCAATGAAGCGCATCAGCTTCCGATATGGCAGTAAGAGTGCAGGTGAGAAGAATGCGGTTAAATGCGTTGGACAGGAATTGACAGTGCCTGCTGGTGAATACGTGAACGTGCACGTGCTTGCGGCTGCTGTTGATACTGAACAGGAAGCAGTGTTTACTCTGCAATTTGCCTCAGGGCAGAGAGAGTCGAAGATTACGGTAAGCGGCTGGAACGCGCAGGGAGAAAATACGGCGTTTACGGCTCTTCACAGGCACTCAGCCGCTGGGGACGAACGCGGGATAAAGTGCAGGATCTACCATTATGTGTTGCCGGTTGATAAATCTGCAGGCAGGCTCACGGGGATTAGGCTGCCGAATAATGACAAGGTAAGGGTTTTTGCTGTAACACTGGAAGCTGCATAAATACGGCTGGAACTGAATTAATAAAAAAAATTTTTGCATTTTACCGACATTATTGGCTCTAACTAGTTGTCAAATCCGAAAAGTATAGGTTATAATCGGCGCGAGGAGAACCAAAGCCGTGGATACTGAGCTTGAGAAGCTTGATGCCATCCGGCAGAGAATGAGGGTGAGCTATGCCGAGGCGCGGGAAGCGCTTGCCGAAGCCAACGGTGACGTTATCCAAGCCATTATCAACCTCGAGAACAGCAAAGGCGATCTTCTTTCTGCTGCCATAGAACTTGTAGACGATGTCCAGAAACTTCTTGACGCCAAGAACATCAGCAAGATCAGATTGAGATTCGGCGGCAAGACTATTGCTGAACATACGGTGTCCCTTGCCGCAGCAGCTGCGGTGTTGGTGGCGTTGGGAGCTGCGATAATAAGCAAGACATCAGTTGAGATCGAGCAGGAAAAGGAGGAAACAGAAGAAAGTTGACGATGAGTGACTATAGTCTGCGCGATCTCGAGATTCTCGAAGATGATAGGGTGGCTGAGAGCTGCTATGCATCGCTGCCAGATCATAAGATAGTTGAGATGGCACAATCAGGCGATGAAGCTGCCATTGAATATCTGCTTTATAAATATCGTGGACTTGTAAGGACGAAAGTAAGATCGTACTTTCTGCTTGGAGCAGAGAAAGAAGACCTTCTGCAAATTGGAATGATTGGACTTTGGCAGGCGATAGTTGATTATAGACCAGAGAAGGATATTTCTTTCATTTCGTTTGCGAGAATTTGTATAGAGCGCCATGTTATAACTGCCATAAAGACTGCTACTAGGCAGAAACAGTCGCCACTCAACAGCTCTGTGTCGCTTGAATATCCTTCAGAAGACATCGATTCAGAATGGAATCTTGCGGAGATACTTGTGTCGGACGATATGATTGATCCGGAGGAACTTGTGCTCAGGCGCGAGGATAACAGACGGCTGTGCGATATGTTGAGGCGGCTGCTGTCGGACTTCGAGTGGCGTGTGTTGTCTGGTTATCAGGTCGGAAAGTCTTACAGAGAGATTGCCTCTGAGCTTCAGTGCAAGACGAAATCGGTAGATAACGCGCTTACAAGAATTAAGCGAAAAATCTCCGAGACGCCTTACATCTGGCCTGGTGTGACCGACTGCAACTAGAATTAACTACTGCACCCTGACTGGTACACATGCATCTCTTAGTCTCTGAACCCATCCCGATGCATCATCTCGATCTGCAGCAGGGACGTCTTCTGGCATAGGTGGTTGCTCGCCGATAGCTTTCCATTTTGGAATTCCAAGCCTATGATAAAGCAGTATCTCTACCTCAGGTGTTTGTTCAAGTGACGTGATGAATTCGACCAGCTTCTCTGCAAAATCGCTGTTGGCATTGTAGCCAGGTACTAAACAGATTCGGATTATCATTGGCTTTGTGGTTTGTGCCAGGCGTCGTACGTTTGAGAGTATCTGCCGGTTTGAGATGCCTGTCAGTTCTTTATGGAGTGTCTCGTCTATATGCTTGAGATCAACCAAAAACAAGTCAGCAGTTTCAATAAATTTCTCTACAACCTGCCAGTTTACACAGAGCGATGTTTCAATTGCAGTATGAATATTCTCTGTATGTGCCATCTTCATAATTGCGAGCGCAAATTCAGGCTGTGCCATAGGTTCGCCGCCCGATAATGTTACGCCGCCACCAGACTGCTCATAGAACGGGATATCCTTGCGAACGATGCTCATCACGTCTTCGGCAGTCATCTTTCTGCCTACTATTTCAGTAGCTTTGTTGAGACACACCGAAGCGCACCTGCCGCATAGCATGCACCTATCGAGTCTGAGCAGATGGCTATTTTTATCTATTATTATATGGCAGCCTGATTCGCAAACGTCCGCGCATCTTCCACACAGCGTGCATATGTTAAAGTTGACTCGCACCTGAGGTCTAGGGCTTATTCCTTCGGGGTTATGGCACCAGATGCATTGCAGGGGACAGCCTTTCATAAATATGGTAGTGCGTATACCCGGACCATCATGAAGAGAGAAACGCTGAATATCAAACACCCAGCCTTCGGTTTTACTAGAAGGTTCAAAATCACCTAGCATGGCGCCGCCTGTTTATGATCTCTCTCTGCAGTTCATCGTCCAGCGTGACAAATCTTGCCGAGTATCCGCCAACTCTTACCATAAGGCTTCGATAGTCGTTAGGGTTTTCTCGTGCCTTAATAAGCTCTTCTACGTCGGTCGTGTTCCCTTGCCAGATATGTCCACCAAGCTTGAGGAATGTTCTAAGCAGAGGTTCGATAACCGCAGGAGAAGCCCATTGCGGGTCAATATCCCACATGCTCGATCCGCCGCCTGCTACCAGATTAAGCGGCATACTGGTGTAGCTTCCAATTGCCGCGGTTATTCCTTCGGTCATAGATGAACTCTGCGGTGTAAGGCTTTGTGCTATTGGAGTGCCTGCCTTGTTTCCATCAGCAGTAGCACCCAGTTGGCTTCCGAGCATTGCTGCCCAAACAAATGTGAGCACCACTGGCTTGGCTCTGCCACCCCATCTGGTTCTGTATGACTCATATATCCTGCACACGCTTTCCATAACTCGAGCCGCCATCGCGTCAGCCTCAGGATTCTGCTGTCCATATTTTGGTATGGCGCGAAGTTTAAGCCGCAGGTCTTCATATCCTTCGAAGTTTGCGCGAAGCGCCGCCAGCAGCTCTTCAGCCGTGCAGATGTTGTCATCATAGACGGCTTTTTTTACTGCGAATATAGCGTCTGCGGCGTTTGGTAGCCCCATAGGGCTTGATCCATAATCATGATACCGAGCGCCGCCGTCATGCATTTCTCTGCCGCGCTCAAGACAGTCGGCAATCATAGATGATTGCAAATAGCACGGCCTGTTTTCGGCGCACATTTCGCTGTAGATATCGAGCCTTCGGAAGAATAGATTCAACTCGCGTGCAAGCTCATTTTCGAATGCTTTGTAAAACTCGTCGAATGTTTTGTATGCGACCAGCGAAGGCAGATTCACTGCTTTTAACTTTTTGCCGGTTACCAAACATTCTCCGCCGGTTATAACCAGCTCGACGGTTTTGGGGATATTCTGAAACCCTGCAAAAAGCAGATCGCTGTTCATACCTTGCGGGGTTATCTCCATACATCCGCCGCATGTGTACATAGCAGCGTCTTCTTTCGGCATGCCGAAGGTCTCCATCGCTTTTATGATAGCGGGGTCGTTCAGTATCTGCGCTCTGTTTCGCCCTTTCAATAGATAATGCGCTGCGAGTTTTATGAAATCGTCCGGACAGTCTTCCGGCATTCGCATATATATAGACGGATGAAGCACATCCAATCCCATTATAGATTCTACGATTATGTAAGAAAGTGGATTTACTGATGAGCTTCCGTTTGGATTAGATCCGCCTACGACAATTGCTTCAACCCAGCCGTCGGCGTCCATCAACCGCTCATCGAATCTGATGAACATCTCATCTATCAGCTCGCGAGCATCTTGGAGTGTCATAACGCCTTCGGCAATATCGCGCTCTAGATACGGCCATAAAAAGTAATCCACTCGTCCCGGACCATTTCCACCCCAAGGCTCCTCTGCTATAACCGCAATATGCTGAATCCAGAAGCTCTGAAGTGCCTCACGGAAGTTGCGTGCAGGATACCGCGGTACTCTGGAGCATATCTCAATTAGTTCCTGAAGTCTTGGACGATCGCTAGGCTCGCAACTCTCCAAAGCATCTTTTAACGCGTCGACATGTTTATCGCACCAACGCTGGAAAGCTTCAAGCAGATAGATCACACAGCGATAAAATTGTGAGGCTTTTTCGTCTCTGGGGTTTTCGAGTGCGCGCCGATAGTCCTTTAGCAGCCCATCGGTCCCTTTCTTTAATATCCAGTCCCACCGCCAAGTTATATGTCCTCTTGCAGCGCCGTCGGTATAGACGTTAAGCTCTGCAAGCTCAGCATTTTCAGGAATTATCTTGTAGGCTATCTCCTCTGCTTCTTTGTGCCAACTTACTGGATCTTCAGCTTTAATCCGTTCGCCCAGATGATAAACCATTCCAACCAACCGTTCATCTGGCAGCAGATATACAGGCATTTTTTCGATTGCTTCAGCAAAAGCGAGTGCCTGTCTTTCGTGTTTGGGGATACCTTCGAAGCGAGCGTAAGCGGCGGCTAGATCTGCAGCGAACGTATATGGCGGCTGATTTTTGCCGCGCATGCGTGCCTCTGCGGCAAGCCGCTTGATGCGCGGCGAAGCCCCACTAGTCAGCTCTTCGTATGTGTGAGTGAGTGTGTTCATTATGCTTGCCATCTAGTTACATACTAGCATGGGAGATTGCTAGAGGCAACCAGTTGAGCTGCCGCATCGCGGAAAAATATGTATTAGTATGATATAATATAATTAATTAGAATTTGTAAAACCTGTTGGTGAGGGGGGTAGATATGGAAGTTTTAGACGAAGAGTTTTCAGACGTAGTGCGGTATATTGAGAATCATCGTCATATAAAGATTGAGGATAAAGAGAATGAGTTCAATTGGGTAATGGATGTAGTCAAGCTTTTCAAGCGGATTGATTCTGATTCTAGTATTCTCGAAATAGGCACCGGCATCGGATGGTTTCCTATAATGTGCAGTCTCAAAGGATTGAAGTGCAAAGGACTGGAGATAAGCCCTTCACTTGTGGAGTATGCCAAAGAGCTTGGCGCACAATATGGTGTTGTTCCAGAGATAGAGCTGGGTAGCATAGAAGACGCAGATATTGGTAAAGGACAATATGATTTTATCCACGCTAGCAGCGTTTTTGAGCATGTAAAGAATTGGGAACCGGCGCTTGTGAAGGTCTATAATGCACTAAAGCCAGGAGGGCTATTTTATTTTGTATCTACCAACAAGTTTTCACTGCATTCTGGCGAGTATAAATTCCCACTATATGGCTGGCTGCCCGACAAATGGCGTTATGCACTGCGCGTAAAGCGTCAAGGTGCAGATATAATGAAGCTTGGTATTGATTTTAACCAATTTACTTATTGGCAGCTGCGCCGCACTTTTCGTAGCATTGGATTCAATCCGATCTACGACTATCTGCAGTATAAGTTTATTGCTGATCCGACCCTATCGCTTACAAAAAATCACATGAAAAGGTTTGTTCTGCGGGTTATAAAAGCGTTTCCCCCGGCAAGATGGACAGCCTTAACATTCCTGCGAAACACAGCCTTTGTGTGCATCAAGCCAGAGTCTTGATTCTGATAATGGTTTCATTGCATCAGCCAGCGATATCCAGCTTCACTAGCCGCTGAGTACCTTCCTGCGATCCTCGAGCTTGGACTTTTTCTCTTCAAGCTCTGCCAATATGCGGCGCTCTTTTTCGACTATCTC
>Ga0315298_1009965_pt1 | contig 11565 bp, 9 predicted proteins | sample WHS_1_MG_FD_203077 | JGI IMG/M metagenome (GOLD analysis project Ga0315298, IMG submission 203077) | Extremophilic microbial mat communities from Washburn Hot Springs, YNP, Wyoming, USA - WHS_1_MG | ecosystem: Environmental > Aquatic > Thermal springs > Hot (42-90C) | place: USA: Wyoming... | reverse complement strand
ACCTATGGATGGAAGGGTGTAAACAGGGCAATTATGGGAAGCACGACAGAGCGCGTAATAATGAATGCCTCATGTCCTGTGCTTGTAGTTCGATGAAGGGTTATAGAAAAGTCTTGATAGCAGTTAACGGTTCTATGATTGTCCTTGAGGAGGGATTAAAAATAGCCCGTGATGAAGGCTGCTGGGTTACAGTTATGAAGGTGATACCTCCAAATGAGGGAGAACTCCATCTTACAGGAATAAAGGATATAGAAGATATTTTCATGGGTGGAGCAAAAAAATCAATCTCTGAGATAAGAAATATTGCCTGTTCAAATAGAACTCTCATAAAAATAAGGCTTGAAGAAGGTGATATAAGTCAAAAGATAATAGAGGCTGCAGAAGAAGAACAGTGCGACTTAATCATTTTGGGTTCTAAGAAAAAGAAAGGCATTAAGAGATTATTCGGTGATAATATCCTGAAAAAGGTGATTAATAACTCACCATGTCCTGTGCTTGTGGTGTCCAAAGGATAGAGGAGAGATTGGAGATTACTCTAAGTATGTTGAGGAATGATTTCCCTAAATTCCCATACTTTTAGGCACTATGATATTTAGTTTTTCTATAATTTCTTTTTGTTGCCTCGTTAATTCTTGAACGAGTATTTTATCATATACTTTGCATTTCAGGTTTCTCATACTCAGTAGAATTTCTTCTACTGTATGCTCTTCCCCTACCTTTTTCTTTAATAGCAAGAATACTGTTAATGCTATGAAAATAAACAACAAATATCCTCTCAAATGTTTGCTTCATGTAATACAAAGGCATTAATTCCTCTTTTTGTATTTTGAATGAGGAAACAAGAATCATTATCCCTCGATTCATTAATCTAAACTCTATCTCTTATTTTCTTGTTGTTCTTCCATCGCATCCAGTAATAGTTTTTTATTTCACGACCTTTCCTTTCAGGATCCAAAACAACATAGGCAGGGATTAAAGTGAATGGTGTCCATGTTGGTAATTTTAAACCAAAATACTGGTATAACTTTTGCAGTGCCTGCCATACAAATCTCAACAAACATATGCCAAATATAGAGCCAAGCGACAATAACTGTTGGGTATGTCACACCCATGGATGGAATGTTGGGTCTCGGTGTGTATGTTTACAGTGCAGGACTTTCTAAAATTGGTTAACCTTTAAATCAAGAAAAGAGGGCAAACCTTTAAAATTTAATTGACATCAGCTAAGTTTATTTTTTATGGCATTGGATACAAAGTGCTTTTCTTCTGTCTAAATAAAGCATAAATTCTGCTTTTGCTGAATGCATGCTATGACAGGTAATACATGTAATTGGTTCACCATTTCTTGGGTCTTTTACTTCAAGGGGATGACTCACTTTCTGCATCCTTTCATGACATTTTGAGCAGGTTTGAATTTTACCTGCTTTAAAGTAAAGGGGATTATTAGAATGTGGAGGTATATGACAGTTAAAACACTGTCCTTTTTTAACTGGAACACAGCGGACTGATTTAATTGTTTTTTCCATAATGAGCAATTTTTTCCCAATATTTTCATGACAGCTTATACATATCTTTGATTCATTAACTGTTAAATTTTTATTTTGAGAAGCATGGAAACTATGACATAAACTACAGCCTGTATTAGAAAGGTGAGGGTCTTGTCCTTTAATCTTTACATCTTTATGACAGCTTACACATAATTGTTTAGTTGGTATCTTGGTAGTTATCTTTTTATTAGCTTCAATTGGGTTATGACACTCCTCACATTTTTTCTCAATAAATGCTCTATGTCCATACGGTCCAAGAAGTCCTTCTACTTCAGAAGAATGTCCTGTATGACAACCAATGCAATTCATATTTTCTGTCGAAAACTTTATAGAAATGTTACCTACTTTGCAATTTGCTTTATGACAGCTTTTGCATAATTTGTTAGGATTACTCCGAAGCTGAAATTCTGAAGACATATGAGCACCATGACATAACAAACATTTATTATTTTTAAAGGGAGAATGTATATGAGATTTTTTCAATTGTTCATTTAATGCAGAATGACAGCTTATACATAATTCTTCCTGTGGTTTAACCAAAAGATATTTATTTTTATTAGCATGGGGAGAATGACAATCTGTGCATTTTTTCCTTCCCATTATATTTGTGATTTTATGACAATCAAGGCATAATGAGTTAACATCATCTTTTAGCAAAGCCTTTGATTTTGATGCATGTGAAGCATGACAGGCAAGACATCTGCCTTGTTTAAATGGAGAATGTACATAGCCTTGCGACAAATTTTCTTTTAGTTGCGCATGGCATTTGTAGCAAAGCTCAGGTATTTTCCTCTCTAATTCACCCTGAGCATACACAAAATTATTACATAAAAAGATAAATAAGATACTCAGAATATACAGAATTTTTTTATTTATGACATACATTGCACTGTCCTTTAGTAAAAGGGTCATGTTTTATATTTTTAATCAAACCAGGCTTTTCTGTAACATGCGGCTCATGACAGCCTAAACAGCTTTTAATTTTATCTAAAGGTTTCATATGCGATTTTAATAATCTTTCTTTATCAATTGAATGACACTTAATACATAATCCGGGGTCTTTATCTTTCAGCAAATATTTAGATGCAGAGTAGTGAGAAAAATGGCAACTCAGGCAATCTCCTTTTTCCATCTCTATATGTCCTTTTTGTGCTGTAGTTGTTAGTATTTTACTATGACAGGAAAGACAAAGCTCCTTAGGTGTAGATAAAAGAAGATTTTTAATCTTTGTCCCATGTGGACTATGGCATTTTAAACACTTTCCTTCTTCTAATGGAACATGTATGTTATTACTTGATTTAACACCAGTTTCTATTTTTTTATGACAGGAATAGCATAATTCAGGCAGTGGTTTTTTTGTATGAGCAATCCAGTCAGAGGAATGTACACTATGACATGTATTGCAGGACTTATCTTTAAATGGTGTATGTAAAAAGCCTTTGTTAAGCTCAGCAAACCTTTTGCCATGACAACTTAAACATAGATTATTCTCTGTATCCTTCAATAGCCTTTCATTTGAAGAGGAATGCGGATTATGACATGCAATACAGTTTTTGTTATTTACTGGTGTATGAATGTATAATTTAAAAAACTCTTTTTCCTCTTTTTTATGACACATGTAGCAAAGTTCTGTAGGTGATGTTTTCATTATGTGTGGATTGTTACTGCCATGGACATCATGACATGATTTACATTCATTTTTTGAAAAAGGTATATGTACATATTTTTCTTTCGTTTCTTTTTCTGTTTTACTATGACATGAAAAGCATAATTGGTTCTCTGGTAAATTCAAATAAAATTGATTTGAAGAGGAATGCGGATTATGACATGCAATACATCCTTTATCTTTAATTGGAGCATGTTGATTGCTCAGTTTTGATAACTCTGCCTTTTTGTTATGACATTTTGTACATAACTCGGTTTTCCCCATTATAGTAAGTTTTGGATAATCTCCCGCATGAGGACTATGACAACTTAGACATTTACCCTCCTTCATTGGTGGATGGTTATATTTTTGCTGAAACTCTTTTTCCTGTTTTTTATGACAGGTATAACAAAGCTTTTCATGAGGTGCAATTACACTAAAAGGATTTGAGTCATTCGGTGACTTATGACATGAATCACACTGCCCAGAAATCAATGGAGCATGAACTGAATTTCTTAAAAGTTTATTATTCGGAGAACTATGAGGATTGTGGCAACCCACACAACTTCCTTTTTCAACAGGATATCTTTTATGAGCTTTTTTAAAATTCTCCTTAGTAAAATCGTGACAGGAACCACAAATTGCTAATTCTGGTTTAATAAGATTATTTTTGTATTGTGAACCATGTGGTGAATGACATACAAGACATCCTTCCTGCAAAGCTTTATGTTGATTTTTGAACATAAACTCATCTTTTTTGTGACAGGTAAAACATTGCTCATTTCCTATTTTCTTTAAAAAGAATTTATTATCTCCTGCATGAGGATTATGGCATGATGTGCATTTACCTTTCTTTAAGGCAGTATGCACATTTGGCATCTTATTCATATTTAAAGACATCTCTTTATGACAATTATAGCAAAGCTTTATCTCCTCTGTTTCTTTTAAAGCTCTGGTAGCAATTCTTCCATGACGGTAATGGCATGCTTCACAGTCTGTTTTACTTGCAGGTGAATGCACATATTTTTTATTAAGTTCATTTAATTTTTCTTTATGACAATCTAAACAAGGCTTTGGCTTAAAACCTCTTGTTTGTGAATCAGAAGAGGAAAAAAACAAGGCAAGGCTTATGATGATGAGACAGAATATAAAAACAATATTATTTCTGTAAGCTTTCTTCAAGTGCTTTAATCTGTTCGCCATAAATTTTTATCTCTGCCTTTGTTTTTAATTTGTTTACATATTCATTCAGCAATTTATTAACCTGCTCATTAAAATACTTATTATAAACTAAATTTTTAACTTTATCAAATTCTTCAATCTCCTCATCAGCTTTATCTATTAATTTTACTATTATGTATTTTGAATTAAATTCAATTATTGGACTTATGTCTCCTACATTCATAGAATCTATAACTTCTTTTAAAGGTTCAAAAAGTTCAGCTTTTGTAAACCATCCTACTTTTCCTCCTTGTTCAGATGAGGCATCAACGCTTTTTGTTTTTGCCTCCCATGAAAAATCAGCCCCTTTCTTTAAATTGTTCAATATCTCTTCTGCTTCCTTTTTTGATTTTACTGTAATTTGTTGGATATAAAACTTCCTGGGTGTCATAAACTCTTTTTGATGAGTTTTGTAATACTCTTCTAAATCTTTATCACTTATCTGGATTTGAGGTATTATAATTTTTTTAATAAACATATTCTTAAGAAGCCTATCTTTATAAATAGATATCATTTTTTTCATGTCAGGATTCATTTCATAATGCCTACTAACTGCTTCTTTGTCTACAAGCTTCCTATCAATCCATGAATTAATAAGCTCATTTTTAGATATATTAGACTCTTTAGCAATCTTTATAAAATCTTCCGCAGTTAGAACATCTCCGTCAACTTCAACCAACGGAGTTTTATTTTCAGATTTTTTAACCTCTTCTTTAGAGCTATCTATATTAATAGAAGAAAGGAGTTCTTTATTAATTTTTATCTTTGCTTTTGACCTAAGATAAGCAAGATATTCATCGCTTCTCTTTTTTTCTTTTTCTTTTCTTATAATTTTTTCTATGGTATTTTTTAGTTTTTGAAAATCTTCTTCAGATAATTTCTTTCCTTTAGTCTTAAAGTAGTAATCCTTGATTTCTTCTTCTGTTATAAAAACTTTTTGTCTTATCTCTTCATCATAAAGTCTATTAACAGATTCTCTAAGAACAAAATCTTCAATTGCTTTGTTAATCTCAGGCTCTTGTTCCATCCCCATCTGTTTTGCCTCGTTAATAATTAATTTTTCATCTATCAGCTTTTGAATATATTTTTCCACAGAGTTATTAGAGGAAGAACTTTTTATTGAATGCTGCATATTAAAAAAATGTTGATGTTGCATACTTAAAAAATATTTAAAATCTTCTTCTGTAATATGTTCGCCATCTACAACTGCTAAAATTTTCTCTTCCGCAGAACATATACTGCATAAGAAAAAAGTAACTATCAAAATTCTTGCAATTATTAATTTCATTTCCCCACCTTTTTTGTATGGCAAATAAGACAACCTTGCCCTAGAGTTTCAGTAGATATCTTTGAGTAGTCCCATCTCAAAATATGAAGATAATTAGATGCATGTGCTTTATGACATGAAAGACACATAACTATGCTGTTTTCATCAATGATTTTTTCTTTTCCTGTAGGGTTTTCAAAAGCAACAGGTGCTTCTAAATTATAAGTAGTGTAACCTTGATATTCAGACCCTACAAAACCTCCATGCACAAAATCAAAACCAACATCAGCAGGATGTCCTGTCCAAGTAATACCATTTAAACTTACTGCATTTATGCCTCCAAGATTTGGATGTGCATGAAACTTCGCATGACATTCCCCGCAAAGATAGCTAATGGTATTTATTGAATCATAGTGGTTACTTCCTTTATATCCATTATGATTAGAATTAGTTGCCTGATATTCCCAATCTTCATGCTCTTTGCCAACTATACCAAAAAGAAAACGGTAACTTTTACCAACTGTTTCTCCATCAATAATTGTATCCTTTTCATGATGTGCTCCATAGATAGATTTATATGGATTTTCTATTGTTCTGTTACCATGACAACCATAAGTCCCTGCACAACTTAACTGTTGTGTTGATGGCCAATAAGAGGGATTTGTCCCGCCAGGTATTAAAACTCCTCCTATAAAACCAGGTGGAACATTCTTAGGTGGATATTCTTGTAAAGAAATTCCTTTAACATTATGACCTTTTGTATAGTCAGGATTATAACCATCTGCAACATAATAAAAATTGCCACCAGCTAAATCACCATTTTCCATATTATGAAGTACCTGCGGAATTCTTGTCTTTCCAATAACTACAATATTTTCGGTGCCAGATGGATTCTGACCATGACAGCCAATACAACCACCTTTTGTTAACACGGGAAATGGACCTTTTTGATTTCCATAAGTAACTTCCTCTCCTTCATAACTATAATGCATTGTATGGCAGTCTTTACATCTACCTTTTACCTGACCATTTACAGATGAACAAACAATTATGAATAGTAATATTGTAATATAAATCAATCTTGTTTTCTTGTATGACACATTAAACAACCTTTTTTATTCCCTTCATGTGCATAAATATTGTCATAATCCCATCTTAAAAGAGAGTCATATTGGCTTCCATGTGCTACATGACAGGAAAGACAGGTAACTTTGTCTTCTCCTGGTTTAACCTCTTCACTTGGTGAAGAAAAAACCTTCTGCCTTGCAACAGGAACATCAGGGTCATATTTTAAATATTTTGCATATTCTCCTTTATCTGGTAAAAATATATCCGTAGGATGTGCAAACCATGGAGATTGTTCTCCTGTAAAATCTTTTTTATAAAACTTGCCGTGACAGTTTGCACAAAGTTTATCTATATCAGATGTATATTCATTATGCTTTTTTGCAGATGCATTTTGATTCCATTCATCATCCTCATAACCTTTAACGCCTTTGAGAAATCTATAGCTCTTTGCTGTTGTAGTTCCATCTATAGGTTTATCTTTTGCATGATGACTTCCTCTAATTGCTTCAAAAGGATTTGCAACATTTCTATTACCATGACAACCATTAGAACCTGAACATGTTAAAGGCTTCTCAGGATTATAGCCAATAGTAGATAAATCAGCTTTTCTATCATATCCAGGAGGAAAACCTTTAAATTTTTTATCCATTGAAACAATGCGTCCTAAATTATGCCCCTTTCTATCATCTTTAGTAACATAATAAAAATTGCCACCAGCTAATTGCTTAACTGGTGGCAATGTATTATGAACTATAGGTACTTTAATACCACCTAAAATTTTTATTGTAGCATTGTCTGAACTTGAGTGACAATCTACACATAAACTATCATCTAATAAATACTTATATTTAGATTTAGCTAATGCAACCTCTTCCATCATTCCAGGATAAATAGCATGACAGGCTTCGCAATCATCCGAAACTATAGCTCCTTCACTTTTTAAATTTAAACTTAAAAACACTACTAAAATGCAACATATAAGCAAATAGAAACCTTTCATTTAAAGAGCTTCATCTATCCTTTTATAGCATGAACATCAACATGGCATTCAGAGCATTTTGGATGTTTCTTATGTAGCTGAGCACTATGAACCTCTTTATGACAATTTTTGCAATCCGGAATATATTTATGTGCTGAATGACATTTAACACAACCTACATCCTTATGCTTACCTCCCGCAGTGTTAATCTTTTCAAGAGGTTTTTGATGACATGCTCCACATACCTCATTAGGCGTACTTGCTGCAAAAGGTGGAATATTAAGTGGTGAATGAGGCTTATGGCAAACTAAACAATCTTTATAGGTTTGGTTTGCTGTATGAGGTTTATGACAGGCGAAACAGTCTGGTATATATCCATGTTTTTCTTTATGACAGGCAGCACATCCTAACTGAGTATGTTTGCTCTTATATTTAGCCATCTCTTCACCAAATTTTTCATGACATTGACTACACTGTTTAGCAAATTCAGCAGTAACCTTCATTTTTTCCTTAATAGCATGTGGGTCAGCATGACATTGGAGGCATTCAGAAAATTTCTCTCCATGTTTTAAGCCATGACAGGTTTGACATTTTGGCATAATTTCTTCCCAATTTTGTCTTTTTGGGCTATAAACATGGAATTGCTTATGACAAAATGTACAATCTCTTTGATGTTTCCCCCCCTTTTCTTTTAATTCCTTAAAGAGAGTGGAATGACACTTAATACATTCTTCAAAACCCAAAGAAGTTGGAGTAAGCTCATAAGGCTTAATCTCCTTTTTTGGTTGCTCTTGTTTTAATTGTTCTTGTTGTGGTTGTTCTTGAACTAACTTCTGCTCTGGAATTTGAGCTGATTTTGGTGTACAGGAAATGAGGAAAAGAAGAACTATCATAAGTATCCATTTTTTCTTGACTTTCATTTTTACCTCCTACGAAAAATTTTTATCCACCCTCCGCAACTCTCCTTTTAATTTATATCTGGTGTATGCTCAACTCTGAACATACACCAGATATAAATTACCTCTGTCTCTGATGACACCTATTACAACCAGTTGTAACTGGAGTTGCTTGTCCAGCCTTTATTTGAGTGTAATCAAACCTTAAAATATCATCAGGAACAGCCGTGCCATACTTGGAGCTTGCATGCGCTCTATGACAGGATAGACACATAACTATACCATTGCTAAAAGTAGTAACTGGAAGTCCAGCATTTGCTTTACCGGCTGGATCTGCAAAAGCTACAGGGGTTTCATAGTTATAGTTAACAGTTACTCCATAATCTGTCGTAAATAAACTACTACCACTTGCTGCAAGGGCAATATCAGTAGGATGTCTTAACCATGGAGAGGCTGAACCTACTTCAGTTGTTCCACCAAGATTTGTATTCCTATGGAATTTTCCATGACATTCTCCACAAAGATAACTTATTGTTGTAACATCAGCTCCATCGGTACTCCCTTTATAAACATTATGAGTTCCGGTCGGATTTCCGCTAAGCTTTCCTTCTTCGTAATTAGGGTCTTCTACTCCACCAATTCCATTACTTGCATCTCCATAAAGCATTCTGTATGGTCTTGAGGCTGCATGATGAAGCCCTCTTATAGCTGCAAACTGATCTGTAGTATTTCTTAACCCATGACATCCGTATGTTCCAGCACATGTAAGCTGGCTTGTCCATGTAGCCTCTTGAGGTCCCCAACCAGTAAGTTGTTTGTATCCTGGGGGTGTTAGACCAATATTAGTATCTTGCCCAGCAATACCAGATACATTATGTCCCTTTGTATCACTACCAGTGCCAGTTGCGACATAAAAGAAATTACCCGCTGCTAATGGAGCAGTCGGCTCTGTTTTGTTCCATACAATAGGAAAAGTAGAACCACCAACTACTATTTTACTCGTACTTCCACTATCAGAATGGCATCCAAAACAATCACCTACAACCAAAGCTCCATGCGGAGTCCCATTAAATCCTCTTGCTGTCCATTGGGTTGGAGTAGGACTCTGGCTTGCATGCATTGTGTGACAGTTAGAGCATTCACCTTGAACCTTTGTCATCGCAGATTTAGAAGGTAATATAATAAGCCCCACCACAACTAAGAAAACCAAAAGAATTAACCCCTTTTTCATTTTTATCACCTCCTTTCCTTTATTTTATCAAGATATGAGCATCATTATGACAATCTGTACATTTCTTAAACTTCTTCAACATTGCCTGAGGATGTGGTGTTGAGCTATGACAATTCTCACAAGTAGGTTTAGATTTATGTTCGTTTCTATGACAAAATGCACATTTTAAAGCATTATGTTTAGTAGTAGTAGCCTTTAAGTTTGAAACTTCCTTTTGATGACAGGGAGCACAAAGACTATTTGGAATTTCTGGTGAATATGTAACTTTCAAAGGTGAATGGGGCCTATGGCAGGCTGAGCAATCTTTTGCAGTCTGTCCTGCAATATGTCCTTTATGACATCTCAGACATTCAGGCTTTTCTTTATGTTTTGTATGACAAACATTGCAAGCTAAATTAGTATGCTTGCTTTTGAATTTTTCTATTTCTTCTCCGACATTTTTATGACAGCTTACACATTCCTTTTTGTAACTTCCTTTAAGAGGAATATCTAAAGGAGTATGAGGATTTTGATGACACTGTGAACAATTTGTTAGGGTATAATGTTCTTTTCCTGTATGACATTTTGAACATGAAGGAATCATTTGCTCCTTAGAAATTGCTGGAAAGTGACCTTCGTGACAACCTAAGCAACCTACTGCTTTATGCTTAGCACCAGCTGTATTTACAAAGGAAACTTCTTTTTTGTGACATTTAATACAATCAGCATCTGTTAGTTTTATCTCAGACTGAGTTTCCGTACAGACCGCAGTATACACAAAAACAAAACTCAAATACAATCCAATCAAAATTAAAATCCATTTCTTTGTCATTTTATCCTCCTATCAAAAGTTTACTAAATTTATATTTGTTTGTCAATCCTCAAAATTTACAAAATTGGGAAATAATAACTTAAATATATTCTATTTGTCAACCTTTCAAAAGCCTATCTTTTAAAATTGTGTAAAATACTATACAATAACCTCATAATTTTGTCTAACCCAAATTTTAACCTGAAAATGCCGATAGAAAAGAGCTGTCTTGAGCGAAGAGAAGGAACTTTCTAATTGAAAAACCTGTTTGGTGAAAAAGGATGAGATTCTTCGCTATCGCTCAGAATGACCCCTTTTCTGTCACCCTGAGGCGAAGCCGAAGGGTCTCCTGTGGAGATTCTCCCCCTTCGCTGACCCTTCGCATAAGCTCAGGGCTTCGGCTTAGGTCAGACGATGTCCTGAGCAAAGCGAAGGGATGACAAAATAGTCCAAAACATAATTTTCTATCGGCAAATTTAGGTTTAATATAAAACTCTGTTTTAATTCTCTTATAGAAATTTTGGAATAAAAGTTATTGATTTTTAAGGATTTTTATGGTGGAGGCGGCGGGAATCGAACCCGCGTCCGAAGGTGCTACTTCTAAGCATCTACATGCTTAGTGGAAGTTTTGAGATTCGGAAATTAGCTCGCCCTTCCACAGGCTTTCTAAGTTCCTACAACCCTTAAGTTTCCCTTAAGTGTCGGGTTAAACACTTAAGGACAGCTCTGATTTATGACGCCTTTCTTAAGCCTCAGAGCAGAACCTAAGAAGGCGGCTGCTTTTAATTAAGCAGCGAGTGCCAATTCGTTGTTGGCAGTTGTGTTTTTCCCACCTGTTTTAAGTGGTGATGGGACCACTGCATGCAGCTTAGCCCTCACTACCTCCGTCGAGTCCTTTCGCCCCCTTGTTAAAGATCACTT
>Ga0315298_1009964_pt1 | contig 11566 bp, 10 predicted proteins | sample WHS_1_MG_FD_203077 | JGI IMG/M metagenome (GOLD analysis project Ga0315298, IMG submission 203077) | Extremophilic microbial mat communities from Washburn Hot Springs, YNP, Wyoming, USA - WHS_1_MG | ecosystem: Environmental > Aquatic > Thermal springs > Hot (42-90C) | place: USA: Wyoming... | reverse complement strand
GGCGAAAATCTCTGGTATATCGGAACGCCAGCCCAAAAGGGTAACCGATTCCCTGATGCCCTTTTTCTCAATTTGTTGTTCCACAAGGTCCTTTTGTGGTCCATCTCCAACCAAGAAAAGCTTTATTCTTCTCTCTTTCGTAATCGCTTCCGAGAATGCATCTATGAGTAGGGATATGTTTTTCTCCTTTTTAAAAGAAGCTATATTGAGAATATGAATGAAATCGCTTTTTCTTTTCAAATTATTGGGAAATTCATCTACCTCCACTCCATTATAAATAACTTCTGAATCAACTCCATATACCGCCTTAACGCTTCGCGCAACTTCTTTTGAAACACTCACTATATTTACATTACCATAGCGAAATATCAATCTGTTGACGAATCTATCTTTTGTCTTTTTCGTATCTATTCTCGCAAGGGCGTGCATAGTATGGATATGAACAGGAATTCCCGCAAACAGTCTTGGAAGGAAGCTATAGCGAACAGCTTTTAAGTGAGTGTGGAGTATATAGGGTCTAAGCCTTTTCAGTAGGCTCAATAGTCTAAAAAATATCAGTGGATTCGGGATGTTTTTGCTATTCAATGAATATAGAGGAACTCCGAGCCTCTTCAATTCCCTTTCAAAAAAAGTATCCCTGAAGGGTTCAAGGAGGCAAACAGAGATATCAAATTTGCTTCTATCCATTTCCTTTGCCAAGTTTACGATCAGGCGTTCCATACCGCCGTAATGAAGAAATTGGGTTATGTGAAGGACTTTAATTTTCTCCATCGCCACGATTTAGCGACCTCACAATCTCCTTAACAATCGGCACGAAGCGAGGAGAGACGCTGAGATGCACAACCCCCATTTTTACCAGTCTTGGTATAAACGCACGTTCAGCAGCGATTTCTCCGCAAACCCCTATTTCCTTTCCATATCTCTTAGCTTCCTTTACAGCGATTTTAATTAACCGCCAGAGGGAAGGATGAGCAGGATTGTAGAGTTCGCTTACATCCTTTCCCGCTCTATCAACTGCGAGAGTATATTGGAGGAGGTCGTTTGTCCCAATGCTGAAGAAATCGCAAAATTTAGCCATCTTGGAAAGGCTGAGCGCGCAAGCTGGCGTTTCAACCATTATACCCACCGGGATCTCTCCCACCATCTCTCTTATCTTTTTTACCTCCTGTGGGAAGGAAACCATAGGCAAAATAACGGATATGTTTTGATATTCTTTATGAGCTTCCATAATAGCCTCCAATTGAGGGTAAAGGAGCTCTCTCTTCTTCAGAAGAAGCCTTATCCCCCGCAGTCCAAGCGCGGGATTAGGCTCATCGGGAAGATTTAGGAATTTGAATGGCTTATCGGCTCCGATATCAAAGAGTCTTATATGTACTGGGTTTGGATAAAAAATCTCTCCTGCCATCCTGTAAACTTTCAAATGGGATTCCTTCCTCAGGGCATCCTCGCCTTGGAAAAGGAGGAACTCGGTGCGGAAAATCCCTATCCCATCTGCTCCCATCTCCTTTGCTTCCTCTATTTCCTCGGGATTTCCCACATTTGCATAGACCATAATCCTTTTCCCATCTTTAGTTATCGCGGGCAAATGCCTCTTGGCAATTGCTTCTTTCTCTTCTTTTCTTCTCAAAGCTTCCTTCTCCAAATAGATTTTTTGGAGCCTCTCGGAAGGTCCTATTATGACCTCTCCTTTCTCTCCATCCAGAATCAATATTTCCCCATCCTTCACGATTTCAGTGATTCCCCGACACGATGTAAGCATTGGAATTCCTTTTGCTCTTGCTAAGATGGCGCTGTGGGAAAATGGGCTCCCTCCAGAGCTTATGAATCCCTTTGGCTTCCATCTCTCAAATTCAACTATATGGGATGGTAGTATTTCCTCGCTTATTATTATGGAGCCCTCGGGAACTACTATCTCGTTCCCAACTATGGCTTCCCTTATCCTTCGCATTATATCCTTAATATCATCCGCTCGGCTTCTGAACCTCTCATCGTCAAGCGATTCAAATAAGGAGACGACTTCGTCCCCTACTTCCTTTAAAGCTTCCTCAAGGCTTTTTCCATCCTCAATCTTTTCCTGAACCTTGCCCCATATCTCGGGGTCCTCAAGGAGAAGGATATGGGAGAGGAATATCTCTCCTTCCTCATCTCCTAATTTCTCGCTATCCAATTGCAGTTTCTCCCTCAATTTGCTCTTTGCGTTTTCAAGAAGAAACAGGGCTTCCTCGCCCCTCTCCGTAAGGGAGGGGAAATCCTTTTTAGAGAGCAGAAAGGCTTTTCCTATCGCGAAGCCGGGTGAAGCTGGGAGGCATTTAATTCTTCTCAATCTCCATTACCTCTCCTTGAATCGTTTGTTTGAGATTTTCCCAGAATTCTTCCTCACCTTCACCGCTTATCTTGAAGCTTATGACATCGCCCATCTCGCCTTGAAGGGTTAATATGGCGCTCAGGCTCTTCCCATTCACTTCCTTACCGTCCTTCTCCAGTGTTATCTCCAGCTTTGGATATTTCAGGGCTAATGCCACAAGCTGAGCGGCGGGTCTCGCGTGGAGCCCATCTTCTCTTGTCAATCTAAATTTAACCTTCAACATCCTAAATTTATTTTATCATTTTTCTTCAAGTTTTTTCAAGTTCACGCCGGGGAAATAGTAATTTATGATTTGAGAATAATTATAGCCCTTCTTTGCCAAACCCGCTCCTCCCCATTGGCAGAAACCTATCCCATGTCCTGAGCCACCGCCTATAATCTTAAAGAGATTCTTTCCTCCTATATTTTGTTTCTCAATGTAAAACAAGAGGCTTGGCAAGCTCCCCTCAGAAGCGATTTGACCATTGCCAAATGCCCAGCGAATGGCTTCTCCTTCCAGTCTAATCTCGGTATCCTCCGTTTCAATAATTAGCGAATTCACCCTTCCAGAAGCCCTCCTTTCCCTAACTCTTATATCTTTGATTTTCCCCAATCGCAAATAAGGGTTATTAAGGAGAACTGGAAGGGAACGGGAGAAAATCCTCTGCAATTCATCTTCCCCGTACTCGCGAATCCAGCGAAAATCGGGAGCCGATTCGCAATTGGAATCCCTTGTTTTCAAAAACTTCCTCAGATTTTCTTCGTTCGAGAGGTCGCAGGGGCTGGAACCATCGATTTTTGATTTCAGATAGGGGAGTGCTATTCCCCACAAGCTTCCATCCTCCGTTATTCCTCCGCAGGAGGAATGGAAAGGGGTTAAAGCGGGTTTCCCATTGTAGGTGATTATTATTCCTTTCGTATCTTCAATGGCTTTGTTTAGCTTTCCTTTTTCATAATCAAATCCGAGATAAACCTGGCAATGACGAGAGTTGCAAAGGTCAAATCCCTCCGATTTATGGCGACCTAAAGAATAAAGGGCATATGTCCGAGCGATGATAGCTTGAGCCTTCAGGCATTCTGCGGGAAAATCTTGGGGAATCTCGGCTGGCAAGACGCCTTTGAGATAGTCCTCCAAATCCAACTCGTTTATCAAAATGGGAATGAAATCCTTGTTCGCATGGATTTCCAAAACCCCTCTATATCTTTTTGATTTCCCTCCTTTCCCTAAAGAGATTTTCAGTAGCGAGTTTTCGGATTCGCTATATGGGATTATTCGGAGGCAGGAATTAGCTGGCAGGACGATTTTTCCCTCTTCTGAATCCACTTCAATCCGTGCTTCAAATTTATCCTCCTCAAATGTGAGAGTATCAAAGTTGTAATCTTTAATTCTTTCAAGAAATCCCTTTCTCGCTGAATCCGTTGCAAATCTGATGAAGGCTTCCCTTCCGTTTTGTTTTCCCTCGTAGCCCAATCTCTGCGCTTCCTTCGTCAGGAAGGAAGCTTCTATCTCGTTGGGGCAGATGATTTTGAGGCAATAATTCCTCACCGGCCTCCTTAAGAAGGCAAGGGATAGATTAGTTAGGGATGATTTAACTATCTCCCCATTTGAGGCATCAACGAGGGAGAAGGGAGCATCGGAAGTGATGCATAGATTGCTCCATCCTCTCGCTATCTCGACTCTAACGGTTAAAGGCAGGCAAGAACTGGCAAGAAAGAGCAGGAGGGGGAAAATCTTCCTCAAATTACAGCCTGATCACCGTTCCTCTCTTGGAAGAGTTCTGCACCGCCAGACAGACCTGGAGGGCGTTTCTCCCTACTTCCGCATCTATCTCCACTAATTTTCCTTCCCTTATGCAGTTGACAAAATAAAGAAGCTCTTCGTAATAGGGGTCAACCTCTTGGGGAAGGGGATATTCCTCCGGGTCCTTATCACCTTCTTTAACGATGACTTTCCCGTAATCCTTCATAATTACAACGCCTTTTGTTCCGATGATCCCCACTGCGGAGAAGCCAAGGGGATTTGACCAAGAGGAGCCGAGAACGCCAATCCCTTTTGGAAAATCAATTATTGCCCATACATTATCCTCAATCGTCAAATCGGGTGTTGATTTGAGAATTTTCCCATAAACTTTTGAGGGTTTCCCTCCGAGCCAAAGAAGGAAATCTACATCGTGGGTATTGAATTCCACTGTCATTCCGCCGCTCTTCTTTGGGTCGAATAGCCAAGATGTTCTGGGAAGACCGCCCATTCGGTTTATCCAAGCTACGACGAGCTCGCCTATCCTTCCGCTATCCAATATCTCTTTAAAGGCTTTGAAGGAGGGGAAGAAGCGTAAAACATATCCAACCATCAATTGGACATTGTTTTCCCGAACGGTTTTAACGATTCTATCCGCTTGGCGCATCGTGAGGGCGAGCGGCTTCTCCACGAAGATGTGCTTTCCCGCTGAGGCGGAGTGAACTATCTCCCTGCAATGGACATATGGGGGAGTGCAGATAACAACTGCATCTACCTTATCAAGATGCTTCTCCCAGTTCTGAACGAATTCAGAGCCCACTTCCTCCGCCAACTTTTTCCCCGCTTCCGGATTTACATCCGCTACCCAGGCTATCTCTATATCCTCAATTTTGAGCAGATTCTTGGAATGGAGCCTGCCCATTCCTCCCGCTCCAATAATTCCAAATCGCATTTTCATAAATTAATCGCCTCCTATCTTAAATTTTGCTTAATCTATTTTAATTCATTGTTATAATGAAAACAAACCAAATTTATTCAAAAGATTAGAGGATGTCCCACTTGAATGATTTTGAGAAAGTCGTTGATATAATCCTCAATGAAGCGGATTTCAATGCTATTGAGAAAGGAAAAGAGAGGCAATCCGCTATCTGGGAGAATAGAGAGCCCGATTATCTCCCCCTAATTTTGAGCGATTGGGATACCCCTGAGTTGAAAGGATTTAAACAGTGGACCCTTAAGGAGCAGTTTTACGATGAGGAAAAGATGTTGCTTGAACAGTTGAAGGGATTGGTTGGGATAGCTAAAACTCACAGCGATGCCCAATTGAGCATAAGGGTTAATATGGGGGTGGGAATTGTTCCGAGCGTTTTCGGTTTGCAACCCGTATTCCCCCAAGACGACCAGATGCCGTGGTTCGTAGGCAATCTCTCAAAGGAAGAGATATTGAGGCTCGGAATGCCCTCGGATATCAGAGAGCGAGGGTTTATGCCGTTTATTATTGAATATCTCCAATACTTCAAAAGCGTTCTTCCCGAGGGAATCCATATTTACTGCTTTGATACCCAAGGACCATTTGATATCGCTCATTTAATAAGAGGGCATCAAATCTATTTTGACTTATACGATGACCCCGAATTCGCGCACTATCTTTTAGATATATCCACTCAACTCTATATTGAAGCGACGAAGATTTTCAAGGAAATCGTTGGCGAGCCCCTTGACTCTGGCTATCACGGAACGCTCTATATGAGCGGTGGAGGAGTGCGTCTTTGCGATGATTCCTCCGTCAATCTTTCCCCTTCACTCTTCAGGGAGTTTTCCCTTCCCTATATAAAGAGGGCGCTTGCTCCCTTCGGTGGAGGTTGGGTTCATTTCTGTGGAGATGGCAATCATCTTTTGGATATGTATTTGGAGCTGGAGGAGGTAAAGGGATTGAATTTCGGAAATCCCGAGAAATACGATTACGAGAGGACGATTGAGAAGATTACATCAAAGGGAAAGTTTTATGTGGGTTATATTCCGAGGAAGGATGGGGAGAGCTTGAAGGATTATTTTGAGAGAATCCTCTCGCCTCTGAAGAGCAGGAAAGGGTTGATTTTGCAAATGAATAGGGGAGAGGAAGGCGTCCCAGAAACGCTTGATTTATGGCGTTCCCTGCAGGATGAACTCTTTAGCCGTTAGAGGCTGCGGATTTTACTTTCTCCAATTCCTCCCTGAGGATTTTTGAGGCGAGGGATGGGTTGGCTTTCCCCTTCGTTTTCCTCATTATCTGCCCCATAAGATATCCCATTGCCTTCTCCTTCCCCTTAAGATATTGCTCAACCGCATCGGTTTCCTCTTTAATCACTTCCTCCACCACTTTTCTTATCTCCTCTTCATCCGTTATCTGCAATAAGCCTCTCTTCTCTATAATCTCTCTTGGCGGAGTTCCCTTCAAGACCACTTCAGGGAAGATATCCTTGGCAATCTTTATGCTTATCGTCCCCTCATCCATCAACTTGAGCATATCCACTAGTAATCCGGCTTTGAAGGGCACTTCCTCTATGCTCTTCTTCTCCGTATTTAAAATCCCTTGGAAATCAGATATCAGCCAGTTGGCTATCTTCTTGGGATGAGGATAAAGGGAAACAGCTTCCTCAAAGATTTTCGCCAAAGGAAGAGAGAGGACGAGGATGTGGGCTTCCTCTTTGGATAACCCCATCTCTCGCACGAACCTTTCCTCCTTATTTGCTGGTAGCTCGGGAATTCTTTTCCTTATTTCCTCCAACCATTCCTTGCTCACGACTATTGGCGGTATATCGGGCTCGGGGAAGTAGCGATAATCGTGCGCTTCTTCCTTGCTTCGCATTGAGAAGGTTTCCTTCTTCTCCTCATTCCATCCCCTCGTTTCCTGCTCAATTTGTCCTCCCGCTTCCAATATCCTCAATTGCCGATTTATTTCAAATTCCAGCGCTTCCGCAACCGCTCTTATCGAACCCAGGTTCTTTATCTCAACCTTTGTTCCCCAAGTATTCGTTTCCAAATCGTAAAGAGATATGTTTGGCTCGCATCTTAAAGAGCCCTCCTCCATCTTTCCATCACAGACGCCGAGATACTGTAAGAGGAGGCGAAGTCGTTCCATATATTCCTTCGCTTCCTCAGGGAAATTTATGTCAGGCTCCGTAACTATCTCCATCAAGGGGACACCGGAGCGATTGAAATCTATGTAGCTCTTATCGCCCATATGGATTAGCCTGCCAGTATCCTCCTCTAAATGCACCCGTCTTATGCGAATGACTTTCTTCTTCCCTCCAACCTCTATTTCCAAACTTCCCTCTTTACCAATGGGGAGCTCATATTGGCTGATTTGGTAGTTCTTTGGCAAGTCGGGATAGAAATAATTTTTCCTCGCGAACTTCGCGAGGGGAGCGATTTTGCAGTTTAAGGCTAAAGCGGTCATAATAGTTAACTCCACGGCTTTCTTGTTGGTAACGGGAAGGACGCCGGGAAAGCCGAGGCAGATGGGGCAGGTCTGGGTATTGGGAGCTTCACCGAATTTGGTTGGACACCTGCAAAACATCTTCGTTGTTGTGAGGAGCTCGGCGTGGACCTCCATTCCGATAACGGGAAGATATCTTGGCATACATCTCCTCCTTTTTCAGATACTCTCTATATATTTTAGCAGATTTTGGAAGGATTGAGGAAGTGGGGAATTGAAGGTTAGATGTTCGTTTTTGAAGGGATGGAGGAAGGAAAGATAATAGGCGTAAAGAGCCTGTCCTTTTAATTCCTTTAGAAGGTTTCGTAGTTCAGGGGAATAGGAATTTTTTGGTGCGTAAAGCTGGTCTCCCACGATTGGGTGTCCCAAGAAAGCACAGTGCACGCGCACTTGATGGGTTCTACCTGTATACAAAATCGCCTCCAATAAAGCGAATCCCTTATAATTCTTGATTCTCCTCAGCATCGTCTTCGCCTCTTTGCCCCTCTTGTGGACTATCACTTTATCGCTATGGGGAACCCTCATAAGCGGCATATCAACTATCTTTTCCGCATAAGGGAATTCCTTGTGGACGAGGGCGATGTACCGTCTGTCAACTTGTTTCTCTCTAATCATTTTTGAGAGTTTTAGATGAGCGGGGTCTGTCTTAGCTACGATTAGGAGCCCGCCGGTGTCTCTATCCAAGCGGTGGACGATGCCGGGACGAAGGGGATAACCAATTGAGGAAAGATTGAAGCGAGAAAGGAGAGCATTGACGAGGGTTCCGCTCCTTTTATTTCCCACTGGATGGGTCAGCATTCCAAAGGGCTTCTCCACTACCGCTAAATATTCGTCCTCATATAGGATATTCATATCTATCCTCTCCGGCTTTATCTCCAGGGGAGGGGGTGGAGGAATTATCACTTCTATTTCCTCGCCCCCTTTGAGCTTATAAGATGGCTTGACATTTCTTCCATCAACGAAAACATTCCCGTCCTCAATCAATTGCTCTATACGACTGCGGGATAGACGAGGATAGAGGCGTTCGCTCAAATACACATCTAACCTCTTCCCCTTATCCTCTCCTATAATTTTTATCTTTTCGCCCTTGTCAATCTCAGCCAAAGGTAGACACCGATGAGAAAAAGAACTAAACTTGCCACCTGACCTTGCGTGATGCCGTCAAAGAGAATCTCGGCAGTTGCTCCTTTTCTCAGGATTTCCGCGTAGAAACGGTAGAAGGCATAAAGCATCATATAGAGGGCGAAGGTCTGTCCGGTGGCTGTTTTTCTTTTGTCATACCATAGAAGGACGAACATAAAGAGGATGTTAGCTGCGAAGGCGTAGAGCTGAACGGGATGGCGGGGTATTAAATCAAAGGGAAATCTCACTCCAATGGGGAGATTGGTTGGCACCCCATAGCAACATCCGTTGAGAAAACAGCCGATTCTTCCGAAGGCATAGCCGAGGGCGAGGGAGGGCGTAAGAAGGTCGGCTAAGTGCCAGAAGTTTATATTTCTACGCCTGGCAAAGGCTATCGCTGTGAGGACCCCCGCGCCAAGTGAGCCATAGAAGGAGAGCCCGCCGTTCCAAATCGCTATTATTTGGAATGGGTTATGCAGATAATAGCGCCAATTGAGCAGGACATAAACGAATCTTCCACCTATTATACCGGCTAAGAGGAGGTAAAGAGCTAAATCCAAGAGGGCGGATTTGGGAATTGAGTACTTTCCCGCCCTTTTTATCGCCAACCAATAACCGAGGATGAAGCCAATCAACAGCATAGCGCCCCAAGAGCGAACCGCTAAGGGACCGATTTTAAATAGTATCGGGTGCATCTTCCTTCCCTCCCTTTTTCTTAAAGGTCGATATCAATGTGAGTATTACCCCAAATAGGATGCTGATATCAGCGATATTGAAAACTGGCCAGAAGCGAATATGGATGAAGTCAACCACATAACCAAGCCTTATTCTATCAAGTATATTTCCCAATGCCCCTCCAACGATTAAATAGAGATAAGGGGAATGCTCTCGCCAGAAATAAACGAGCAGGATGACGATGGTTAAGCTGAGGAGGGAAAGGAAGAGGGAATTGAAGGCGGAGAGAGCCCCGAAGGCAATCCCTTTGTTTTCGGTTAAGGTCAGATAGAGGAAGCGAGGAATTAAGGGAACGGAGATGCCAACTGAGCAGTTCTTCAAAACCCAGATCTTGCTCACTTGGTCTATTATAAAAGCTGAAGCGCCAAGGGCAATTTTCAGCAAGGTTTTATCTCTCTGTTCCTCAAGATGGAGGCGCATCTCTCGCACAAATCTGGATATTCCTCGTCCTTACCCACGCTCTCCTTTATCTGCCAACAGCGAGCGCATTTTTCTCCCTTTGCCCTTGATATCACGACCTTTATGCCCTCAACTTCCTTGCTTTCCTCCGGGGCTTCAGAAAGGGGATGGTAGTTTGCAGAAGAGGTTATCAATATATCTGATAGCTTGCTATCCACCATCTTCAAGACTTGGTAATCCTCCTCCGGCAAGTAAACCTCCACATTCGCCTCCAAAGGATTGGAGATAAGCCCCTTCGCTCTTTCCTCCTCTATTTGCTTATATATTTTCCTTCTCAAATTCAATATCCTATCCCAATTTCTCTCCAATTCCTCGTTTATCAACTCCTCCCTTACGGAAGGCCAATCCATTAGGTGAACGCTTTCCGGTTTCCCTTCCCAATTGGGAAGATTTTGGAAAGCTTCCTCTGATGTATGGGGCATTATGGGAGCGAGAATGGTTATCATTGCCTGGGCAATTTGAAAGAGGGTAGTTTGAGCTGATAGGCGTTCAAGTGAATTGGGTGGGTATATGTAAAGGCGGTCCTTGAGAATATCAAGATAGAAGGCGGAGAGCCAGTTCACGCAGAAATCAAGGAGCAGATGATATGCTCTGTGGAACTGGAATTGCTCATAGGCATCCGTGATAGCGGATACCAACCTCTGCAATCTGGATAGCATAAACTTATCCAAGCTCAACAAGCGTTCGTAGGGAAGGGGATTGGCGGGATTGAAGTCGTATAGATTGCCCAGTATGAATCTGATTGTATTCCTTATCTTCCGATAGGATTCAGCAACCTGCCCAACGATTTCAAAAGACATATGCACATCTTCCGTGCAATTGAGGGAGGATATCCATAACCTAAGGACATCGGCGCCGAACCGCTCCACCACTTCCAAAGGAGATATCACATTTCCCAAGCTTTTATGCATAGGATGTCCTTCCGCATCCAGCACCCATCCATTCGTTATAACTGTCTTATAAGGAGCTTGCCCTTTTATTGCGACCGCTATCATCAATGAGGAGTTGAACCATCCCCTATGCTGGTCCGAGCCCTCAAGATAAATATCCGCTGGCCAGCGGTGTCCCCTCCTTTTCTCCAAAACGCAAAGATGACTGGAGCCGGAATCAAACCATACATCAAGGATATCCTTTTCCTTTCTGAATGAGGAAGCCCCACATTTGGGACAGGTGAACCCTTTCGGCAGTATCTCCTCTGGTGGCAGCTCAAACCAGGCATCGGAGCCCTTTTCCCTGATGAGATTGTAAACCGCCTCCACGGTTTGAGGGGTGACGATTACCTCTCCGCAATTCTCGCAGTAAAATGCTGGTATCCCTACGCCCCAAGCCCTCTGGCGAGATAGACACCAATCGGGGCGAGTTTTAACCATATTATATATGCGGTTTATCATTTGGGGAGGAATCCAGCGGGTTTTCTCTATCTCTTTAAGGCATTTCTCCCTATGCCCTTGATGGTCTATGTTCATAAACCACTGAATAGTGGCCCTGAATATGAGGGGATTTTTGCATCTCCAACAGTGTGGATACTCGTGGGTTATCTCGCTTGACTTAAGAAGAAGCCCCCTTTCCTCCAAAACCTTTAAAACAGCCTGATTACCCTCTCCCAATACGGGGAGACCGGCGAATTCGCCCGCCTCCTCAGTGAACACTCCATCCGCATTCACCGGGCTGAGAATGGGGAGATTGTAAG
>Ga0315298_1009961_pt1 | contig 11568 bp, 13 predicted proteins | sample WHS_1_MG_FD_203077 | JGI IMG/M metagenome (GOLD analysis project Ga0315298, IMG submission 203077) | Extremophilic microbial mat communities from Washburn Hot Springs, YNP, Wyoming, USA - WHS_1_MG | ecosystem: Environmental > Aquatic > Thermal springs > Hot (42-90C) | place: USA: Wyoming... | reverse complement strand
TATACACCTGCTACTCCTTCATATCGTATTTTCTCAAGAGCAGATACTACCGCGTCCCCATCAAACGTTCCTGCTTTCTCTACTGCTTTAGCCCATAATGGGATGGCGTCGTAAGCATACCAAGCTGTGAAGAATGGTTCGACGCCTACTCTTTGCTTGAATTTATAGTAGAAATCCATTGTGTATCTTGTTATATTGGTGGGAAAGCCCCAGGAAATGGTAATTAGGCCTTCAGCCTTTCCGCCTGTCTGGTTGTAGAACTGGTCAAGCATAGCGTTAACCGAGCCCCCTGGAGCTAGAATTGGTATCTGCATGTCATAGTAGTCCCTGGCGAAGACGTAGTCCTCCGTACCCGAGAACCTAAAAACTATGAGCTGCGCCCTGCATTTATTACTTTTTGGAAAGCATCTGCGAATGATGATACATCGGTTTTTACCCCTATAGTAGCTACAAGTTGCATGCCTAGCTCTGGAAACGCCTTTTTATGATACTCGAGTTGCGGAGCAAACCATGGTAAATCTTCATATATAATTGCTACCTTGTTGTAACCAAGAGCTTTCCCAATGTCATAAACTATTTGTGTATGAACACGGGCTTGACATGTAGAGTTGATGAAAGCCCTAAACCAGTACTTGTAAGAGTTATAGTCCTTTGAGAATGTTAAGTCTATTTGGTCGGAAACTGCACCTGAAGCAATAACCGGGATTCTATAAGTAGCTAGTAAATCCATGATGGCAAGAGCCTCATGGCTTCCATATAGACCAAAAACAGCCGTCACGTTCTGAGATGCGAGGTACTTGTATCCCTCAGCTACCTTGTCAGCCTGCCACTGAGTATCATATACTATAGGAACTACTTTGTATCCAAGAACCCCGCCCTTTGCATTAATGTCCTCAATAGCCATTTTGTAAGATTTAAGCATTTGTTGTGCTACGGGGAGGTTCAGTGGTAATAGTATTCCGAATCTTTACTTCTCCCTTAAAAGTTGGTGTTTGGGGATCGGTCGTTGGAGAAACCGTGGTTGTAGTTGTCTCAGGCTTGCCCCTATACATAAAAGCTACTCCAACAGCCACAATGAGTATCACTATAACTATTCCCAGAACTAAAAGAGTATTTTTATTCATTATTTCATCCAAAGTAATTCTTTATTAATAATCAATATAAAAGCGTATAGTTTACTATTAAACCAAATGAACAAAAGTAGCGCTAAACTCCAAGATAAATCTTCCTTAGTTCCTCGATGGACACTCCCAGAATCTCGCTTGTCGGCCCGCTCTTCAATACCGAGCCATGCTCCATTACGTATGTAGTTGTAGATAGCCTAGCTACTAGTGTGGGGTCCTGCTCCGATAGCAAAATAGAGTATCCAAGCTCCTTCACGATGTACTCAAGCGAATCTCCGATTTTCTGCTTTACTATTGGAGCTAAACCCGATGATGGCTCATCGAGAATCAACAATGAATCCGACAAAATTAGTGATTTAGCTATACATAGCATTCTTTGCTCTCCGCCACTAAGTGTACCTGCTAGCTGTTTTTCTCTTTCCTTAATAACAGGGAATAATTTGTATATTTCGCCTAATCTTTCTCTTCCTTCCGGGTTGTATGAAAGAGATAATTCGATGTTTTCTTTTACGCTCAGTGACCTTAGCAATCCGCCTCTCTCTGGGCAGAAACCGATTCCCATTCGTATTCTATTGTACATGGGTAACTTCGTTATGTCTTTATAATTGAATAGTATTTGACCACTCCATGCTTCGAGGTATCCAATTATTGTATGCAAAAGCGTTGTCTTCCCAGAACCGTTGGGGCCGATAATACCCACGACTTCTCCTTTATCTACCTTCAAATTGACATCAAACAGGACTCTGACTCTGCCATACCCCGAAGACAGGTTTCTGACCTCAAGTAGCGGCATGGTTATGTCACCCCAATATAAGCTTCAATTACCTTTGGGTGCCTAGCTACTTCATCGGGTTTACCCTCAGCCACCTTCTCTCCTAGGCTCAGAGCCATTATTCTATCCGCTATTCTCATGAGGTATTTCAGCTTGTGCTCAATAATGATAAATGTAAGTCCATTTTCCCTGAGTTTAAGGATGATGCTTATTAATCTCTCTATTTCCTCAGGGCTAAGACCAGCGAAAGGCTCATCAAGCATTATGAGTTTGGGGTTAGCAACCAAACACCTAGCGAACTCAAGCATCTTTAGTTTATAGGGCGTGAGTTTTCCAGCCAGCTCTCCTGCTTCTCCCAGCAAGCCTGTTATAATTAATGCCCAGCTCACCCTAGCTTTAGCAATCCTTGAATCACTGTACACAGAGCTGGCTGTAACCATAACGTTCCAGTAAACAGGCATATATGGAAAAACCCTTATTGTCTGAAAAGTCCTAGCAATACCTAGCTTTACCCTATCGCTAGGTCTCATATGAGTAATGTCTTTATCTTCAAATATGACTTTTCCCTCATCAGGACGGAGGACACCGCTTATTACGTTGAAAAGCGTTGTCTTCCCAGAACCGTTGGGGCCGATAATACCGAAAATCTCGTTCTTATTAACGCTCATCGATACGTTACGCAATGCTACTAGCCCACCGAATCTTTTGGTAACGGATTCAACCTTGAGCATTATCATCCTATCACCTTATCAACAAGCCTTCTGATACGGAGATAAATATCGAAGAAAATCCCCTGAGGTCTTATGAGCACGAATGCAAGAAGTATAATCATGTATGCAACCGTTCTCCACAGACCAACCAACCCCCATAAATATTGATAAAGAAGAGTCAGAAGAAACGCTGCAATGGCTGGACCTATAATCGTGCCTGCTCCGCCCACGATCATCGCTGTCAATGTTGGAAGAAGAATGCTACCTGTATTAACAAAGTCCACTGTTATTGGAGGTCTCATTCCAGCGTAAAGAGCGCCAGCATAGCTAGCGAATACTGCGGATAACAAAAACCCCTTGATTTTCATGTTAGTTGTATTTACGCCTGCCGCCTCTGATAACTCTTCATCTTGCCCTATGCTTCTAAGCTTAAATCCAAACTCATTGTAGGCCAGCTTGTAAAGCACAATGAAAGATGCCACCATAAGTATAAACGATAAGTAATAGTATGCGTTGTGCAGAAAAGCCAGCCTCTCCGTTGGGGGAAGTTTTCTAGCTATATCTAGGAATAATTGTTTAATGCGTAGCCCTCCCTCACCGCCCAGATAAAGTGAAAATGGTTGAGTAGTAACTATTCCAATGAAAATAATGGGGTAAAGAAGCGATAGAATAGCGAAGTATACTCCTCTTACCCTTAAGCTAGGTAGTAATAAAGCTAAGCTACCGAAAGTCCCTAATAAGCCTGCCCCCAATATCGCTATTTCTGTCGGTATTTTTAAGTAAACATACAATATTCCCGTAAGATAAGCGCTAAGGCCAAATATAAATGAATGACCCAGATTAAGATACCCCGTGGTTCCAGAGAAGAAATCCAGAGTTACGGCCAAGATAACGAATATGTATGTTCTTACAAGAGTATCCAGTAGAAAGTCGTTAGCCCTCATTGGAAGCAAAGCTAAAATCAACAATACAATTATTCCTAACAGATTCTCCCTTACTTTATCAGCAACTGTTTTTTGCCTAAACATTATTTATACCTCTTACTCCTTCTCACCAAACAGACCTGTTGGTCTAAATATAAGGACAAGAACTATAAGAGCAAGCGGTACTATAGATGCGAATGCTCCGCCATATTTCCAAGTTACAAACTGCTCAACAAAGCCATAGATAAATGAAGCCACAACCGTCCCCTTTATGCTTCCCATTCCCCCCAGAATGACTATGGCAAAGCTAACGAATAATGGGCTCCACCCCATAGATGGAACCACGGCTTTGAGGGGGGACAAAGATATTGAGGCCACTCCAGCGAGCAAGCCTGCAATAAGCATTGTTACCCTGAAGACCTTGTATGGGTTTATACCGATAATCATTGATTCATACCAGCTCTCAGCCACGGCTCTTATGGATTTCCCTGTGGCTGTTTTAGATAGGTAGATAAGTACAAGAAAAGAAGATACAGCGCCAATAATTAAAACAGCTATCCATTGCTGAGCTACAGGTACACCTGCGATAGTTATAACGCCTCTGAGAGCCGGGAGAGCAACCGGGGTTAAGCCCATTTTTATTCTGAAGACCTCCTCAACAATGTAGCTCACCGTCATTGTTGATATAAATATGCTTAAGGGGTTTTTCATCGATGGTTTAACTATATAGTCCCCAATAACAATGCTGAGGCCGCCAATGGCGCCTATAGATGAAATCGCCGATATAATTGTTGGGATACCTGCCTTGGTAAGTAATAAATGCATCAGGTAAGCAGATAGTGTGTAAAGACCTGCGTACGATAAATAAGGTATTTTAGCAACACCAAAAACAAGAGAGAAACCGAGAGCGAACGATAAATAAATGAATGAGTGAAGAACCCCAAAAATAAAAATAAATTTGATTAGGGTAAACTCCATGCTTTTCTCCCGTAAACACTGTTTTACTTAGGTGGCCAGGGGACTTCTACCCAGACTCTCTTGCCGCCCTCCAGCTTGGGGACAAGCAGCTTTGTGCCAGGCGCAACTACGTTTAGTGGCCATATAACTACTCTCTGGCCGCTCTGCCACTGGAAGAACACTGGATAAATCCTGTCCGGAGCCAGTTTAGCTGAGTGCGACTGTGTAAACTCGTATACGCCTGCCGCCCCTACGTAGACTGTTTTCTCCAGAATCGGTATTACTTTCTCTACATCAAACGTGCCTGCGCTCTCAACAGCGTTTGCCCATATGTACAACGAGTCATACGCGTACCAGGTAGTGAATATGGGCTCTGTCTTAAAGGTCTGCTTGAACTTGTTGTAGAACTCCATTGTTTTAGGAGTGAAGGGTGCGGGGAATCCCCATGAAATGCATATTAGGCCTTCAGCCTTTCCACCTGTCTGGTTGTAGAACTGGTCAAGCATAGCGTAAGAGCCACCGCCAAGAGCTATCAAAGGTACCTGCATGTCATAGTAGTCCCTGGCGAAGACGTAGTCCTCCGTTCCTGAGAACTGCCACACTATTATCTGTGAACCGTTGCTCAACACCTTCTGGAAGGCATCAGCGAAGGATGTTATATCTGTTTTTACTCCCACCGCAGCAGCTAGTATCATCCCCTCTTGCTGAGACCTGACTTGCCCGTACGCTGCGTGTGGAATAACCCATGGGAGGTCCTCATATATCCATCCATACCTAGTATAGTTAAATGTCTTAGAAATATAGGCTAGTATGTCCCATGTCGCTGCTGCCTGCATTGTTGCGCTTACGTATGCTCTAAACCAGTACTTATAGAGATCATAGTTCTTCAGGACCATTTGGTCTAGCTGGTCAGAGACTGCTCCTGAGGCTATTACCGGGACTTGGTACAAAGCTAGTAAATCCATGATGGCAAGGGCCTCGTGGCTACCGAAGACTCCTAGAACGACTTTTACTCCTTGTTGAGCGAGGTACTTGTATCCCTCAGCTGCCTTGTCAGCCTGCCACTGAGTATCATATGGAACAACTATCACTTTGTATCCCAGAACTCCGCCCTTAGCGTTTATCTCATCCGCAGCCATCTGTATAGCTCCTAGCATTAACTGACCTATCGGCAGGTTGAGCGGTAACAGTGCTCCTACCTTTACTTCTCCCTTAAACTCCACCGGAGTGGTTACCACCACGGTTTGAGTAATAGTTGTTGGGCTAGGAGTAGTTGTTGGTGATGGGCTAGTAGTTGGGCCTGGAGTGCCAGTGACCGTGACAAATTGCGTCTGCGTTGCTGTCACGGTTTTCTCCTGAGTAATAGTTGTGGTTACCGTTGTAGTTGCTCCCTTACCAGCGTAGTAAGCTACAGCTCCAACTATCACCAGTATTACAACGAAGACGCCTATAAGGACATTCTGACTCATGGGCATGACTAATACCCATGTTTAATATGTATTTTTGTTTATAAATAGACATCGGTTGAATAGTAAACATTAAAATAAAAATACTGGAACTAGATCTTCTGTCTACGCCTAAGGAAATCAATCGTGATGTCTGCTAGCTCTTTCTCATGCCCAGCAAACAAATACTCAGAGTCTATCACGTGTAGCTCCACGTCTCTGCCCAGTTGTTTTAACTTTTCATACAAGACCCTGGACTGGGAGACAGGAACCATGTTGTCTTTTTCTCCATGAATAATGAGGACTGAGCCATTAATCAGCTCCACGTAAGTTAATGGGCTCGATAAGGAGTAGATATCTGGGCTTTCCTGCGGCGTTCCTACAGCCGCCTTCATAGTCTCGGCAATGGTTTTTTGAGGAGTACCCTTAGGAAACTTCTCCAGAAATTCGTAGAGACCAGCCATATCGACCCACCCGCCGTAATCGCCAACAAAGGCAACATTCTCCTGCGTCGAAGCTAAAAGAGACACCGTGCCTCCCAGGCTTATGCCTGCGACCCCTATTCTTGCGGTATCAAATCCTAGGCGCGCCCTCGCGTATCTAATAGCACTTATTGCTTGGTTAACCCCGTCAGCAGCATCAACATACTTGGGAGCCAGAACAAGGATACCGTTTTCGGCGAGCGTCTTTGCAAGGCTCCTCACGTCATCGGGCATCTGGTTAAACGCGTGAAGCAATACCAAGGCGAACTTTCTCTCGCTTCCACTTATAATTAGACCTGAGAAATCACTGCTCCTCTCGATTTTCACGTTCATGCTTCATCTCCGAACATATAATTATATTTTTCTTTTTAAATAAATCATGTAGTTCCAGTTTTAACGGAGATATTTATGAGCGGTTACAAGCTAAGAATAGCTATTCTTACGAGCAGGAGAGCCTACCCTATAATCAAGGAGGAGGCCGAGAAAACCGCCAAATCTCTCAAAGAAGCCGTTGCGATAGACGTCTATGCTCTACCCATAGATATCGCTGGATTTTTAAGTGCTGATGGCATTGCAAAGATTATTCTAAGCAACAAGGCCTTATTGGAAAAGCTCAGGTCATACGATTACATACTTATTCCAGGAAACGTGAAGGGGGATGCCGAGGCAATAACAAAAATTACTGGGGCAAAGTGCTTCAAGGCTTCAAGCGAGCCTGGGCTTTTATTACCAGTTATTGAAGAGCTTTTAAGAGGCGGAGAACTTAGCACTGTTTTACCAGCAGAAGAGATAATTAAGGAAAACTTGCTTGAAAATGCCTATAAATACCTAGAGGAGTCTTGGAGAAAAACAAAAATAGCATTTACAATAGATGGTTTAAAGATACCCCTTAGGAGCCCTCCCTTTGTCCTAGCAGCAGAAATTCCCTACAGCTTAGATGTTGAGGACGCAATCGAATACGGATTGAGGTTTGAGGAAGAGGGCGCCGACATAGTTGTCGTAGGAGGTTTATCGCCTTTAGATGAAGAAAGGTTTTTATCAAAGATTAGAAGACTTGAAGACGAGCTTAGACGAGCTATAATTGGCGTGGATGTTGATTCCCCGAAATTAATAATTAAATCTGTAAAGGAGGGAGCAAGACTCGTCCTAACAATGACTCCGCAAAACTACATAGCTCTCAGCGAGATTAAAAAAGAAGCTGCTTTCGTTGCATCTGTATTTCCATCTAATACTATCGATGAAATAGAAGCTTACACGTCTTTTTTAAGTAAAGCGAAAAATATGGGTTTCGAAAACATTATTGTTGACCCCCTCTTAAGTACGCCTAGCCACGGAATTATTAATACAATAAACAAGTACTCTGCTCTTATGGAGAGGTTGCCTGACTACCCCTTCTTCGCTTGTTATGGAAATTACGCGGAGCTAGCTGACGTCGACCCGCATGGAGTCATAGCGCTTCTATCTTTCATGAGTGCTGAGTTAGGAATAAGCGTCATAATGATTACAGCGGATTCGTGGAAAACCCACGAAAGCGTTGGCGAAGCATGGATAGCACTACATATGGCTAGCTTGTCTATACCAAGAAAGTCCAACCCCCACAACGTAGGCCTAGACCTACTACTATACAGAAGCAAAAAACCGTCACCAAGACCCATAATTGATGAGTCTATTCGAATAGTTAAAATACCTGACGAGAAACAAAGCCCTCAACTAGATAAGTGGGGCTACATTACAGTTTGGGTCGATAATAACAATGAAGAAATCACTGTTTGTCTTCACCATTACGATGATAAGAGCAGGGACTTGTGTTATCGCGGAAAAAATGCCGAGAATCTTTACAAAATCATTCTCAGAAACCACAGCTACTTTTCACTTGAGCATGCCGCGTACCTGGGCTATGAGCTGGCCAAGGCGAATATTTCTCTCATAACCGGGAAAAGCTATGTTCAGGACAGGGAGCTTTTCGAGAACATAAGAACAAAAATTCGGAGCTACGAAAAACTTAGAATCATTAAAGATAAATGGGCCCGCGGGGATTCGAACCCCGGACCTCCCGGTTATCAGCCGGGCGCTCCACCAAGCTGAGCTACGGGCCCAACTCATCGCTATGGCTAAATATTTTCCTAATCACCTTATAAAATTGATTTTGCTTTAACCAAAGTTAGCCTTCGTTCCCCAAAACGAACTTTCATCTGTGAACAAAAAGGCCAACCAAACAATGCTCACCAATAACTGAAGCGTTGCGACGACGAATGCCTTTTTAACCCAATAAGAAAACGAAATATTCTCTTTGTTCTGCTCCAGTATACCCAAAGCAACTATGTTGACCGTTGAGCCAATAGGAGTATAGTTACCTGCCATCGTACCGCTGAAAAGCATTGCTCAGTGGAAAACAAATGGATCCCACCCAGTTACATGAGCTATACCCTTCGTTATCTCGATAAGGGTTGCTACGGCCACTACGTTATCGAGAAAAGCTGTCATTGATGATGAAATCAATATTAAAGACAACATTGTTGATAATTCAGGGTTAAATATTGCATTGGAGATTATGCTTCCTAACCGAACAGTGTATTCTCCTATCTTTATGTTGGCGCCTGTGTATTCAAGCGTTCCTACCAAGGGGGAGAGTAGCATGAAAAATGTAAACGTCCACTAGTCCACTCTTGTAGATACTATCTCTTTTGCTCTATGTCTTTCTATAAGTAAGCCTATTGATGCCCATAGAAGGGGTGCTCCTAGAAGCATAGCGTTGTGCATTGAACCTCTAGGGAGTGATAATATTTCCTCAAGAAATTTTTCTAATTGATGATGCAGAATCAGCATGGTTATTGTCCCGAGGAATATAACAAAGTTTACTTTTTGCTTTTTATCTACTGCAACTTTCTCTAGAAACGTCAAACTTCGTTTGTACATAGCATCAAGCTCAGATACGTAAGGTCTCCATACAATCAAAGATAGGGCGACCGTGAGCATCAACACGATGACGCTGTTAGGGCTTGCTCACCAAATAAAATCACTGAAAGAGAATCCAGCATTAAAGGCTATCATTACCTTATAGGGTTGCCCACAAGAGTCGCGCTACTACCCAAGTTCGTAGCAAAAACAGCCCCAATAACGAATGGGTAAGCAAATATCCCGAGGCGCCTCGTTATTTTCAGTATAGACGATGTTATAAACAGAATAGATGTAACCTCGTCTACCAAAGCCGCCATCAGCGCCGACAACAATAGGACGACAATGAACAGCTTCTTTCCATCATTTATATAAGAAGTAATCTTTGCAAGCAAGAAATCAAAAAACCCTCTTTCCTCCAGTATACCTATAACAATCATCATACCTATAAGGATAGCTATGACATCAGGCTGAGAAAACTCGATAAAGTGCTTTATATCGAGTAGACCAAGAGCAAGTAAGAAAAACACTCCTAATAACGCGAAGGCAAGCCTATAGGACCAAAATAACAAACTAGCAGATATGAATATAGAAAGAACAGCTATCGATACCCTCTGCTCAAAGGCAAAACCGCCAATCCCGGCTAACGTATAGATGAAGAGTGGAACAATGATTGGAGTAGCTATCTTAGCGGTGTTGCTCTTCATCATAGCTAGTCATGAACAATAGATAAATCTATGTCTTAAAAATTTTTGGTATTATTTATGTTGTTAGAGTAACTTTATTTTATAGTAAATGAAAAACCAGAAGTAGAGCTTAAAGAGGTGATAATGATGAGTAGCAAGGCAGATAATGAGGCTAAAATAAAATCGGCAATAACCATGCTCATGAGAATAATAAATGATGCAAGCGTTCCGAGGAACATAAGAAGAGTCGCGACAGAGGCGGTAAACCAGTTAAGAGCGGAGAACCTCAGCCCGGGAGTTAGGGCTGCGAATGCCATACATGTTCTGGACGAAATAAGCCAGGACCCCAACATGCCTGTTCATACAAGAATAGCCATATGGAATGTTCTAAGCATACTCGAGACAGTTAAAGATTAATGTATTACTTATGTGTGTAAATAGATAAAAACTTCCCTGTTTTTTGTTTTACTTACAGTATTCTCAGCTAGTTGTTAATAAGAATACATGGAGGACCAAGAGCGGTCATGGAGACAAATAGTATCACGGTTAGAATTAGAGGGCCTTACGCAACTGCGCTAACAAAGATACTCATTGATGAAGGATACGAAATTGTACAGACATCCGAGCCCATACAAAAGAGATTCTCAGTCGCCTTTAATCCTAAACCAGCCGATGTCACTGTAAAGAGCGATGAAGAACGACCTAATACATTGTTGCTTATTGGTTCACACACAAAAACAAGTCTATTATCATCAACAATAAAGAAAAAGACAGGATTAATTTACTCTGAGGAAAGCTTAGTTGACCAATACTCAACTATTGCGTTAACAATTATCGAGAAAGGGTCTAATGGCTGCATAGGTACTTTCAGTAACTTTAAGGTTCAAGTAGAAACGGAAGAATGTATAGCTGGGAAGGTCTTGCCAGCAGTAGTTATCACGCCGGTATTCAGACAGCAGGAAACTGTGAAAGCAAAGAAAGGGCTCGCTTTGTATACACCGCTTTACACTTTGTTCTCATGGAGACAGACAAGCATAAGCGAGCACATAAGAGACAGAAGAATCATCGATGAACTGCTTGGACTATCTCAGCAAATCCTGAACGAGGGCCTCGGTATTAAGTGGAGCAGCAACTCCGCGTACGTCTCGTTATCTGAGCTCAAAGAAATGTTAGCAAACGATATCGATAAACTAAGAAAAATAATGAAGCAAAACGTCTTTGAACCGGACAAAGTGATTTCTGAGGGGAGAAGAATCGTTAAGCTATACTCAAACACTTATTCTGACCTGGTCATGGATTGCGCTAGAAGCGCCGTTACCCCTACAGCCCCTGCTCATCACACATTAAAGACTTTGTCGAAGGACCTTGACTTTATTATCGATTTCGCTGAGAAAACAATGGAGATTTATCCCGAGTCCTCTCGACTAATTAGGAGCGCTTTCAGAAAATTCATTAATGAGAAGCTGGTTGGAGCAAAGAAAATTTTTATTAGGCATAGAAAGCTGAACGGCAATGAGTTTCTCATAGGGCCGTTCCAAATAAGTAAGGCTAAAGAAGATATAATTATGCTTCAA
>Ga0315298_1009960_pt1 | contig 11568 bp, 11 predicted proteins | sample WHS_1_MG_FD_203077 | JGI IMG/M metagenome (GOLD analysis project Ga0315298, IMG submission 203077) | Extremophilic microbial mat communities from Washburn Hot Springs, YNP, Wyoming, USA - WHS_1_MG | ecosystem: Environmental > Aquatic > Thermal springs > Hot (42-90C) | place: USA: Wyoming... | reverse complement strand
ATGTAACTGGTATCACGCGTGAAAAAGTTGAGGCGGTCTTGTCTAACTTCCGCGGAGAAATCAAGCAGATTCCCCCCATGTACAGTGCAATCAAGCATCGAGGACAGCCGCTTTATAAGATGGCACGTAGCGGGATTGTGATCACCCGTCCGAGTAGAACGGTGCGCATCGAAAAACTGGATCTCATTGCCTGGGAACCCCCATTTATCACTCTGGAAGTAGTTTGTAGCAAAGGAACATACATCCGTTCTCTTGCTCATGACATCGGAGAAGTTTTGGGCTGTGGGGCAAATATGAATAGCCTCGTCAGGATCAGAGTTGGTCCTTTTAGCATTGAGGAGGCTTTAACAATGCCTCAAATTGAAGAGATTGCCAGGTTGGGGAGGTGGGATCAGTATCTTCATCCTCTCGATTATGTTCTGATGGATTTTCCGATGTTGATCGTGAATCGAGAGCAGCAGTGCCGTCTGGTCAATGGGGCACCGGTTCCGGTGGAAACAGCGGTTGAAGGAGAAGGAGTCGCGACCGGGCCATTATACAGGGCTTATGGAGAAGATGGCACATTTCTGGGCATTGTTAAATATGAAGCGATAAATCAACACTGGCAGCCCGAGAAGATTTTCCGTAGAGATTTATGTGAATACAGTTAAGCAGGATGAAGGGCAGTCTGTTCGGAAAAGGAGAAAGAAGTTGGGCAAGAAAGTGCGGATCTGGTGCGAAAAGTGCAAACAGAAGACGGTTCATGAAGTACGGCAGGTCGAAGGTCATGAGCACTATGTTTGTTTGCTTTGCCTGAATTTTCCTGAACCGGATTATCAAGAGACAGACTGGGCGATTGATCGGCGCGATCGCTATAGCCTTCGACTGGACAGGGTGATTGAAGAGGATAGATACAGAACTGGCAGAGGATTTTGAGATATTACGGCAGGTAGGGCAATGTTCAAAATGAAGCTTGATGATTATAAAAACTTTCTCATCCGGCGGGCACTTGTCCGCTTTTAATACTTTATGTTATTCTCAATGTAAAATTGTAAAGGGTAAAAAGATGGTCTTTGACTTCCATACACATACTTCGCTCAGTGATGGTGATACCTCGCCCATTGAAATGATCAGGCGTGCAATAGTAAAGGGTTATTCTGCGATAGCTCTCACCGATCACGCCTCTGCTGGCGATATGGAGCGCATTATCCCGGAAATCATAAAAGTATGCGAGATGGCGCGTAATTACTGGAAGATCCTGGCAATTCCGGGAATTGAATTGACCCACGTACCGGCTCAGGCAATTCCGGAAGTTGCCCGGAAAGCAAAAGAACTGGGGGCATGGGTTGTTGTGGTGCATGGAGAGACCATTGTGGAACCAGTCGAGAAGGGTACCAACCTTGCCGCAATCAGCAGTCCGCATGTGGATATTCTGGCTCATCCGGGCCTGCTTACACACGAGGAAGCCCGGCTCGCTGCAGACAATGGTAAATTCCTTGAAATCAGTTCACGGAAAGGGCATTCCCTGACCAATGGACACGTCGCCAGACTGGCACAGATGGCTGGAGCCAGAATGATTGTGGATTCGGATGGTCATACCGGTGACGATCTGCTGACAGATACTTTTGCTGCCGCCGTTATTCAGGGTGCTGGTGTGGAACCTTCAGTTTGCCAGCAGGTTCTTAGCGAAAATCCGAAGTTGCTGGTGGAAAAAATCCTGACCAGATATCGTGTTTGACATTAAAGAAAAGGCTAATCCAGGTTTGCTCAGGTAATGCCCCCTGAAAAGAATGGAGCCGGATTTTCGGCTGGAAAAGATGATTCAAATGAATGTCAATATACCGCTGATTGCCACTGGCAACCTGGTACACAATTCCCTGAATGGTAGGGTTGCGATCGTTAGCGGTGGAGGAAAGGGAATCGGTTTTGAGGCATCACGTGCGCTTGCCTGGCTAGGTGTCAGCGTGATTATTGCTGAAATAGATAAAAATGCGGGCAGGAAAAGCGCTGAAGATATTAATTACGAAATGGGAGATGGCAGGGTCACCTTTTTTCATACTGATGTGGGAGATGAAGGTGGCGTAGAACATCTTAAGTTTGAAGCCTTACGACGTTTTGGCAGGATAGACATCGTACTCAATAATGCCACGGTTGCTCCTCTGGGGGCAGTGAAAGATAAGCCCATCAGCGATTGGGATAGGAGCTACCGGGTCAACCTGCGAGGGCCTGTGTTGCTGGCGCGTGCCTGTTTGCCGGATATGCTCAAGCGTAATTCAGGTGTTTTTGTCTGTGTCTCATCATTTGGCGGAGCATATATGGCAGCTTACGAGTGCTTCAAAAGGGCGCAGGTTGTGCTGGCAGATACCCTCGCCGAGGAACTGGCAGATACTGGTATCTCAGTTTTCACAATTAGCCCTGGAATGGTTTTGACCCGGACACTGCAGGAAGGAGTAGAACAGCTCGCGCCTCTTTATGGAAAAACCAGAGAAGAATTCATCGGGATGAACAGCAGAGCGCTGCTTTCGGTTGAAGCAGCTGGCGCCGGGTTTGCTTCAGCCATCGCTCTGGCTGAGCAGTTCAGAGGACAGGAGATTACCGCGGTTCAGGCATTAAAGGCGGCAGGGATCGCCATACCTGAAAACAGAGTTGAACAAGTTGAGGTTAACTGGACACCCGCGTTAATGGATGAAGCCCTTGATCTTTGCCGTGAAGTGCGCAGAACTCTTTTTGAACAGTCTGAAGGTTGGAAGAAACGTGCCTTATTTGAGAGAAGATGGGTTATTAATGATTTCAGCCGCCATACCGGCAGGCCGGTGGAAAAATGGCTGGAATCACTTGAAACGCTGGAAAATACTCTGGCTACCCATGATTTGTCCGGTTTAAGCCAACTGGATTTACCGGTAATCAAAATAGCCCACTATTGGAAGCATCAGGCAGAACTGGCAAAAGGTTACACCCGTAATCCCGATGAGTTAAGAAAGCAACTGGAAATCCTTGGAGAATGGCAGGAGACCGCAGATAAACTTGCGAAACTGATCAGCAAACGAGCTCAATAAGCTTTTAAACCTTTTTCTTTTTCCAGCGACCGGTCTTAAAGTAGAGTGGATAGATAATAGCCCTCACGCCTATCCCGGCAACGATTGCCCAGCGGATGCCATAGACATCCAGGCCGGTAAATCTGGGAAGAAAATAAGCCAGAGACATCTGTATTCCCCACATGGTGATCAGATTTGTGATCATTGGAATCATGGTATCACCGACCCCGTTCAGCACCAGACTGAGGGCAACCACCAGTCCCCAGACTAGGTAGCTGACAATTTGAATCCTTAAAAAGGTAGCGGCAATTTCAATCAATTCGGGGTCGCTGGTGAAAATGTGCAGGATGGGTTCAATCCAGAACCAGATAACTGCCGAAATCAGAACGGCAATCGCGGTAGCCAGACCCACTGCCAGCCAGCCGGTTTTTTCTGCTCTTTCCGGGCGGCCGGCGCCAAGATTCTGCCCTGCCAGAATACCGGCTGCAGAACCGAGACCGCCTGATAGGTTCTGGATAAATTGGTCAATGCGCTGGGCGAGGGAATGAGCTGCCACGGCAAATGTGCCGAATGGTATAATCAATCCTACCAGAATGAGGTCGGCAAAAGCCCTTTCAATGAAAGAGATCGCTGCCGGAATACCAATTTTAATAGTGCGCCAGGTAAGATTGGCATCAAAGCGGAAATTCTTAAGGGTGATTTTTAACCTGGAGCGTCCGCTGAAAAGCCAAAGAAGTCCAGCGATGCCACCCAGCCCCTGGGCGACAACATTGGAGAGGGAAGCCCCACTCACACCGAGGTGAGGTAAAAAACCCCACCCAAAAACCAGTGCGGGGCAGAGTATCATCTGGAAGATCCGGTATCCGATCCCGATTTTCATGGGAGTTATGCTGTCACCGGATGCCTGCATGATGCTCTGAGCAACTGTTACTGCGCTCATGGTAAGCATTCCGATGAGCTGAATACGCAGATAGGCAGTCCCATCCGCGAGTACATTCTCTGCGACTCCCAGCAGGCGCAGTATCGGTTCAGCCAGGAAAATCCCGGTAAGAGCCATTAGAAGAGAAAAAGCGATGCCGATGACAAGAGCCTGCTGCGCTGCCCGGATGGCACCCGCCTCATCTCTGGCACCAATAAAACGGGCGATCAGGGCAGAGGTGCCGATGAACAAACCGGAAATCAGCGCGTTAACCACTACTATCGCAGTGGCGGAAACGCCGACCCCGGCAATGGAGGTGGTACCCAGTTTCCCGATCCAGATCATGTCTATTGTGGGACCGAGGGCATTGATGGTGTAATTAATCAACATCGGCCAGGCGAGAGACCATAAATTACCGATCAGGCTACCGGATGTCCAATCTCGATTAAGAAGATTGCTCCGGACAATGGGAGTGGAAACATTTTTCATGCAGGAGTATTCTCTCTTTCTACCGGAGAAGGATAGATCATTTATGATATATTTCTCCGGCAAATTAGCATTAATTCTATCAGGTCTGTACTGCCATCCTCAAGGTTAAATTTGACATCAGTTGTTGTCAAAGGAAAATGTCAGTGAAAATCGTTAGTAAGGTGTTAATATATTTGCTGTAGCACAATATCTCGCAGCATTCCTTTTATCATAAAACATAAACCAATTCACTCCAATTAATTGAAAAGGTCAAGCTACGATGGTATAAATTGTCTCCAGACATCTAATAAGACGTACGACAAAGTATAACAATTATGATCAAAAATCATTAAAGGAGGGAAGCGATGAAAAAGCGGTTTCTTATCATGTTAAGCCTTTTGCTGGTAGCGGCCTTTATTCTGGCAGGCTGTGGCCAGTCAGCAACTACAACACCTGTAAAGTCTCCTTCTGCCACGGGATCAACAACCCTACCACCGACCTCTGCGGCGCCGGTAGCGGCGGGCTCAGTGACAATTAAATATGGTCACGATATGCCGCCCAACGCAGCACCACCTACAGGCCTTAACTGGTGGGCTGCAGAGGTAACCAAGAGAACAGAGGGCCGTGTAAAAGTAGAGTTATATCCTGCCAGCTCTCTGGTAGCCCAATCTGCCTCGGTTGATGCTGTGAAATCAGGTATGGTAGATATGTATTACCTCAGCATTCCTACCTGGCGAAAACAGTTTCCTATCTCCAGCATAGTCATGCTACCTGGTCTGGGTTTTCCAGATGATACGGAAGCTGCTAATGTAGCTCATGCTAATGCTTTCCTGGAGTTCTATAATAAATTTCCGGCGGTCCAGGCTGAATATAAAGACTTTGCCCCGATTTTCTTCTATGTAATTTACTCAGAATCTTATTTGCTCACCAAGGACCGGAAGGTAGTAGTCCCTGAGGATATGAAAGGTTTGAAGGTAGGCAGTAGCGGAATCAGAGCGGAATTGGTACAGCAGCTCGGAGCTGTCTCAGTACAGGATGTTCCTCCAACAGCCTATGAGAAGCTGCAGACCGGAGTGACCAATGCTGCGTTTGCCGCCATCAGCGCCGTCCATGACTTCAAGATTTATGAGGTAACAAAGTATGTATTAGATATTGCTTTCGGCGGTGGAGGGCATCCGCAGATAATCAACAAGAACACCTGGAATAAGATATCCCCTGCGGACCAGAAGATAATGATGGAACTGGCGCCCGAAGCTTCTAGGATCAGTAGTAAGGCTATTGCAGAGTTAAATGTCTTATCCTGGAAAGAGGTGGCAGACATGGGGATGGTAGTAACGACTACACCAGAACAGAAAGCTCAATGGAAAAAAGTTTTTGAGCCTTTCTGGGAAGCCTGGGTTAAGGAAAATGAAGCCAACGGTGTAACTAACGCCAGGGAAATGTTGAACTGGTGGAAGAGCAAGGTCGAAGCTGCCTGGGCCGAACATGACAAAAAGTAATCTTCGTTAATCAATCTTACTGGTACCTGAGCTCTAATTCTCAGGTACCAGAATATTTTTTATCCACTCCTGACAAAAGCCCCATTGATAAGAAGTTAGGGGAATAAGCAGTAAATGAAAAGGGTGGAGGAAGTGAATCAGCCGTCACGCATCGGGAAGCTAGCTGCCAGAACCAGGGCGGGTATCCGATTGTTCTCTAAAGTAATGGCCATTGTTGCCTCCATTTTTCTTGGGGTTATGATGGCCCTGACTCTATTCGATGTAGTTGGCCGTTATTTCTTTAACAGACCGATTCTCGGTACCTGGGAACTGGTGGGGCTTATGTTGGTTTTTGCCGGCACCTGGGGGCTGGCCTATTGCCAGATAACACGGTCTCACATCAGAGTAGATGTCCTGCTGACGATGTTTCCCCCCAGGGTTCGGGAGTTAATAAATGTCTTGAGTTACCTGGTAGGGGCGATCGGCTTTGGTTTGATATCCTGGCAGGTATTCCTGATGGCAAAGAACTATTATCTAAACGGCTATGTTACTGATACGCTGGGCCTTCCGGTATATCCTTTTATGCTGGGGTTGACTATAGGTTCAGGATTGATAGCGCTGGTACTGTTGATGGATGTAATAGTATCTATGATCGAGGTGATAAAGAGATGAGCCCGGCGGTAATTGGTCTGATCGGCTTCTTTGTGATGATGATATTAATCCTGTTCGGCATGAATGTAGCCTATGCCCTGGTCCTGGCTGGTTTTGCCGGTCTGGTTATCCTGAACGGGTTAGCGCCAGCACTTTCCAGCCTTGCGATTATTTCTTTTGAGAAGGCTACCAGCTATGATTTTGCCGTCGCACCTTTATTTTTACTGATGAGTGCTTTTGTCTCCCGGGGAAATATTGGAAAGGATGCCTATATGATGGCGCGGGCCTTGTTCGGACATATTAGAGGCGGTCTGACAATTGCCACCACCGGTGCCTGCGCTCTCTTCGCAGCTTGCTGCGGGTCCAGTTTGGCTTGTGCAGTAGCCATGGGCAGAATAGCTTACCCTGAAATGATGCGTTTCGGCTATAACGCGAGATTGGCACTCGGCGTAATTGCAGCCGGAGGTACTATGGGGATTTTAATCCCTCCCAGCATGGGCTTTATCCTGGTGGGTATTTTGACTCAGCAATCCATCGGCAAACTGTTTATGGCAGGCATTTCCCCAGGAATTCTTCAGATGGTGCTATATGCTCTTACAGTCTATGTTCTTTGCCGAATTAATCCCTCTCTGGGGCCGGCAACTCCGCCCACCACATTCAGGGAAAAAGTAATTTCGTTCAGGTATAGCTGGCCGATAGTAACCCTGTTCCTTCTGGTAATCGGAGGGATTTACGGGGGAGTTTTTACACCCACTGAAGCCGGAGGAATTGGTGCGGCTGGAGCTTTAGCTATCGGTCTAATAAAAGGGCAGATCAAATATCGCAGTTTTGTAGATAGTTTGATGGAAGGCGGAGTTATGTCCGCCATTATGCTGGCTTTAATCATAGGAGCTTTCATTTTCAACCAATTCCTGGCCATAACCCGCATACCGTTTCTGGCCAGTGAATTTATCGTCAGCTTAGAAATAAACAGGTATATTATTCTGGGTCTGGTGGCCGTGCTTTATTTTTTGCTGGGCATGGTTTTTGATATCTATGCCATCCTGATCCTGACTCTTCCCATCCTCTACCCGGTAATGATTGGATTGGGATTTGATCCTATATGGTATGGTGTTTTAATGGTTAGACTGGTCGAGATAGGACTAATATCGCCGCCTTTCGGAATGAACCTTTTCTGCCTGGCTGGAGCGGTGAATGTGCCGATAGGTACCATATTCACCGGTGTGATACCATTTCTAATAACGGATATTGTCAATCTAACGATACTCGTTGCTGTACCTTCAATATCAACCTTTTTGCCCAATGTTATGCTTTCAAGATAATACCTGACCTTCAGATATAAATTGGGAAAGGCTCAAAACCAAAGCTTGGGAAGCTACACAAAATAGGTTCAGACGAAGCTCTATGAGGAGATGATGTCTCTGGTAGAGGATATTGCTTGGAAGTACCTATCGAAAGTAGCTCTCTCCATGCACGTTCTTAGAGCGCTGCCCTTTAGTGAGGTGATCATAGCGGTAGGGGACGTGGACTCCTTACCCAAGCTAAAAGCCTTCGTAGAGGGCTTTCTGGGAGCCTCCCCACTACGACAGGAAGCACAGCGAAATGAGGTCAGCTTGCAGAGAAGTTATACGAGCCTTTTGGAGATATTGCTCTTAGCACCGAGTTGCGAAGAAAAGTAATCGGACAGAGGTATTGCAGAGAGAACCATGTATTGTCATCGAAACGAACGCCTGCAGGAGCCAGAGAGCACAACCCGAACCCAATCGCAAATGGCAACCGTAATCGTCGGTGCCCTAGTGCTCATGAGGATATGTTGATGTAACTTGTGGGGATGGTTATAATTAATCCGTAAATATCAGACAAGCTGGGAGGTGCTGAGATGAAGAAATTAATAACTGCTATCTTATTGGTCGTCCTGATTTTGGTACTCCTGCCCTCGGCTGCATTAGCTAAACCAGATAAAGATAAGCCACTGCCGGCCACTGATGTCGAGCTAGTAAAGAAGGTCACTCTTCGTGGCAAGCCTGTTGGTGGTGGTAAGCCGGTGAAGCAGGCGGCTACTGGAACTCTGGGTGCGGTGTGCGAAGGAAATAGGTATGCCATTGTCATTGGCATTTCGGATTACCCAGGCACAGAAAACGACCTTGAATATTCTGATGATGACGCAAACGATATGCGTGATGCTCTAGTCGGAGTCTACGGATATAATCCTGATGATATTCACTTGTTGCTGGACGCGGAGGCAACTTTCACCGAAATTCGGGATGCAATCAGCGACATAAAATCAAAGGTAGTGGCTGGTGATGAGGTTGTCTTCTTCTTCAGTGGTCACGGTGCTAAAGGGCAGGCGGATGATGGTGATAAGGAAGGCATCGATGAGTCAATCGTCACTCACGACGGCTACAATCTGGTTTATCTGTGGGATGGACAACTTAGGTCCTGGTTTGAGGGTTTCGCAACCTCAAGGATTGTTTTCATATTTGATAGCTGTCTTGCTGGTGGAATGACTGACCTGCAGGCTTCAGGGAGAGTTATCAATATGGCTTGCTCCGAGAGCGGGGTTTCCTATGAAGGTGACGCCTGGGGGAACGGGCAGTTCACTTATTATTTCGTTGACCGGGGAATGAGTGCAGGTAACGCCGACAGGTACGACAATATTGCGGGCGTTCCAGATGTCACTATTGAGGAGGCTTTTGACTATGCCATGGTCAACTGCGAGATGCAAAAGCCTGTAATCAGTGATTCTTTCAGTAATGATTTACTTCCGTAGACCGCCGCGATTAAGAATATCGGTGCCACCGATTCCCTGCTCAGCCTGGATAGGGGGGTGATAGCAATGAAGAGATTGATTTTCGCTGCAGCAGTTATCCTGCTAATATGCGGGCTTTTTTCGGCGCAGCCAGCTTTCGCACAAGAGGCTAAATGGTATCGTGGCCATGACCATATCGGAGCTTTTGTTGGTACTGACTGGCCACCTCAGCGGGTGGTTATCATCCCAGCGGTAGCATCGGAGAGGTCACCTGTATTTAGGATTGTTTCGGGAGTCGTGGATACTGGCGACGGAAAGCAGGTGTTTTTCCTCTTTCCGGATGAGCCTCGCTTCAGAAGCCCAAGAGAAATATCGTTACCGTTCACCACTTCCGGCATTTCCGTTGAATTAAGAGGTGGCTACGAGTTTCTGCGGATACAAACAGGTGCAACCGCTGACGAGGCGGAACATCTCATGAATGAATTGGGGTGGGCGACTGGGAGGGCAGTCGGGTCTGGCAGTTGCTGGTAGGTAGGCAAATAAAAAGGGGCAGTCGGTTTCCCGACTGCCCCTCTCGCAGGCACAAAAAAGCAAAAATACCCCCCTACATCATTTAGGAGCACTTTTGCCCTGTGATTTTCTCCACTATCGTGGTAATTCGTGGTGGCTACCTACCGCTGAAGGCAAGACCTACCCTATATCAAACCGAGTAGTTTATCGCCCTGTTTTTACTGTCCACCCCGTCAAGCGTTTTATCGGTAGCCCGCACCCCGCTGGCACCACAGCTTGTGGACTAGCCCAATATTAAGCCCGTAAGCCAGTCCATCCTTCCCTGGAAGGATAAGAGTATCCCTCAAAACAGGGAAATATCTTACCCGCAAGTAGCCCTGTGTTTGGTTTTTAAGGCGCGTTTTTGTTTTTACAGCTTCATCATCCAACAAAAAGAACTTTCGTTATATCTGAAAAACTAGCTCGTAAATGGTGCACCCGCCCGACGGTATTGGACTTTCTAAAAAAAGCAACTTCCCAACTTATGCCTATTTGAACTTGTGGTGGCATTTATTCTACGCTGATACGGGGAGACAACATGAAGCTTGGTAGATATTTGACATTTATTTCAAAATTATGGAACGAATTGGTAAAAACTTGCATCTTATTGATAGAGAGTCACTCGAGAAGGAGCGCTCCAATTGAATGAGTGGCAGGAAGTGGCCTTAGTATTGTGGTCTAATAAAACGGACACCTCAAGAAGAGTCAGGGTAAAATAAGTAAAAGCAGGAGGTGTTCGATTGACCGAGACAAAGAGGAGACAATATACCGCAGAGTTTAAGAAGGAAGCGGTGGAACTGGTAACCAGAGAGAATTACACGGTGGCCCAGGCGGCCCGCAGTCTTGGCATCAGCCGCAGCATGCTTGACCGCTGGCGGCGGCAATACCGTGAGCGAGGGCAGGATGCCTTCCCGGGCACGGGGCATCAAAGTACCGAGGTAGAGGAGTTAAGGCGTCTACGTGAGGGAAATCGGAGGCTTAAGCTGGAGAAGGAGATACTAAAAAAGTGGCGGCTACTAAAGAGCCACGGGATGGTCAGCAGTATGTCGCGGTCGGGTAACTGCCTGGACAACGCTGTGGCTGAGCGCTTCTTCCGGACACTCAAATCTGAATGCCTGGTGAACTGGCACGAGATGCCGGCCGAGGAGGTCAAGCATGATATAGTGGACTATATCGAGATGTTCTACAACAGCGAGCGGTTACATTCTTATACGGGATATCTTAGCCGGAACGATTATGAAAAACTGGCGGTGACTCTTGTTTGACTGTCCGTTTTTCCTTGACCACTACAGAGGGTGAAGAGAGACATAATCATAACTCATTAAGTTTAGCCTCCGAGAGGGACTTCAATAGTGTTACCCAGGGACAAGAAGCATGAGGGCCAGATAAGGCTGGCAGCCTTATCTTTAACCATTCGTCAGGTTGCTGGCTGGAAAATTTGGTGATGATCCGCATATTTTTCCTTTAGCTTCATCAATCTTCTCCAGTATCACCTGATAACACTTCTTGGCCAATTCTACAGCTCTACCCAGCAAATACCTGTCCAGATACTTCACAAAATCCTTGAGTTATTTGTTTGACTCAGGCCGACTGATATACAAGAGAGACGTTCAGGCTCTATTATAAAATCTGTGGAAAAAGTCTATTAGAAAAGTTATGGTGGTAAGAACCCCAGAACAGCAAACCAGGAGAAAGGAGGCTCTACCACCATGCCCAACAGGCAAGATAATAGTATCACGA
>Ga0315298_1009958_pt1 | contig 11570 bp, 9 predicted proteins | sample WHS_1_MG_FD_203077 | JGI IMG/M metagenome (GOLD analysis project Ga0315298, IMG submission 203077) | Extremophilic microbial mat communities from Washburn Hot Springs, YNP, Wyoming, USA - WHS_1_MG | ecosystem: Environmental > Aquatic > Thermal springs > Hot (42-90C) | place: USA: Wyoming... | reverse complement strand
CATGAGCCAGCCGTGGTTTATGCTTGGGACTTTAGCTTGATCGCGGTGGGCTATTTTCCATGCGTTTTTGTAGTCTTCCCCTAGAAGGGCGGCTGCCAGTATTATAAGGATGGTCGTTAGTCGGGCTATGATATAGTTGGCTGCTGTGTCTAATTTTGCCGAAAACCAGCCTATATTTATATGTGCAGGATCTTTGAAGCCAACCATTCCATCCAACGTGTTTATGGCTCGAAACGCGACGGCACCTGGCACTCCGAAGAGGGCGTAGTAGAAGATGGGGGACAGCCTGAAATCTGTTAGGTTTTCAGCCATTGATTCAACAACTGAAGAGGCTATCTGCGAACCAGTTAAGTTTGTTGAGTCTCTTCTAGAGAAATGAGCGTATTTTCTAGCTTCGGTCAAGTTTCCAGTTTCTATGGCTTTGGATGCGGCTATGGCCCATTCTGTTTCAAGTTTTATGCAGAAGGTTAATTTTAGGAGAACAGCAGCCACTGGAATGTAAGCGAGGATCCCAAAATAAGTGTTGACAAATTTCAGCACAAAATAAACTGGTAATGTGAAGGCTGTTGTTACAACTAACGCCAAAATTACGCCGTTTAACTTTTCTATTTTCGGGTTCTGATTTCTAAGGCGGGTTTCTAGCAGTCTGGTTAGCTTGCCCATCCAAACTGTGAGGTGAAGTTTATAACGTATTTTCCAAGGCATGTTAGGAGATGGATCGCTAAAAACCAGATCTATAACCAATGCTAGAAGCAGGACGCATAGGGTGATAGATACTTCCAATATGCTTATCACCAGTCTTAAGTTGTATGCGTTTAACTCTTGAGTTTCTAGAAAGAGGTTTGTTAATATATGTTGCGTTCCCTTAGCATATTAATAGTTAGAATTTAAGGGCTTTCATTTTCCTCTTTTGAGGTAGGCTATGTTTGTGGCATCTGTGCACGTGTGAAGCTTGTTTTTGGGCATATAAGCACATGCGTAGTCCGATTCAAAGTAGTCTCCAGTGTAAGCGTAGGCTCTTGTTCTGCATCCGCCACATATATCTCTATACTCGCAGACTCCACATTTGCCTTTTAGGTTGTCTGGGTTTTTAAGCCTTGCATAGAAGTCAGATCTTTGAACCTCGTTCCATAATTCTTTTAGAGTTTTCTCCCTTATGTTTCCAACTTTTAGGCCTTCTGAGTAGAAGCAGGGTATTACATCTCCATTTTCTAGGACGCTTAGGTATCCGCCGAAGAGGAAATATATGCATTTTCCTGTGAATTCATTGTCAAACCATTCTTGAAATCTATCAGGGTTTCTCTCTTTATATATGCGGGCGAAGAAGGGACAATGGACGTGGAAATCAAATTTCTTCTTGTAAGTTTTGTTCATTAAATCGTAAATGTGGTTTAGGAACCACTCATACTGTTCTGGAGTGGGATCCAACTGTTTTTCGTTTCTAGCTCTTCCGCATGGAAGTAGATGGTTAAACCAGACAAATCTTGCGCCGTATTCTTCAGCTAGGGAAACTATGTGGTCTGCTTCTTTGTAGTTGATGGCAGTGATCGCCATGGATAAGCCGTTTAATATTCCAGCGTCTGAAAGTTTCTTAATGGATGATAAGGCTGCTTTGTACGAGCCTTTTCCTCTTAAGGCGTCGTTTGCATTTTCTGAACCGTCTATGCTTATGGAGGTGAGAACCTCGTTTCTTACAAGGTTATTGTAGATTTCTCCGTTTACAAACCATCCGTTAGTTAGCAAGCATATGTTAAGTCCGAGACTTCTTGCGTAGCTTATAGGTTCAAAAACGTCTTTTCTTGCAAGAGGCTCTCCGCCCTTCAATCCAAACCATTCAGAGCCAAAATCGTATACTTGATCCACTAGCTGAATGGTTTCCTTAGTGTTCAACTCGTCTGGAGCAGGCTGCATATTCGCCTCAACATTACAGTAGGCGCAGTGAAGATTGCAAGCTCTAGTTGCTCTCCAAGAAGTTATTAGTAATGGCCCCTTACTTCTAGTGGACATATTAGTCATCAAAAATCTTCCTTCTCTTTTAATAAGTGTTTCTCCTTGAAAACAACTATGGCTCAATGTCTTTTACAAGAATATTTCCTAGACCTAAAAGAGGGATAGTTCACAATTCCCCAAAATGTATGAATTTTGTTGCGTTAAAAGCGGTACAGTAAGTCACGTAAATGATGGTGTGCGAGCTCAGGAAAATTATGGATAAGCCTGCATTTTTCTTAACTTCTTTTAAGTTGTTTTTTCTTGTAGCGTACGCTGCTTTTAAGGCAAATATGGGTGACAAAGTTAGGGTTGCGGTAGTGTTTAGGGGCGCCTATGTTAAGGAGATAGCTGATAAGCCAGCATAAGCCTTCCCTTGCTGTCATCTCAGTCCACTTAAATGCGTAGGTTGAGCAAATCGCGAATACGTAATTCATGGCTAGCGCAGCCTGATGAAGTATTGTGGATTTATTTAGGCTATTGCAGGCATTTCTGAAAGGTTCAAAATATAATTTATGGATGGGATAAATGATAGCCATTATACGCCCTACATAAGTAGAGCCTTTGAAACTATGCTTTTAAGCTTAGATGGATTCATTCTTCCATCAAAGAAAAAATAAGCTTAAAGCATAGCTTAAATGGCGCTTATAAGGCGAACTACCAACCCAACAAAGCCTGCATATTCCATAAGAAATGCAGCCGCATAGCCATAATAGTCGGTGAAATGTAAACCTGCGGGAGGATAATAAGCCTCAGGGTTTAATGATGCGCGCGCCATTTTAGGCTTATGGAAAACCAATATAGAACATAGCCAAAAATGTTAAAACCGGAGTAAGTACTAAAGCCTTATGTACCAACGTTTTTGATTATCATCTAACTGTTCCCTTTTATATAGCAGGTTTAGTTGTAATTTTCGCTGCTTTAAGTATAACATTTTTTCTGGTAAAATTTTATTTTAGGGCTATGGGCTTAAAATCCGTGCTTCCTCCCTAGCGGGACATATGGTAAGCATTGGATATCAGAAAATCTTTATATAAAAAAAGACGTGAACATATACCTTTGTAGCGAAAAATATTTTTCGCTACATATGCGGTAAAAGGTGTGAATAATGAGAAATGTAATAAAAGGAAAAGCTAAAGTGATTGCTTCGACTATGATGGTTATGGCTCTCTTGATAAGCGCCATACAAGTTGTGTATGCACCGTGGAATGACGCCACTGCTAGGGCTGTAGCTGAAGGCATGAGATGGGATTTCCCGGGAGCAGAGAATTACAATGCATCCTCAACCAGGCTTACTCTCTGGTACCGATGGAGAGATCAGATACCTACTTGGGTATTTATTCAGCCATCACCTAATCCTGTTGGCGTTGGTCAACCTGTAACCTTTATAGTGTTCAATCCACAGGTTCCCCCAGCGGCACTCTTGACTAATGACATTAGATATGAATTTGATATAATTATCACAAAACCAGATGGAAAGACTGAGACATTACATGTCACATCTGACTCAACTGGGGCGGGGTGGACAAGGTGGACGCCTGATCAAGTGGGCAACCATACGATTACAGCTAAGTTTAAAGAGTTATTCTATCGCTGGTACGAGACATCTACAATGAGAGACTATTATGGCACCACTTTCAAAGAGAGCACTTACACAACCACGCTTGTAGTGCAGCAGGAACCTGTCGTTCCAAAAGAGTGGAAGCCTGTTCCTTTGCCCACTGAGTACTGGAGCCGCCCCATAGAAGGACAGAATACAAACTGGTGGCAGGTTGCGTCAAACTGGCTGGGAAACGCCCACGACCGGGATTACGGTGGCTCGCAAAACAGGTTCCAAACTGACGGCACGGCTCCCAACACAGGTCACATATTATGGACAAAGCAAACTGAAGACGGTGGAGTTGTCGGCGGAGATGATTTTTCAGTGCCAGGCGAGGTTTTCAACGCTGGACATCAATATCAGACTAGATTTACACAGCAGATAATCATGTGGGGAAGACTTTACTATCAAGGTCCGCTCTACTGGTCAGGCACAGGCGAAATTTACACATGTGTTGATCTACGCACTGGAGAGACGCTGTGGACACTTAACCTTACAGCTGCGGGAATAGGTGCACCATCATTTGGCTACTACTACGATTGGGACGACCCGAACCAGCACGGCGTCGTCAACCCAGGATGGCTGTTTACAGCAAACTTTGCTAGAGCTATACACCCACGTTACGGATATGTTGCACCTCTTAACATCACCAACGTTCCCTCAGGTTTCGAAGTTGTAGCTCCAAAAGGTGAAGTCCTACGCTATGCTATTACCAATTATGGAACAACCGCAAATCCCGCATGGTATTTAACTCAGTGGAACTCGTCAAAGGTGTTTACTTCACAAAACTCAGGAACCATAAATGCAAGCTTGCCAACGAGTTACGACTTCAACGTCTCATTATCCGTAAGTTTCACAACATCGCCAACAATCAGAGCTGTTATGTTCCAAGACATACTCCTCGGCAGCAACGGCACCCACCCCACAGGGACAGGAGCCCCCTCTTACGCCTACCCAGAGAACGTCACATTCTGGGCTTTGAGCCTCAAACCAGGCGAGGAAGGGCGACTATTATGGATGAAAACAATAACTACGGTAACACCTGACAACCAGAACATCATATTTTCACGTGCAGCTGAAGGAGTCTTCGTCTTCGTCAAAACACCCACATGCTCTTTCATCGGCTACGACATGTACACCGGAGAAAAACTATGGGAAACTGAACCTCAAAGCAACTACAACCCTTATGGCTACTTCACTTGGCCAAGTCTGATATACGTAGAGGGAACAACCATCGCCTACGGCAAACTCTTTACTGCTGGTTACGTTGGAATGGTTTTCTGCTACGACCTCAAAACTGGAAAGCTCCTATGGAGATATGAGGCTCCGACCGGAATGGAGAAACTGCAATATTACACGCTTATGCTTGGTGCTGTTTGCGACGGCAAGATCTATGTTGGAACCCACGAGCACTCAGCAGACACTCCGCTTTTTAAGGGCAACAAAGTGCGCTGCCTCGACGTAGAAACAGGAAAAGAAGTATGGGCTATGTTGGGCTGGGCTCACCCTCAAACGATGGCCATCGCAGACGGAATCCTAATTTACTGGAACAACTACGACCATCAAATCTACGCCATAGGCAAAGGTGCAAGCAAAACTACAGTGGAGGCGCCCGCAACCGCGGTTCCACTAGGATCTAGTGTAATAATACGAGGCACTGTAATGGATATTTCTCCTGGAACAAAGCAACATGAGCAAGCCATGCGTTTCCCCAACGGCGTCCCAGCAGTAGCAGACGAATGCATGAGCCAATGGATGGAATACGTTTACATGCAGAAGGAACGCCCAGCAGACGTTAAAGGCGTCTGGGTAACCTTCGACGCCATTGGACCTGACGGCAAATGGATCCACATTGGAGGCACCCACACAGACGCCAGCGGCTTCTTCAGCGTCATCTGGACCCCGCCAGCTGAAGGACACTATACAATAGTTGCCACATTCCCAGGCTCTGAATCTTACTGGCCATCATATGCGGAAACAAGCGTAGGCGTAACCGCAGCCCCGCCTGCAATACAGATTCCTGAAGCACCGCAACCAATAGACTATTCACCGATGTTTACAGGAGTTTATGTGGCAGTTGCCATAGCCATACTCATAGGGCTTTACAGCATCTACGACCATAGAAAACTTAGAAAGCAGCCAACTTAGCAAGCTTAATCGGCTAAGTTCAAGCCCCCCCTTCTTTTTCTTAATTTTGAAAGTGAATTTTTAGAAAATTTGAGTATGAGCTAGTAAGCATACCGCGTTTAAAGTTTTTGTTAATTTAAAATATAAATAGTTTTAATTTGATATCAATATTTGGGTGAGCGTGGTTTGAGCGTGAACAATAAAGGGGTCAAATTAGCTTTGCTAATAGCGGCTGCGGCTTTCTTTATCTGGTCCGCTTATTGGATCTTTGTTTCTGTGAGGGTTACAGTGCAAATGATTTTGGAGCGTTCTTTCTTTATAGAGCAAACCGCTGTATCATGGTGGACTGTGTTATTTTATGCTACTGAACTTGTTCCATCAGCAGGAATTCTCTTCCGCTTCATCGCTTCTCTACTGATTCTTTATTCTGTCGTGATTATTTCAGCAAAAAAGGGTTTGAGTTTTTCCATAGTTAAGGGTAAGGTTTGTGCTGCGATATTTCTTGAGGCCGCCTATTATCTCACTTTAATTCCAGCTTTGCTTTCAGGGTTTGCCTTCGCCTTTTTCGGCGAGTCTCTATGGTATTATGGTGAAACTCCAAAAATTATCGTTGTACTCCTTAACGGTGTTGTTTCCATAGCTTTCCTATTCATTATTGTTCCAGTGCTTTTTAAGTTGAGAGCTAAAATTGCAAGTAACGCCCCAACGGAACAGCTTTTAAAATACGGCTCTATTACAGCCATATCTTATCTATTTGTTTTCTGGTTCACTTATGCCATGTCTTGGTTTTCATCGCTTGTCCCATGGACGGTGCGAGATCAGCCTGGAATTGATATTTTGATGAACCCCTTAGACATGCTTAGTTTCGTAGCAACTGTTTTCGGCTTTTTGGCAATAGCCCTCTACGCTTTTAAGGTTTTCCTTCCTGTCATTAAAGAACGTGGTGCGCCAAACCTGAGGCAGATAGGCATAATCACGACCGGTGTCGGAGTTTACTTCGCTCTCATGCTGGCTATATACTTGGTGATTGGAGGCTACTACGCCCACCCCACCGTTTGGATGGAAATTATAATGCCTGTGCACAATCCTGACTGGTGGTGCTTGTCCTTCATAGTTATAGGACCATACCTCATTGCGTTATCTCGAAAGCGCGCGAAGTCATAGCGTGGAAATAATAATTGTTAAGTTTAGGATGCCCAGAGCTGAATGCTTTTAAGCTTGATGTATGCAACTGAAATTAATAATTATGAGGTATGAGTGGTGTTTGCGTTTAATTGAAGATGCTGGATTGGAAAAATGAAGTTGAACAGACTTTTTAAAACTTGTGCGTTAACATTAGCCTCTACTTTAATTGTTTCTTCAGCTTGCAGATTTTTCCTTTTGGTTCCAGAAACTAGGGGGTTGTTAAGCATGGGTGAACCATTATTTTTTGCTTCAGCCATTTTACTTGGCCAGTACTCTGGCGCCTTTGTTGGCGGAGTTGGTTTTGCATTGGCAGATTTACTTCTGGGGTATCCTCATTACATATTAGCAGCGTTAACAGTTAAAGCTACCTCCGGTTTCGTTGTTGGGAAGTTTTGCAGAGTAAAATCTGCGCCTAATAAACTTTTCAGTTTCACTTCAAACTTTATGCTGGTTGCTTTGCTGGGATTTTCAAGTATAAGAATTTATTCTGGAGTGGCATATTTCGGTTATGCCAAAATTCTTTTTCTCGGCGAACGAATTATGGATTATGGCGGTTTAGACGTTTGGCGAGTTTATATTCCAACTTGGTTCTGGGCGGTTATCACAATAATTCTATTTTTCTATTTTTTGCTTTTAGCATTTAAGGGAAAAAGCAGTTTTGGCTGGGTTAGTTTCTCCTTTTTAGCTGGCGCTTTAATCACCGCTTTGGGATATGCCGGTTATGAAGTTTTTGTAATGCCCCACATTTTTAATGTTGAAGTTGATGCGGTAACGAATATTCCTATAAACATCGGGCAGAGTATTTTAAGCGCAGCCATCGCCCTATTTATTGTTGAAATGGTGCATTTTGGAACTTTTTACATTACAAGGAAAGTGAGTGGATGCCAAAATCCTGGGAAGAAATGTAATTAAATTGCAAGCAATGCTTAAATACATTAGGCAAGTGTTCTAAAAACATGAACCTTTCCAGATTAACGTTAGCACAGATTTTTGGATTTTTAGGTAGTATGTTAACAGTTTTTATGATACTTGTTTATTACATGCATTTATATGCTCTCCCGGATGTTTCAATAGAAGCAGTGCGCTTTATAGCTTCAACCCATTCAGCAGCTGTAGGATTCTTTGCTTTTTCTTTAGGCGGCGGGATTGCTTCGCTGGTTGGGCGTAAAGAGAGAAAAGCCTCTTGGGTGATGCTGGTTTCTACGGTTACCGCCGGTTTAGGCTATTTTTTTCCAAGCATACGATTATGGATTCTAGGCTACCTAGTCTCCCTCATCGAAACTTTGACAATTGCCATAGTTCACTTAACACTGCTCGTTTCTTCCTTTCTGCTGTTAAAGCTAAAATAGTTCTCTAACGCTCACTTTTTTACACAATCGTCAATAAATTTTAAGGCACCCTTAAGGGGTAAATCACGGAGCGGATTTATTGTTCCATGACCAACAGAGCCTATGGACATCCGGTCAGTATATGGCCTCAGCATATCAATTGCTTATGGAAAACTATTCAATGTTTTGCGCTTTGCGGGGAGGGTTGAATGCTACGATGTTAAAACTGGAAAACTCTTATGGACCTATGAAGCCGAAGACCCATACAGCTCAAGTGAAGCTTGGCAAAAAGAGTTTGGAGGAGAAATGTGGCCTATTCGAATATTATTCATCATCGATGGAAAAATCTACATTGGCCACAGTGAGCACTCTCCAAATAGTCCACTCCCACGGGGCGCACCATTCATATGCCTCGACGTCGAAACAGGAGAAGAGATATTCCGTGTAAACGGCCTACTCCGACAAACAGATTGGGGAGGACGGGCAGTTATCGGCGACAGCATAATATCCTCAATGAACACTTATGGTCAACGCATATATGCTATTGGTAAGGGTCCAAGCACCACAACCGTCACAGCACCAGACACAGGAATACCATTAGGCTCAAGCGTTGTAATAAGGGGCACAGTGATGGATGTTTCTCCTGGAACTAGGGATTCAGGCATTGCCATGCGCTTCCCGAATGGCGTGCCTGCTGTGGCTGATGAAAACATGGGTGACTGGATGCTTTACGTTTACAAGCAGTTCCCAAGGCCAGCAAACGTTAAAGGCGTATGGGTTACCTTCGACGTTATAGGGCCTGACGGCAAATGGGAGCATGTTGGCGGCACAACAACCGATTACAGCGGCATGTTCACCAGCCCCGCCAACGCCTGAAACGCCCAAAATGCTTGAAATCCCAACGCCGCCAGACTATACTATCATGTTTTCAGCCATGATGGTGCTTATCGCAATAGCCATCATAATAGGCATATACAGCATTCGCGCGCATTTCTTTAACCATATCAATAGTTTTGAAGAATGTAAGTATGGTTAGGCTTAAATGTTAAAGATTGTTTGCACATACCAAACAACGCCTTATAAACCCTACACTTTAAAACGTAACAGCCAAAATTAAAAAATTGTTCAACCCAACATAAGCCTTAAAAGTAAATCTCCGTTCAGGTCTAAACTTCTCAGGAAATTCCGCCTGAGGTCTTAAGGTTAAGGATCAACGTCTCGATAAGCTTGTTAAGTTTTTGGAAAAACTATCCTATGATTGAAAAAGCGTGAAAACTCATCCTAATTACCATTAATTTTTGTATTATTATGCTGTAAATACAGTTAATGTTTTTGCGTGGGGGAGAGGGTTTCGGTTTAGGGTTGAGTTGTATTTTTGCTTGCGCGTGTGTTGTGTGTAAAGAGAGTTAGTAGGAGAGTAAGGTAGAAGAATAAAAGATAGTATTTTAACCTTGCACGCGCCAAAGAATACGCACTGCTTAAATGTCATTGGCGCTAAACCCAAAAAGACGAAAACAACTGAACCTAAACTAAACAGAAACAAAAAATAACTAAAAACAACAAAAAGCAATTAAAAGTTACCAACTCAAACCGTAAACTCAACAATAACATCAAACAAAACAGCAAACCAATAAACATAATATCAGACAGACTAGTAACAATAGGCAAATTAGCCACCATAATAATCAAAACCTCAGGAAAGAAATAAAAAACATCCCAACAGTCCATAAAGAGTAAGTGGCACAAACGCTGACCTCATAATCTAACCCTTTCGTTTCTCAATTTGGAGAGGGATAGAAGGGTGCAAAGGTTTGTGAGAATAATAAATAATGGGAATAAAATATTTGGCGGGATGAACGTTTAGAAAAAGTAAAGTTGACAAAAAGGGCATGGTGATTATTCTTAAGGGCCTCCGAAAAAGGCTAAGGTAAAGGAGAGCGGTTGCGTTAAAATTAAGGCGGATGGAAAAACAATAATTGTCGAGCCAGTCGAATCCATTGCCGACAAGTACCACGGCGCCTTCAAAATAGAGAAATGGCCGGAAGCCCTAAACGAATCCGTGGCCAATGATATAGGAAAAATGGTAGACACATGGTCCTTAAGATGGTCCGAAATCCCAAAGGAAAAATTAAACCAAATAAATGAACAGACATGTATGCATTAACTTGGCTGATGGAAAGCATCTTCCTTGATAAGGGAGTTGAGAACGTTGGTAAGACCTTCACACCTCCTTTTTAGTTCTTCGATCTCCCTTACAAGCTCTTCCTTCCTATTCATCCTTTTTTGAATTTCCTCGTTAATCCTGGACAACAGTTCCTGTTCAATGTTCAATAAATTCATTTTCTCCTCGTAAAGATGCTCTGTTTCCGTCTCCAATCCTTCAAGAACATGTAGGGAATCCTCTACATTTACAGGCTCTTTATTTTTTTCGTTATTTGCTGCGTCAAGCATATACGTTCACATACAATATCAACTATCTTAATAAATAATACATTATTCCCGGAAACGAAATATTACCAAAATCGACATAAAAAGAAACCTATCAAAGTTCCAGTTAACAGAAAATCTCGCGTGCACAAGTTTTTAACATCAGTCAAATAATTAACTTGCTAGGTTAAATGTTCAACACTCTTTTCTCTAAATCAATAACCCTAGCTTCTTCTTTTTCTGCCTCTTCCGCGCCTCCCAAAACGTAATTGCAATATGGGCAAATGTTTAAAAGCCTTGTTTTTCTGCTGCTAAAATGAATATGACCAAAGGCTTGCTGAAAACTTTCTTGCATCTAGGACAACTTATAAGCATGTGATTCTGTTCTGATGCTCTAGCGTTATTATCAATAGGCTTAGAAGGCCGGACGGGCTACGCGTAATAACAATTTTTCCGTCATTAACGAAGCGCCAAACCTCTAAAACAAAATAGGCAGTGCTTAAGACGGTTGACACAGCCAAAAACACGTAAATGCTCCTCAAAAACTCCTATAATAAGAAGCCCAGTCAAAGTTGAACCGCAAGCCATAATTGTAAAGCTCATGATTAACAATCCAATCGATCCTCCCTAACAAAAACAAAACAAAAAATGCACCAACCAACCACAAAACAAGAACAACACTAACAAACCAACCATTATCCAGCAAACCCTTACAAGTCAAACTCCAAACCCGGCAAAACATAAAAACCAAAATCAAAAAAAGTATAAATTCATGCCTAAGCAGTGGTAGCCCGGGGGTTACCGCTCCCAAGTTGTAATTTATACCAAAATTCCCTCCTTTTGTTTGTTTTAAATCGTTTAGGTGTGGGATGTCCTGCAGCCTATTTCGCAGGGATCTGCCAACGACGAGGTGGCAG
>Ga0315298_1009957_pt1 | contig 11572 bp, 22 predicted proteins | sample WHS_1_MG_FD_203077 | JGI IMG/M metagenome (GOLD analysis project Ga0315298, IMG submission 203077) | Extremophilic microbial mat communities from Washburn Hot Springs, YNP, Wyoming, USA - WHS_1_MG | ecosystem: Environmental > Aquatic > Thermal springs > Hot (42-90C) | place: USA: Wyoming... | reverse complement strand
TCTATTATCATGCCATAGTTTATGCTCATCAGTTTTAGAATTGCTTTGAGTTCATTTTTTGCTTTTTCCATTTCTTTTAGTAACTCAAGTATGTCTAAAACTAATTCTTTAATTTCTTTTTTTTGCATCATGCCCATGATATCGCATAAAAAGGTATTTAAATGCATAACTCAACATTTTTAAATAAAAAAAGTAATGATATTATGAAGCCTATAAGGTATTCATTTTACCTTTTACGCTTTTTTCTTAAGCCCATCAAATTTATAGCCAAATTTATTCTTCTCTTTGTTTTTGCGTCTAAACGGTCATAAAAGTCGCTTCTCCTTAACTTTTCTAACGCACTTTTGTTTATGTTACCCGCCTTATCAAAAACATTGTCTTTTATTGCACCCACTACCTTACGCTCATTACGTTTAAGCCATTCGGTTAAAGCCCCTCTTCGTTTTACGGCTCTTTGTATCCAATACTTTTTATTATTTCTTCTTTTTCTAGCCAAGTAACTCGCCCCGCCATGCATAAACATAATACAACAATAGCCCGAATAGTGCACCCGAAATTGCTGTAGCCTTTGATTTAAAAAATGCACCTAATATTATGGCTAAAGCGAAAGACAATATTAGGCTTAAGAGCAAATCTTTTTTAACCGCCTCAACATCCCCCTTTTCTTTAACCAAATTTCGGGCGGTAAAAGGCGAAGAAAGTAGGTAAGTGAAAATATGCTCTTCGGCTATAAAACTTATACCAATACCTACGGCATCCTTTAACTCCATTTACTTTTTCTCCCCCCCTAATATTATGGCTAAAATTAATAGAATAATCAAGCCCGCCACTATATAGGGTAAGTAGGGTTTAATGATTTCAAAAACGCCTTTTTCTTCGGTAGTTGCAGGTGTAGTTGTTATTGTAGTTGTAGCACCACCCCCACCCCCGCTTGATATAGTAGTAGTTGGCGTTGTAGTTGTAGTTGTAGGAGTTTTTTCAATAAGGGGTATATCTAAAGTTGTTACTTGGGGAAAGCCAACTGCGGACATACACGAATATGTATTTAGCCATTGTGATGAAATAGACATGTTTTTATCTGCATAAATGTATTTTCCGTTTTCTGAAGATACTAGAACACGGTAAAAGCCTGAAGGTATTATGAAAGTAGCAATACCGTTATCGTTGGTGATAGCGGTATAATTGGCTTTTTCGGGGGGTTCAACCCCACCACTACCCGAAAAGAGATATACGCCTAATCCTTTTATAGGATTACCCGTATTTACATTAATAACCCTAATTGTAAGGGCATTAGAAGTTGTAGGCGTTGTCGTCGGGGAATATGTGAAGTAAACGCTAAAGCCCGACATGGTGTTAGCGTCTATTATTTTAGCACCATTGCTTATTTTCCATCCGCCTTCTATCTTTTCTACTTTTGCACCCCCGTTATTTGAACAATCAACCAAATAGGGGTTAATGAATGTGATAATATTTGTTCCCACGGCTACGGGCATAAGGTAACTTTCGTTAGCCCCTCGTGTTGTGTATTGTGTTGTTGCTAAAACTGTATTGTCTTTGTAATAGGTTACTTGAATACTTTGTTTAACTATTTTTTTGTTGGCATCAAAACATAAAACATCTAGTCCACGGCTTACCCACTCAACCATATTATCACCCCTACAATTACCATCATAACTTTTTCACACCCCTATAATATGCAAGTTGGGTGAGGAACGCAATACCAAAACCTTTTAATGCATTAAGCAAATTGTTTATATCTAGTGTTCCGTTCCAAGTAGAAAAAAACACTATTCCGCCTACAATAAGGCTGTCTAGTAGCATGTCTTTTATCGGCTTCTCCTCTGTTGTTTTAGTAGGCGTTGTGTTATTATTTCCTATTGAAAAAATGTGAAAATCAAGCATTTTTTTATCCGCCTCCGCTTGGGGCTACTTCTTTTATCACTTCTTTTACTAGTGTAGCGGGTGTTTTATGCATTAGACGTGAAATTATGATAAATATTATTGCTATTATGATAAGGGCGATTATGAACCAAACATACCACGGGATATCTTCTAATCTTAATGTGGGCAATTTTATAGGCTCTTTTTCTATAACTTCATCCGCATCAACTCTTAAAACCACATACCCCGTTCCTGCATTTTCCCATGGAAAACTCTGTGGGCTATCATATTCTAAAGATACGGTGTTTTCTCCATCTTCAACTAGTAATGTTGTTACTTCTTGCGAACCTTTAGGGCTTTCGCTTACTAGACTACCGTTAAATTTAATCGCCTTAAATTCGCCCGTAATCCACCATCTTATATTAACATCCCATTCTAAAACCGCTTTTTTAATATTGGCGACATGTAATATTTTGCTTCTGCTAGCACCCCCTAGCGGTAAAGGTTCATAATTCCAAAAGGTTATAGTATATGTAGCCATTTTTCAACCGCCATTTATGAATTAACAAAGGTTACGCTTTCGGTTCGCCCCCTATTTTCGCCTATTGCACCTAAACCAATTTGGCTATTGCTATTAACAAAAATTACGCTTTCGGTTCGCCCCCTATTTTCGCCTATTGCACCTAAACCTTTTTGGCTATTGCTATTAACAAAAATTACGCTTTCATTTCTTTGAATTTGTTCCTTAAGAGCATTATTTATAAATACGGCTGTATTATAGACTTGGCGTAATATTGTATTATAAACGCTTGGAACAATAGACATTTTAGCCCACCACCAGCCAATAAACTTTATCTCCAATATTCCCGTTTATATATGGTTCACTTTCTTTGCTTACGGGTATCGCTATTGCATCATTAGGCTGAAGGGGATACCCGTCGCCTTGGCTTACACTTGCATCTCCAAGCCACACCACACCCCTATTATCTACATCAGCCCTAATCACAACTTGGTTACATATTACGTTTTCGGGTAAAACCTTTTGCGGTTGAGTTGTAATAACTCTTTTTTTTGCACTAATAACAGTGTAGCCTTTAGTTTGCGTATAAATAAGGTTGGGGAAAGTTACCTCTACACGCCCGCCACCTTCCCGTATAACTTGTATTTCTTTTTGGGGGGCGTATATGGGTATCTTTCGCCCATCACGGGCTACAATCCACCCTATTATTACACCTAATCCAAGTTCTAAAGCCAATTTATATCACCTTATGAGAAGGTGAACGAAAGTTGCCAATTCACGGTAAACGGGTAACTAGTGTTTATCGTCTGTGGTTGAAAGTCGCCATCGGCGACGGAAAGTCGGCTAAACATATATGTGGTTATCCCACTTTGTGTTTGCCCAAAAGCATACAAGGTTGGATATCCTCTTAAGAATAATCCTACTTCGCCAACAGTCCCGCTTACTGTGTTAGCGTTCCATGTCGCTTGATACAATACGTAATAGCCATTGCTTAATGTTCCCGTTGTCCCCGTTTGGGTGTTGGGTTTTGTGCCTGGGGCTGTTCCTATTGGGCTAACTAATTGCGACATGCTTACTGTTGTCGGGGCTGTTGTATTTGTTCCTAAAACTATATATCCATTTTGTATTGACGACCAATTGCGGGCGGGAACATCATCAGTTGCACTTAATATATTCGCAGAGAAATAGTTCGCTAATTGCATTAAACCATTATTGACAAAATGGTTTCTAAACCATTTTGTCTTTTTTTCTCCGTTTATGAATTGAACATGCCCTCTTATTTTTATTTCGTCTATCACTTTATCCATTTTTTTCGGTTTTAGTGATGGTATTATTTTGTTTAGGCTTGGTATTTCAAATTTTTTAAACAAATTTATTTTTTCCATATTTTCTCACCTCCGATAACTATTATTTTTTCCATATTATAACCACCATAATAATAACTATTATTGCTATTGCTACCGCTATGGCTATTTTTTGAATGTCGGTTAAGGTTGGTGTGGTTGGAGTTGTTTTTCCACCCTCAACTTTTACACTCGCTACTAGGTATTTGTCTCTTGATACTTTCCCGCTTGCTACTAGTTTACCATCTACGTATATTTTAGCGTCCCATTCATATCCCGCACTAGCACTATTACCGTATGTTATTGTGTGTGTTCCTTCGGAAAAGTTTACGGTTGTAGTGTAAGTGAATGGGGGGGCGGTAGTTCCTATGATTTTTTCTTGTTGGGTAGACCAAAAACTCGGCTTTAGTTCGCTATCTATGGCTAGACCATGATAACGAACCCATGTATCAACTGTTGATGTCGCCTCTATTTTTATTGTCGCCATTTTTTACCACCTCATACAAAGAATAGGTAAGGCGGGTAAGGTTCTGGGGGATATAGGGGTTGAATTGTGCTTTTTACGGTTATGTTCTTTAAGTCTATGGGATATAGGTTTTCGTCAAAAAGTCCAAATTGTATATTGCCTATTAGGTTGTCGCCTACAAGGTATTCGCCTGATTTTGATGTTGATGTAGCGGTAAACTTATCTCTCGCCCCACTCCAATAGACATTACCACTTTTTAAAGCCCCTACTACGTAAGTTTTGCCAACCACCAAATTTGATGCACTCCATTTTATCATTTCGCCTACTTGGTATACGCTTTTGTCCGTGCTTATGCTTGGCGGTTGTGTTGGAGTTGTTGTAGTAGCAGTTGTTGTTTTAGTTGTTGTTCCTTCGCCACCTTTAAACCATGCTTCTATTTGGTCTTTAAAAAAAAAGTAGATAACCAACCCTACTAATCCTAATCCAATCAAGACTAGTAGGATTTTTTCTAAAGTTGTCATTTTTATCTAACCCTTCTTTTACTCTACCGTGTGATATACTCTTACGTTTTCGCCCGTTGAATATGTCGCAACTAATCGGGTAACGTTAGTCTTATAGAATGGCAAGTGTGGTATAACTACTAATCCCGTTTTGTGTGTGTAGTCGGGGAAAAGTTTCCCTTCTAGGGCTACTAGTTCGCTTGGGCTTATGTTTTCAAACTCTAGCATTCCCGCACTAGAAAACACCAACTTTGAAAGGTAACTTTCCAAGTTAGCGGAATATAAGCCCGTTAGAGAGAGTTTAACGCCATCAGGTATAAACTTATCTAGGCTATTATCTCCTGCGGTTATTCCCGTAACATTGTATATTTTTGTTCTTACTGTTGGTTGGTTCACGGGGTCTTGATATACTGCACTTACTTGTAGTTGAACGCTTTGTGTGGCTGTTCCTACCGTGCTTAATGTCCCGCTTAATGAGTTGAATGTTACGTTTAATGATGCGGGTTGGTCGTTCATACTAATATAGCATGGGATAAAGGCTGTTCCGCTACCCGCACCCGTGCTATCTAATGCTAGGCTTGGCATTGCAGTAGCATTTGAACCTCGTAATCGCATGTTTAGAAGGTTTCCCGCATTAATTATATCATGCACTCCATAAGTTACGTTGGATAAGTCTATTATGTTGGTAGCGGATTTATCTTTTACCGTGAATTTGCTTATTGTGTTCCATGCACATGCACCCGTTCCTAAAGCCCCCGTTCCTAGGGTAGTGCTTACGGTTATCTTTATAAGAAAGCCTACTATGTCGCCGAAAGCCTTTATTTGTTCTTCGGGTTGGGGTTGTTCCGCTCCACTTATACTAACCGCTCCAAAATTCTTAACTATCGCATACTTCATTTTCGCTTTTCACCCCCTTTTTACTTGAATTGTGTTTTAGCCCATTCATATAGCCACATGCCTACTATTACGCCTATCACCAATATGATGAAATCTACTAGCCTCTTATCCATTTTTTTGCACCTTTTAGGCTTAAGAAGAAATTTTAAAGTTTTTAAAATTATAGTTTTAATGCTTCATGTGTTTTTAGCCTTTTAAAAGTTTTTGAAATATAGTATAAGTCTTTTGCACATGAGAGGCAATAGTAACGTGTTTTCCCATGCCCTCTCACACTAACTACTTTTTCGCCCATGTTTAATTTTCTTCTGCACCTATAACATTCCCAACCAAATTTACTTATGTAATTTGAAAGTTTTGTTAGCCTCAAATAATTTCTATGGTCTAATAATATAATGTGTTTCATTTTTAGACCACGGGTATAGGCTCACATACTTTACTAATTTGATATTTTGGGGAATAGTAGTAAAAATAGTAGTTGGGCAAATTTTTTATTGTTTCTTCGCTACAATTAACCCATCGCTTTAAATATTGAATGTCGGGAGGTAAGTCCAAACGAAAAATAAATCTATGGTGTGAATTGCTTATTATTGCGTTATGCACTTCTGCTGGGCGTTGGCTTACCGCAATATATGTTAAGCCTTTCCCCCGTCCAACCCTAACAATTCTTGATAAGGGGGTTGGAAAACGGAATTTGTTAGCGTATTCTTGCACCTCTTCAATAGCAATAGTTAAATTATGGTTTTGTAGGGCTATTTCGCAAAAATAGTTAAATTCGTTTTCATCGCCTACTTGGGGGCGATATACCAAGTTACCGTAAAAAAGTTTATCTAAACTTTCTACAACCTCAAAAACCTCATGTTGTAGCCCGTAATCCCACACCCATGTAGGTTTTTTTTGTCCTATTTGTTTTACTAGATATTTTAGTAGGGTGCTTTTTCCCGTTCCACTTTGCCCAAATATTACTATATGCTCGTCATACGGGTTTATTTTTATTTCCATTGCCCGTCCCCTCTTTTTTTGTTATTTTTATGTATAAGATTAATGTGTTTTCGTCTTCGTTTTCCCAATCAACCTCAATATTTACGTTTTTGAATGCGTCTTTAGGTATAAGATTTGTTAGGAGTTTTATAAACATTGGTTCGCTCATGTTTTACCGCCTTCTTTTTTCAAAAAGGGTATTTTGAATATGGCGGGTAAAATGGGTAGTGCATGTAACACTATTGCTATGATTAATATTGTGTAGAAGTCCACTTTAAATTGTTCTACCTCAACGTTTATGGTTGAACCGAAAATTTTGCTATCTATTTCGGATAATAAACTTATCATGTCTTCGCTATAAATGTCTTTTTCGCTTTTCATTAATTCTTTTACTGTGTTGTTTATGTTCTTTAGAATTGTTTTAAAATTCTCTTTGTCTAGGGTTAAGGGAATATATGTTTTTTCGGGTGCGGGGGGCTTTTCTTCTGTTGGCGGTTTTTCTTCGGGCTTTTCTTCTGCGGGGGGTGTTTTTGGTTTTCCTTCTATTGCTATTTCTAGTCTTTCGGCTTCTGTTGTTGGGGGTGTTGGCTTTTTTAGGGCTTCTTTTTGAAGTTGTTTTATGGCGTATAATACGCTATATTCGTTTTTCGCCCCTACGTAATTGGCTATTGCTCGTTGATTTTCATAAGATAGTTTTTGTCCAATATCCCATAAGCCTTTTTCTTTCAACCCCACTAATATTTTTTTGATTTTATTTGTTAATGTTTCTTCTTTTGATATGTCTATTGTTTTCATATAAGAGATTATAGGGTTTTCTTCTTTTTCTTCTTTCATTTCTGTTGTTGGGGGGGCTTCGGGTTGTTTTTGTTCTGTTGTTGGGGGCTTTTGTTCTTCTTTTTGTTGTTCTTTCGGTGCTTCTTGGGGTTCTTTATTTTCTAAAATTTTTTCTTCTGACATATGCTTAATGGAAATTATGTTAGGGTATTTAATTTTTTTAGGTTATGCGTTATTTAATGCTCATGATTATAGCATGAAAGAGGCTATAACGCATTATGCGTTATCAAAAAAATAAAAATATGAAGTTAAAAAAAATTTGTGGGTGCGGATATACTTTTTACGCATATCCGATTAGTATAGTTTATAGTCGGGTTCATATTCGCTACTTTTGTATCCGCCATATTCTTTCAAATATTGGCGTTTTCTCTCTTTCTTTCTTTCCTTTTGTTTTAGGCTCTTCTCTTTAACTATACACGTGTTACATGCTTTCATTAAAACGCTTATTCTTTGTTGTGGCGGTAATTGTAGTAGGTCGGGAAAGGTTGATAATATTGGGCATTTGCTAACCTTTTCCCATTCTTCTACTTTGCCATATTCGTCTTTTTTTGGGCGATAATAGTAGTAATCCCATATACATGAAGTTATTTGTGGTGTTGGCTCTTCTTTCGGTGCTTGAAGTAGGCTGTCTATTATTTCAATTATGGTTTTGCCATTTTCTTCGGTTCTTCTTTTCAATTCTTCGTATTGTTCTTTTTTAATGTGTATTTTTTGATATTCCATTTGTTTTCGCCTCTTCATATTTTGGTGCGATAATTAAACGAATTATCCATTTTACAGGGATTAGTGTTATTAGCCAATAGTCTTCTGGTAATTCTTTACCGTCTTTTGATGTTCTGATTTTGTAGCAGAAATATGTGTATCGGTTTAGGCTTACCATTTTTGGCTTATTTTTTTCTTCTAGTGTGATGGTGTAGAATTTTTCGCCTGTGCTGTATTCAACTATCACGTAGTCTATGTTTTCAAATTTGGATAAGGTTATTGCGTCTTCTATCATGCGTATCGGCTTATATTACGTAAGAATGCGTATATAAATTTATATCTTATGCGTTATTTAATGCTCTAGGATATAATATGAAATAGTCTATATCGCATTATGCGTTATCTTATTATGCGTTTTACTTCATTATCATTTTTTTAGATAACCCGTAATCGTTGATTAAACATAATCTATTGGATAACAAAGGGAAAAAAATAACGCATAAACGGTTTTTGCCATGAAGTAAAAGTATTACTTTTTTAGTATATAAAGACGTGTTCCCGTTGCATGAAGTAAGAGCATGTTCACATGCCCCATATATGCCCCATGTAATACTTTTTGCATGAAGTAATCGCATATGCCCCATATATGCCCCATAAAATGCCCCATAAAAATTTGATTAACATGAGACGCAAAAGTTATGCGTTATTTTTATTGTGCATATTAAAAACTGATATCGCATAACAAAACGCATAGCGTCGGTTATGCGTTATGCATAAGTCTATAAAACACTTCATATATAATAGCAATATGTTAGTATATTGTTCCAGAACATCTGTTTTATGCGTTATTGTCTTGATAAACTACTGTTGAAATAACATAAAAGACCTATAAGGGCGTTCTAAACCGTTTATGCGTTATTTTTTTAAAAAAATTAAAACAAAAAAATAGGGGGGAATTACCTAAATAGGTATTCGGTTTTTTTCAAGTGATTTTTTTACTGCATGTGCAACCCAGCGCGGGTTTAATTTTCCTATTTTTTCGCCTAACTCGGTTAAATCATTGTATTTTATGCCAAAGTGATTAGCGATGTCGTCGGGGGCAAGTTCGGGAAACTTTTTAACCCTTCCTTCTAGGTCAAAGGCGAGAATACCCGAATTATCATCATCCTGCCCTAGTATAAAAACAACCTCGTAATTTAGTAACCCTCCTAAATCAGCGTAATATTCGTCATCTAGGTATTCTTCAGCGTCATTCAGTAGCCTAGGCTTTAAATCCCAAAGGGGGCTTTCGTTCGCATAAAAAAAGCGAATTACTACCGCTGGCTTGCTCATTGTATCATCCCTCTTTTGAAAGCCTCCTTTAATGTAATTCCTAGCGGATGCATTGGGTCCTGAGGATTTATATCCTCAAGATGAGAGAATATAAGAGGTTGTCGTGTCTCATCTGCAATTAGAACCCGTGTATACCAACCTTTTCCGTATCCCTTTTTTATAATTAGTGCTTCATCTTTTATTGGTGTCCACATGGGATGAATAAAGTAGGGATTTGACGATACATTAGTTACAAACCAATTTTCCAAGTTATTGTCTGGGATTTCGACTAGGTAAATAATCACTCCGAAATCGCTTGTTAAATCAATTTTTCTTATTATTTTCGGTTTTTCCGACATTTTTATCACCTTGAACGTAAATTAAAATGCCCACTATATATATTTGTCGTTTTCATTAGCATGAAAAACATTTTTTTGTAAACCATATTGTAAACAAAAGTTAAAAAATATGAAATAATAAAAAACGTTTACAAAAAGAAAACTAGAAGGGTGCGGGGGGAAATTAGACATTTTCCGCCCCCACCTTATCACCCATCGCCTTCTTTAAACATTCTAGCGAGCATACGGTATAACGGAAAGTTAAGTCTAAATGTCTATCAACAATAGTAATCCGATAACGGGCGAATTTACCGCATACCTCACACCGATAACGCTTATAATTCGCCTTCATAAAATCACTTATACATTTCCAATATTCGCCACAATCCACACAATCTTTATCACATTCACGTTTTTTGAAATTCAAAGACTTTACCGTCATTTTCCCTACACACCATTTTTCAACCACCAACTACACTTATTACTACAATCTAGTAGCACATCATCTATTATACTTTTTAAAAGTATAATATTAGTGTTTACATCTCTTTCATAACGCCCTATTTTTATTTTTTCTAATCTAACATAAATTTGGTTATAGTCTTCGCCTAACAAATACCCGTAATATTCCGTTTTATCAAATACCTTAACCCATACCCTTTTATCAAATAAATGCCTCAAACTTCTTTTTTGCATTCCTAACCACCCACGGAATTTAGGATTTTAAGCAATTCCTTTAATTTTAAGTCTATTTTCTTCGCTTCATCTTTTAGCCTATTTTGTTCTTCTTTCGTTAATTCCCCCCATTTATCAGATAACATAAGCCTTTGTAGTTGTAACCTTCTACTCCTCAATTCTATTATTTCTAAAGCCAAGTCCTTACTTTCCGCCATCATATACCACCCATAAAGAATGAAGAGAATTTATTTAATTTCTCGCCTACGTCTTCCCATATAGCACTAAACATAAGGTAATGGCGGTTGGCTGTTCCTATGTCTTTCCAACCCACGTTAAGCCTAATCGCACGCTCAAGCGGAATACCCGCCCTAACTAGAAAACTAACGTAAACTTTTCTTAAGTCGTGAAGTTCTAGGGGAATAATGTTATTTTGCTCACACGCTTTACGCAAAATTGCCCCCGCCTTTTGTGGCGTCATACTCAAAACCCAATCCCCCTTACGTAAATCCCATTTACGCACATAATTTACCACAATATCAACCAACTTTTTAGGCTTAAAATTAATATCCCATTCTTCGTCTTTCTTCTCTAGCACATGCCAAATAAAGTCATTCTCCAAAACCTGTAGATATGACCTACCTTCGGCTATTCTGCTACCCCATAAGCCCTGCTCAAATTTCCGCTTACCCGTTCTAATTCCCGTCATTGATTTTACATTTAAAATGAAATTTATTTCGTCCTTTTCTCTCTCGGTTTCCGCTATATCAATAGCACTTTTTATAATCTTTTGAAAAATTTGGGGAAATTCGGGGCTTTGTAAAATCGCAATTTGGCGGGGGTCGGTTTTAAGCCCCATGGTCAGCCCAGGTATAGCCTTAATCTGGGGGCTAATCATTCTCATTGCCACAACAAAACTATAACGGCTACCTTCGGTAACTTTTCCGAGTATAACGTTTACCTCTTTTTCTGTCCAACTCATGGGATTAGTGCGGTTAAGCATTTCCCACACTCTTTCGGCTACCTTCATCCTATTTTGTAAATTGTAAAGGTATTTGGGCTTATTTTTGGCTCTGTTGTAGCCTCTTACACAATAATCAATTATCCACGGGTAAGGGCTTTGAAAA
>Ga0315298_1009955_pt1 | contig 11573 bp, 12 predicted proteins | sample WHS_1_MG_FD_203077 | JGI IMG/M metagenome (GOLD analysis project Ga0315298, IMG submission 203077) | Extremophilic microbial mat communities from Washburn Hot Springs, YNP, Wyoming, USA - WHS_1_MG | ecosystem: Environmental > Aquatic > Thermal springs > Hot (42-90C) | place: USA: Wyoming... | reverse complement strand
CCCCCTCCCATGAGACCCAACCCCCTCTTAAATGTGGGGGTTGGTTGCAGAGGGTTGCGAAGGGCCGTCGCTGGCGGCCCTTCGTGGGAGAAGGTCGAACTAAGGGGGATGTGCCCCCTTGGGTCGACACTTGGGCTGTCACTTGGGTCGACATGGGAAAATCCCGGCAGCCGCATTCTATTTTTTCTGTAGGCATTTTTTCTTTAGAGAGGGATGAGATATCTCGGCTGTTGTATTCTATTCTTTTCCTATATGTGGTGCTATTGCAAGGCCTGCTATAATAAAGATCCAGTATGCAAAGAAGCGCTCTAAAAGTATTGCTGAAAGTGCATTTTCAGGGGGCACACCGAAGAATGTGAGTGCAATCACACCGCCGCCCTCAAAAAACACACCCCCACCGGGAAGAACGGAAAGAACTGAAAATAGATAGGCGACCGCACTTGCAGAAGTGACTTCGAGGAAGGAGAGCGGGCTCGCAACCAACTGTAGAATGAGCCACAGGCGGAGGAATGCACAGAGCCAGGTAAGCAGTGTAAAGAGAGAGATGAGCGCAAACCGCTTTCTATCACGAAGTATGGCGCGGAGTGAAGTGAAATAGTCCGCAAGGAAAGAGGATAGTGTTTTCTGCGGTATGCGGGAGGCAATTAATATGAATACCTCTGTTGTTGCGAGCACAAGAAAGAGCGCAAGGCCAAACACCAAGAGCGCGGGGATGAATGGGTTAAATAGAGAGGAGATTGCGCCGAAGAGGAAGAAGGGGAGAAAGATCACATCAAATATGCGCTCTATGGATACTGCAGAGAGGCATTCCCCTGCCGAGATTTTTGGGTTTGACCTGAACGCAAGCGGGCGGGCCGCCTCACCCGCAAACCGAGATGGAACGAGAAAGGAGAGGAATATGCTCACGAGATAGGATGGGGCGAGCTGTTTCACATTATACTCTTTGGACAGTGCATACCTGAACCTGAATATCTTTGCAATCGTTTCTACTAGGGTAATGAGGGTTAGAAGGAGAAATCCCAGGAGGCCAATCGATATTATTTCATCCAGTGATTTTAGTATGTCAAGACCGAATGAGGTGGCAATGATTGCGAACAGTATGAGTGAAAGAAGTGAAATTACAAGGTAAAGGAATTGTTTATGTTCTTTCATGTAGATAATTGAGGCATGTCTATTAAAAATACTTCATATTATGGTGTTTATGCCTGTGGCGAAAAGATAGCAACACTCAACCTTGACCCGGGAGTAAAAGTGCACGGGGAGCAGATTCTAAAAGAAGGAAACCGGGAGTATAGGGTGTGGGACCCACACAGAAGCAAGCTTGCGGCAGCGCTGAAGAAAGGCCTTAAAACCTGGCCATTCAAAGAAGGAGTGCACGTGCTCTACCTAGGCGCGGCTGCTGGCGCCACAGTCAGTTATATCTCGGATATTGTGGGGGAAACCGGCAGGGTTTACGCAGTTGAGTTTTCTCCTGAATCTATGAAAGACCTCATTATGAGATGCGGTAGCAGAAAGAATGTATGGCCCATTCTTGCAGATGCTCGGCTTCCGGATAAATACGCCTATGTTGGAGAAGTTGATGTGTTGTTTGAGGATGTTGCACAGCCAGACCAGGACAGGATACTAATAATGAATTCAAGATACTTGAAGCGGGGCGGGATTGCAATGATTGCCGTAAAATCACAGTCCATTGATGTGCGATTCAAGCCGCGCGAGATCTATGAGAGAGTGCTTGAGAACCTCAGCGGGACATTTGAGATTGTGGAGCGGTTTGAGCTTGACCCGTACGAGAAGCACCATATGTTCATTGTGGGAAGGAAACGGTAGGTTAAAAGAAGAGGATATAGAATATAATGCAGACGAGCGGGATCATAAAATTATCATCAAATTTTGGGGGGAGCATCTCCGCAAGCATTGTGAGAATAGATAATGCAAGCGCAAGCGGGCCGATCAATGGGTAGGTAAGGATTACGGTTGAGAGAAAGAATGCCAGGGAACCCTCTATCGTCTTGTGTGGATTAAGCGGGTTGCGGTGTTTTCCCATTCGACCCACAATCGTTGCAACGCCGTCTCCAACTGCGAGCGCAATGAGAGAAGCCGCAAGGAACATCGTATCATTGATGAAGACAAACAGGAGAAGCACACCCATACCATACCAAAACGCACCATACCCCTGCCGTGCCCCCGAGCGCTCAAATAGGTTGAACAGGAGAGTGGTAATCTTATGCTCTTTTCCGCTTATGCGGTCGTGTATCGTTACAAGTAGGGAGAGGAGGCCCACGAAAATGATGAACTCAACATATATCTCGCCATTCGCGTGATAAACTGCTGTGAATGCAAGGAGAAGCAAGAGGATGAAAATGCCTACTGAGATGTGCAGGAGCTGGCGCCTGATCTCAAACTTTGTATCGTGTGGCTTCACACGCAGGGTGAGCGTGCCCTCAGAGATAATCCGGTCTATTATATCATAGGAGAAGAAACCGATTACAAAACCGCCGAGAACATCATTGAGAAAATGAACACCGAGGTTTATGCGCAGGAACCCGGTTACAAGCGCAAGCACGAGGAATATGGGAAATGCGGATGTGCCTACAAACGGCGCAAGAACTGCAGAGGCGATCGCTTCATGGCCGCTCGGGAAAGAGAAATCGGGGGAAGCCGGGCACTCTACTTTTATGTAATTCTGGTCGAGCATACAGGGGCGGGGTATTTCCTGCGTGTATTTGAGTATAAATACAATCAAGGTAGCAAGAAGAACTGCGAGAATGGTTTTTATGAATCGCTTTTGCATACGCAGGGTGTTTGCAAAGAGGAGCACCGCAATGAGATAGATCAGGGGCGTGTACACATCAAAGAAATGTGCGGCCTGCGTGAGCCACGGCTCGTTTATCGAAAAAATATAACGGGTTATTGCATCGAACGCCGGACGCATGAGAATATAGCCTCAGATAAGTATTAAAAACTTTAGAAATAAAACAACCTGAAACCGAGGTGTAAACAATGATGTTCGGTGACGACGACTCTGATGATGAAGAGGACGAAGAAGAGGAAGATGAAGAAGAGGACTGGGATGAGGAGGAAGAAGACTGGGAAGATGAGGAAGAGGAGGAAGAAGAGGAAGAAGAAGAAGAGTAAATCTCCTGGTTGAATTTTTTTGTTCTTATTTTTCACGCTTTAATTGCTTTATCTGTTTTGAGATATCTTCCTGCGCCTTTGAATTGTTCTCGCGCATTTTCAGGAGCACATATGCGATGAGGATTACTGCAATGCCTGCAATGATCAGCGTATAATCGTTTTGCGACTGCTGGGGCGCATCTGCAATACTGGCGCGTGCTGCAATTGCCGCCTCCTTTGCCTGCAAATAGCTGCCTGCATTATAGAGCGATTCTATATCGTGCACTTTCTTTGAGAGCGCATCCCTAATCCGCTGGTCGGATACCTGCGCGAGGGCTGATTTTAAATCGCCTATGGCAGAGTTGGCTGCTGCGCGCTCGGTTGCAATGTACGAGAGAATGCTGGCAGATGCTGTGTTCAGCTTCTCGGTTGCAGATGCATACTCGCTTGGCGTTGCAGGGGCAAGAGAGAGCAGCGATTCCGAGTAGGAGATCATATCCTCAGGGCAAGCCGAACCGCACGCTTTCTTGAGTTGTGCCTGCGCGGTCTTCAGCGCTGAGAGCGCGGCCTTATACTTGTCTTTGAGCGAAGCTTCCCAATCGCCAGCATCTTTCTCAGAAAGCTTGGTCGATTGTTCAAGCTCTGCGAGCGCACGCGAGGCATTTTCGAGCTGTGAGAAGAGGGAGAGGGTCGGCTGTGGCGCCTGCGAGATGTTTGAGAGTGCCGATTCTATGGCTAAAAGATCGGGTGGCAGAGATGTTGCATACCCCTTATCAATGAGCGAGAGCCACCTTTGTTTGAGTGAACCGAGTTTTGTGTTACTGTCGGATAGCTTGTCGTACATTATGGTGTTAAGGCCGAGAAGATCCTCCTTCGCCTTCTGTAAAATGGAGAGCTTCTTTGCATTGCTGGGTTCAACCTGTGCCGCATCATACTGCGACCTTATTTTTGCAAGCTGTTTCTGCACATCTGCATCCTTTGAGCCTGAGAGGTCTGCAAGAACAGAGGAGATATCTGCACTTAAGCGAGAGATCTCTTCGCTTGTGCGGTTTGATTGCACGGCATCATTCTTTACTTTGGCGAGTTCGCTCTTTGCGCTATCAACTGCCTTGAGCGCATTTGTGAGGTCTCCCTTATCTAAACTTGACTGTGCATCCGTTATGTAGCGGGAGACGGAGGGGTTTGAATTTGCATCTGGGTCTTTTGTGAGGTTGTCTATCTGGGTTTGTATGGAATCCTGATTTAGTGGCGCACTCGCATAAACATCTATAGTACATGAGGATTTTGCAGGAAGCGATTTCACAGATATCGCGAGCCGTGTGAACTGCGGTAGCGCGGTATATGTATATGAAGAGATCGTGCAGGTGTTTGATGAGACTTTTACAGTGGATGGGGAGAGCACGGGGAGATCATATGATATCTGTGCATTATCAATATCAAAAGGCACGGTGTTTTGTGCGGAAAGGGTTAAGGATGTTAAAGTCCCCTTGTGCGAGACCTGGTCCGCGGAAATCAGTATTGGATTTTCTATGATGTAGATTATCTTCAGGTTATGCTGGCCGGGTGAGATGTGGCGCACTATCTGTGCATCATAATTAAATGTACCTATATATTCATTATCATAATAGAGCGTGTATGGGTAGTCGTAGTATGAAGGTATAGAAAGTTGCGGCTGGCCGGCCGATGTGAATTGCCTTTCAAGTGTTGCCTTTAAGCGAGTGGGCGAGAGAAGCTCTGCACTCTGTTTTACTGAAATCGTCCTGGTGAGAATGGAGGAATCCTCAAACCTGAGCGAATATATGTGGTTTGGCTTGTACTCAGGGATGAGGATGAACAGCGTGCCTGAACTGAAACTATACTGCATATCTTTTGGGTCTGCTGCTCCTGCCGATGTTGAAATGTTGTAGGAGAAAGGCATGTTTAAAGAGACAATGCCTGTGTAATTAAGGTCGAGCGTGCTGTAGGTTGTAAGTGCAATGTGTCGCGTAACGGGCGAGTCAATATAGAAGGTGGAATTCTCATAGTAGGCTGAATACCTCGCATTTTCACGCAGGGATTGGGCAATCAGGGATTTGGATTTGAGCTGTACCTGTAGTTCGAGGCCAGTGATTGCTCCGGAAATCCACTTATAATGGCCCAGTGAGAGATAGGGGTCAAACCTGCTCCCGGCACCAAGATAGTTGGATAGTTGGGCAAATTCCTTGAGCGGCTTCCCCTCCAGAGATTCAAAATAACCTGCAAGCAGTGCAATTGCCGAGTAGCGCTGTGAGAGGGATGCATACTGGGACGCACCGCGGGCAAATACCTGCTCTACAAGCCCTTTGCAGGTTAAGGAGAGGTTCACCATCTCCTCAGGGGAGATGTTCCCGCTGTTCAGTGCAAGAGACTTCTCGTTATAGTAGCTCTCTTCATATGAAACATCTATTGAGTCATTCTTGGCGCGGTCTATCACGGATTTGAGGTATTTGAGAGAGTTGAATGCTGAATCGCGCGCATTCGCGCGGAATACTGCATCCGGTGAGAGAGAAGCCCGGGCAAGACGCAGATAGTTGTATGCCTCCCTGAGATTTGCCACTTTCTCGTTTGCTGTGGCCCCTTTATCCATGAGCGGTTTTGCCTTCTCTATGAGTTCTTTTGCCACAGCCAACTGCCGGGCTTCTGCATCTGTCTTTGGAATGAATGAATTTACTTCTGAAACTGCCTGCTGGTACTCTGCGTTTGTTGATGAGAGTGCGGAATTGAGAATGAGCTTGCCTATGTTTTCTGCGCTCTTGAGCTCGTTCTCTGCACTATCAAGATATGTGGAGGATTTGTAATACCTGCTCGTGGATTCAACTATATAGCCGTGCGCCTTCTCATCAAATATCCTGTCGCCTTCTGCAAATTCGGTGGTGTGCTGCGATATATCGGTTGACGCCTTGGATATGTGCGTTGAGGGGGAATCGAGCGTCTCAAGCGTAGAGATGCCGAAATAAACAACATCTGCATCTGTAAGCTTCCCGTACTCATTGTTTATACGCGAATATTCTGCACTGATTCTCTCCTTGCGTTCGGCAATGCTCGTGCGGGCAGATGTGCGCTCGTTGAGCAATCCTGATTTTATGCTCGCTTCCAAGGAGTATGCCCTGAAAAGTTTTGATACTGCGGAATCTTTGCCGTCTATAAGTCTCCTCGTTTGCGTAGAGGACTGGGAGAGAAGCGACTTGTATGCTGGGCCTGAGGAGGCGGTGAGCAGTGCAGAAGATTTCACAGCACTCTCTCCATTTGCGAGCTGAACGCCATCTATAGAATTCAGGATCGTGTTGAGCTGTGCTACATCAGTGGAGTACAGGCCACGATAGGATGGGCTGTCTATCCCCATCTGCACAAGTTCAGTATACCCTCTGGAAACCTTGGAAAGAAGACCGTTGTATGCCTTCTCGCTCTCCTCAACTGAACCCACTGCTGCGCTGTAATGGTCGCTGCACAAAGAGAGAAGGTCCATCCCACAGGAGGATGCTGAGGTTATTGCGCTGGTGCTCGTATCATAAATGAGGAAAATGTTCAGAAAAGGCATAATCGAATAGTAGTTTATTTTAACCAGGTCCGCAACGCTCTCATTGACACAGGAGTACACCAATTCAATGATCTTGGGTTTTGTTTCTCCAAGCTTTGAGTACTGCTCATCTGCCGTTTTCATGTGGTTAATCTCATCTGTGAGTTGTGCGGATGTGGCGGGGTCTAGTGAATAGGCATAAGAGGTGTCCACATCGTACGAATCTGCCGGCATGCTTAAGGGGACAAGTATATAATCGGGAAGGCTTATTGAGTTGAATTTCCATGGCTGTTCTATTGTGGGGTCAAGGTAGTGGGGCTCAAAAGCAAATGAAAGCTGTGATAAACAAAGCAGAAAGACTAGAAGGACTGCGCGCATATTAGAAAAAGGGAATAAAAATTTATAACCAGAAGGCCCGTGTTACTTGCTCTGGAAGAAGTATGCGATAATCGTGAGGATTATCCAGACCACTATTGCAACGAGTGTTATCTGGGATGCGGGCAACGGGTTGAAGAACCATACTGCGCCTGCAATGAGTGCTGTGAGGATGGTACTTATTATAACGCTGATCGCAATCTTGAGCATGTTGTCCTCTTCTTCCTCCTCTATTACTTCCTTAACCTCACCCACTACTTTCTTCTCCACATCCTTCTCTATTTCTTTGCGGAGCACCGGTTCAATATCGCGTATGATCTCCTTTTCAACCAAGGGCATCTTGCGCTTTGCCGGCTTCTTTTTCTTTGCCTTGGCCGGTTTTTTTACCTTCAATTTTGACCTTTTGGCCGCCATAGAAACACCCATTATAACATCACGCTGCTTATTTATAAATGTTTAAACCGCATTAAATGTCATGGAGAAGCGGCAGGAGATTGAGACAATACTTGCTGATTTGAGAAAGGTTGGCGATATTGAGGCGAGCGCGATCGTAAGAAGGGACGGCCTTATGGTGGCCAGCGATATGCCTAATTATGTGGACCCAAGAACGATTGCTGCAATGACTGCCGCACTTGTTGGCACTGCAGAAACATCTGCGGGCGAACTCAAACTTGGCGGGTTCGGCCAGGTTATTGTCGAATGTGGCGAGGGAAAGCTTGTTGCTACTGGCGCCGGCGAACAGGCGCTGATTGCGTGCCTTGTGGGCAGGAATGCAAACCTGGGGCTCGTTCTCCTGAGTATGGAGAAGGCAAGCGCACAGGTCAAGAAGATACTGAGCGGGTGAGCGGGGCGCATATTATGGAGGAAACCGCTGAAACAAGGAAGATAGTTAAGAAGGCGGGGCGGGTGTTCGGCCCGGTGGCTGTTGCCATCTCCAAGGAAACGCTGGGCCAGAGCAGGAACAATGATGATTTCAAAGAGAAGTATATTGCAAGGCTTGCGAGTATCACTGGCAACCGAGCGCTTGTTGAGAATATAATCAAGAATGGGGTGTGAATGAGATGGATGCGGATAGGGTACCTACAGGGATTGAAGGGTTTGATGAAATGATTGAGGGTGGGTTCGAGCGCGAATCCATTATGATGATTGCGGCAGATGCTGGTGCGGGGAAGAGCACTTTTGCGCTCCAGTATCTCTATAACGGTGCGATAAAATATGGTGAAGCGGGGCTGTACATTACATTTGAAGAGCCAAAGGGTTCCGTTTACAAGCATATGAAGAGGTTTGGCTGGGATTTTGAAATGCTTGAAAAGAAGGGAAAGTTCAGGTATATGCAGTATGCGCCGCATGAAGTAGAGAAATTCTTCAAGGATGGGACAGTCATTGAGGATGTGGTCAAAGACCTGAAAGTGAAGCGCGTTGTAATAGATTCCATCACCTCATTCGCACTGCTGTTTGAAAATGATTATAAGATGAGGCAGGCAGTTCTGCAGTTGTTTGCAAATCTCAGAAAATGGGGTGTAACTGCACTGGTAACTTCTGAGGGTGAATTGAACGCGCTCGGAGATATGAAGGCGCGGTTCGGGATTGAATTCGTTGCAGATGGATTTATTGCAATCCATTCCATCAGGAAAAAGGAGGTCAGGGATTTTGCGCTTGAAGTTGTAAAGATGAGGGGAACGAACCATTTTAAGAGAATGGTGCCTCTCAAGATGTTGGAGGGAAAAGGGATACTGCTTTATCCAAACCAGCCGGTCTTTGAAAGCGCGGCTGGGTTTTAAGAGGCGGGTAGTGGAGAATGGGCTACGATGAACTCATCATAAATGAAGAGGTATTGATGCCCGAGTTCCTGCCGGAGCGCCTCCCAGGGAGGGAGCGGGAGATTAATGAGATCGCATATAATTTCAGGCTTGCGCTTAATGGGAGAAAGCCGGAAAACCTTCTCGTGCACGGCCCCCCTGGAACAGGGAAGACGGTTGTGCTAAAGCATGTTATGATGCAGATGGCTGAGTATTCGGCCAAGGTTAGGATTGTTTATGTCAACTGCTGGCATATGGGAACGCGGTTCGGCATCCTTGGTGAAGTGGCGAGAAATGTGGGATACCTCTCTCCTATGAAAGGTGCGGCAGTTGAGGATGTTATAAGACGGATGGCAGAGATTATCAAGAGAAGGAACATTTTTGTTGTTGTTGTGCTCGATGAGATGGATAGGCTTGTTGCCAGCGGGCACGGGGATGTCTTGTATGACTTGAGCCGGATGAATGAGGTGTATGGAGTTAGGTTGAGTGTTGTTGGGGTGGTGAATGAGATCGAAACATTAACTGCACTCGACCCGCGGATCAGGAGTTCTGTCATCAATAAGGATGTTGAGTTTAAGGTGTATGATGTGCCCGCACTCAAGGAGATACTTATGGAGAGGGCAAAGAAGGCATTCAGGGCGTACGACCCTGATGCTGTTGGTGTGTGCGCGGCCCATGCATTCAAGTTTGGGGGGGATGCGCGCATGGGGATAAGCCTACTTCTCTCTGCTGGGAGGATTGCGGAGAAGAAGGGGCTGCTGAAATTGGATGTTAAGTGTGTTGAAGAGGCCGCGGCACAGAAGTCATACTACTCAAAGATTGAGAAGGCTGAGGTTGTGCTGGGCGAGGCAGAGAAGAGGATTGTCGGCCTGCTTGAGGAACGGGGCGAGATGAAAAGCGGGGATCTTTACAAATGCTTGCCAGATATGAATGAGAGAACCATAAGGAATTATCTTAATAAGCTTGGGGAATCTGGAATTATTGAGATTATTGAGGGGGTTGGGCAGGGGCGGTCGCGGATTATAAGATTAAAAAATAGTAAAGGCAAAAAGTAGGTTATGGATGCTGAAAAGAAGTTTGCGCTTATTACAAGGAATCTTCAGGAGATTATTGGTGAAGAGGAGCTTAAAGGGATTGTTGCTGAGAGAAACCTGAAAGTGTACTGGGGAACTGCAACAACGGGGAGGCTCCATGTGGGTTATCTTGTCCCTGCAATGAAAATTGCGGATTTTCTTGATGCGGGGTGTGAAGTTACCATTCTCCTTGCAGATTTGCACGCATACCTTGATAATATGAAAGCGCCCTGGGAGCTCTTGGAAAAGAGAACTGAGTATTATGAGCATATTATAAGAGAGCTTCTCAAAAGTGTTGGTGTGGATATCACAAAGCTAAGGTTCGTGAGAGGAACCCAGATGCAGTTAAGCAGGGAGTATACCCTTGATGTTTACAGGTTATCTTCAATTGTGGGTGTGCATGATGCAAGGAAGGCTGGAGCGGAAGTTGTGAAGCAGGTAGAAAACCCAAAGCTTGGTGGGCTGCTTTACCCATTGCTCCAGTCATTGGATGAGGAGTATCTTGGTGTTGATGCACAGTTCGGGGGCGTTGACCAAAGGAAGATCTTCGTGCTTGCTGGCGAGGTTCTCCCAAGGATTGGGTATAAGAAAAGAATACACTTGATGAATCCCATGATGCCGGGGCTATCCGGTGGGAAGATGAGTTCTTCAGAGCCGGAATCAAAAATAGACTTGCTTGACAGCGAGGAGGAGATAAAGAAGAAATTTGCAAAGGCATACTGCCCACCTGCACAGGTCGAGGAGAACGGGGTGCTCGCATTTGCAAGGATGGTTATGTTCCCGCTTTTTGAGAGAAAGGGAAGGAAGTTTGTTATTGAGAGGCCTGAGAAGTTCGGGGGGAATGTTGAGGTTTCTAGCTATGAAGAGCTTGAGAAAATATATGCATCTGGAAAATTGCATCCGATGGACCTTAAGGCGGCTGTTGCAAAAGAGCTTGCTATTCTGTTAACCCCTGTTAGAGAGCATTTCAATAGTGAAAAGATGAAAAGGCTTATTGAAGAAGCGTATCCTGAAAATTAAATGAAAATAAGAAAAGGTTAGAATTTCTGGCCTATAAATCCACCTATTGCGCCAAGCACAAAGCCAATTATTACACCGACGATCAAGCCGCTCAGAAGTATGCCAAGCGTCAACACATAGGCAAGTGCGTTCGGGCCGCTGGTAACCATTCCATATAGCAGGCCTATAAGACCGTTAATAAGGCCGGAAATGAATGCAACAATTGCACCTGTTACGCCTGCTTCAATTAGGCTCATCTTGGCTTTTGTTGCAAGGTATCCTGCCCATAAGTATACAATTATACCTATCACAAAAGAGAGCAGGCCAATAAGAACTGCACCTAGAGGCAGAATGCTCCCTAAGATAAGGGAGAGCACGCCAATTGCAACCAAAATGATTATCGGCATCTTCCCAATATTCAGCATTTTATTGAAATCCATTCACAACACCCGGCACAATATCGTATAGAAGGTTTATAAATTTGAAGAGTGGGGCATTCAATAGATAAATTATGTAAAAAAAAGAGTGGGGCCACGAGGATTCTCACTATGTCGACCCAAGGGGGCACATCCCCCTTAGTTCGACCTTCTCCCAAACCCCCTGAGTTTTTCAAAGGGTTTATCTTCGACCCAAGGGGGCACATCCCCCTTAGTTCGACCTTCTCCCAAACCCCCTGAG
>Ga0315298_1009947_pt1 | contig 11577 bp, 20 predicted proteins | sample WHS_1_MG_FD_203077 | JGI IMG/M metagenome (GOLD analysis project Ga0315298, IMG submission 203077) | Extremophilic microbial mat communities from Washburn Hot Springs, YNP, Wyoming, USA - WHS_1_MG | ecosystem: Environmental > Aquatic > Thermal springs > Hot (42-90C) | place: USA: Wyoming... | reverse complement strand
CATTTGGCGGTTCTGTTACGAGTGTTGATTTTGAAGCGCCATCTGATGTTTTCGGTTGGTATGGGACACCAATAACAACGAGTGGTAAAATTACTTTAACAAATAAATATCAAGCGGCAGGGACGTTTTTCGCAGGTCCGGTAAGTGGGACAAATGCAGCACCTACTTTTAGGACACTTTATCCGTCTGATATACCAGCGGGAATCTCAGCAAGTAAGATAGGTTCTGGCGTTGTAAATGATACAGAATTTAGTTATCTTGACGGATTAACTTCAAGAGCGCTGGGGACAAATGAATTAAAGGCTGGTGCAAATGTGTCAATTGTCCGAAGTAATAATTTCTTTGTTTTCGATGTGAATGTTGCAGGCGGTGGCGGCGGTGGTAATTACTTTAATCCATCTCAATTTATGACTAACGGACAAAGCCAAGTATCAATTAAACAAGATTCAACAATAACCAATCTGACATTATATGGGACAAATTCAATAGATTACTTAAAATTTAATAATAATCTAACTTATCAAACCAATAATTTTACGCTTGCATTTAATCCAGCAAATAATGCTTTGGGTTTCTCGATGTTTGGTAAAAGTTACAATTTACCGATAACATTATATTCATTAACAAATTATATCTTGACAACAAATTCAACATCCGAATTGTTTTATGATTTAGCAAACAACGGTATAGGCAGTCCGATTATCCCAGCAAATTATTTAAAACCAGGCAAAACTATTAGGATTTACGGTTCAGGAATTCATTATTGTCCATCAAGTGGATATACTACTCCAAGAATTTATATTGGCGATTCTGGGACTAATGCTTGGTCGCAATATGTTGGATTGAACAGTGGGCAAAATGGCAGGCCTTTCTATTTGCGTCTTGAAATTACTTGCTGGAAAACTGGCATAGACGGAAAAATATCTGGCACTGGATGGTTTGGCTCGCAAGTTTGGACTTATTGGCTTGCGCCTCCGTCAATGAGTATTTATGGAGAATCTATAAATACGACTGTGGACAATGAAATTAAAATTAGTTTTCAAAATACTGTGACGTCGGTATCATTTGTTTTCTTGAGTCTGTCAATCGAAATAAGTAATTAAAATGACTATGGATAATGATAAAATAATTGAAAAATTATCGATATTAGAATCGCAGATTAGCGATTTGCGCTGCGCTATAAATGAAATTAAAACAATGTTCGAGAATGGCTATCATCCAGCCGCTATGAAGGCTGAAATCGATGGTATTAAATCCGCCGTTCAGGATAATACGAAAACAATAAAATATATTTTAACTTCAATTTTTGCAGTGTTTCTTGGTTTAATAGCAAGTTTATTTAAAAAATGAAAGGAGCGAATTATGGATACAAACACAATCACAAATATAATTAATAATGCGCAGACGGCACAAGATAGTTTATCTTTGCCGTCCGATTGGCTATTGAATTTTATTTATGTTCTTACTCCGTTTGTGGCTTATTATGTGAACAAATTATTAAAGTCGCAATTTGTAGAGAAGATTAAACCATGGCTACCAATAATTGCACCGTTTCTCGGATTATTGGCTGGCGTGGTTTCTGAATTGACTACAAAGGCAAGTGGTAATTTTTTATGGTATGCAATTTTAGGTTGTTTATCGGTTTGGCTTAATGAGACTCGTAAAAGTATCAATAAAATAACAGGCAAAAACGATAATAATTAATGCTTGAAAAGATTATTCAAGCGATTGTTTTGGCGTTATTAGATTGGTTAGAAAAGCGATATAGCCAAAATGCGAACACGATGGAAAATGCTAAAAAGCCTTTACCTCCTGACGCTATTGCTTTCCGTGAGCGTCTTAATAAGTGGGTGCAGGACAAGAGTAATAGTAGTCAATAGCGACGATATTGTCAGGCTCGGCAATGACGTTCAAGGGCATGTTTATTTCTGGAACGGGACAAACTGGGTAAAGTCCAGCAATAAAGTTAAGTTACCAGAAGGATGGTATGCTGGCTCATTAAGATGATTCCTTTGGCTTTCTTCTTTTTCTCTTTAATTTTGCGATCATTCTAAAATATCCCTCTGGACGTTTATGCGGCGATGAACCGCCAGCTCGTCCGAGAATGGCAGCGGCCTCCTTTTTTGCTTTTGGGGATTTGCTTGTTCTCAAAAGTTTGGCGGCAATTGTTAAATCGAATTTTTCAATCATAGTTTTTAAAAAAATCTGGCGTGGCTATCCTACGACGGGTAGGCAGGGACAAACTTATATAGGCTGAGCCACAATCATCCCACGTTTAAGTCTGTCCTTTTCGCCACATTTCATAAATCCCTTCAATTTCTTCCTGCGTTATTAAATTGCAATTAATCTTATTTTGCAATACTAATAATTCATTTAACAAATCTTGTCTTGCTGTCAAATTCAATCTTCCTATTTTTTCTTTATTATCAACTATTTCCACGATTCTATATCCGTTTTTTGGCTTACCATATTCAATCATTTTTTGCCTAAAACCGAGAAGCAATTTCATTCTCTCGTCGCCATTATTTGCCAGGCCTTCGCTCGTTTTATCGCGGTTAACGACAGTGCATGTCCAACAGCCAAATCTTGCATTTTCACCTCCAGCAGCCAGATATAGATTGTAAAGTTCCTTAATATCAAATCCCCAAGGAGTGTTATGCTTCAAAAGATAATCCCAAACTTGTTCAGTCGTTAGATTTTCAAGCGGCGGATAAATTAAAATCTGAGAATTATTATCTCTCTTTGCCTTGTAATAGTCCATAATTCTTGCTCTGCTTGTACTTTCAGCTCTGCGAGTCCCTATAAACATTATAGCGCTACCATTTTTATTAAGTTTGTTTTTAATAAATCTATGAGCCGTATTTATTTTTAATCTTTGTGTACACCATCTGAATACTCGGCTTGGGGGGCTATATCCTCGTCCTATCAGAGTTACCCAAAAACTGTCAAGCAATTCTGGTTTTAAAATATTAACATTGATGTTTAATTTATTCTTATTAGAAAATTCTATCATTGAGTTAACATTCTTTTTAGCGACTTCGATATAGGATGGTATTTCAACGCCAGTATCCGTAAATATTATATTAACTTCTTTTGTCCTTTTGTTCTCTGGGATTTGTAATACGGATTTGAAGATTAACGATACCAGCAACGTACTATCTTTACCACCACTGAATCCGGCGAACCAAGGCCTATTATCTTTTTGGTACAACGATGTTAATTTATCTATTATTTCGTTCATAATTTAATGATTATCATATCGTTGCCAAGAAAAGTAACAAAAACATTCGAAAATCTTCCAAAATCCCAGAAAATTGCTTAAATTCCTTTTTAACGTCGTTTTTTCTATAAGCCTTGGCAATCATACCGTCCAACCTTCAAAACGATGTTATACGTTAATCTATAATGTTATAGTAATCATTTTCCCCAGTTTTTGGGATTATAGGTTTAATAATTCAGTTTTTTTGTCCCTGATTTCCCTTAACAATCCTTCTAAATCAACTTTTAAACCTTCCCATTCCAAATTGCTAAATTTCGGGTCATAGATAACAGTGATCGCCTTGTAACTTAATTTAATAAAGTTGTTGTAAAAATCTAATGTTTTTGGGGATGGAAACGGTTTATTCATATGCACCTACAATCATCCTCGTCTTTAATTGAATAACCGTTTTCCTGACGTTTAAAATTAATTTCATTCTTTTTTAAATATGACTGATAAAGGTCTCCAGGAGTCATCCCTAAAACTTGTGCAAGACTTATTACAAAATGCACCAAATCGACAATCTCAACCTTCGCATTTTGTTTATCAAATTTCTGATATGTTGCCCACCATTTCCATTGACAGCAATCTATCAATTCGGATATTTCTTGTTGAATAGCCCTGCAATAATTTAATATCCATTGCTGTTGTAATTGCTCATCTTTCGATATCTCGTCAGTATCTACACCGACGGATTTATTAAACTTCTTTTGAAGTTCAAAAATGGTATCAAGTTTATCGCTCATTTGCCCCTTCCGTTTAATTTTTTGATATCTTTTATAATCTGTTCTTGATATTTTATTAAAGATTCAGTAAAATTATTCAGTTTCCCAGTGCAGTCTGTCGTTAACTTTAGAAATAAATTTGAATCCCTTTCCCAAAAGTAATACATAATACTAATTGTGTCATTTCTATCAGTAATAAATAGCGAGCCTGAACTTAAAACTATGCCTAAATTATCATCATAATCCTTAATAAAATAATAATGCTTTTGTTTATCAATGTGTTTGGTAATTTTACCCATTATTTCGCTTATTTTGGCAATATTAACGCCAGTGTAAAGTCTTTTAATCTCATCGTCTGGCGTCCAAGCCTCAGCAACTTTATATAACATATTGGATTTATTTTGATTGTTCTTCATATTATTCTCCTTTCAACTACACAACAATCACTTCATTCTGATAAATATTCCCAACTACATAGCAATCAATGCGGCTGTAGTCTTTTGGGAATAAATTATAATGAATATTAGGATCTTCATTTACTTTTCTTAAAAAGAACCCGATATAATTACACTCATCATTCTGGTATGCAAAACATTGTCCAAAACAGACAATATATAAACCATCTTTGCCTTTGAATTGAATAATATCATCTTCATAAATCTCCCTATTGTTCAAATCGTAAAGTTCAGTTGAAAGCATTACCCTAAAATTCTTGCGTTCTCCATGTGAAAGATATTTTGCTTGTTCTGTTTCGGTAATTAAGAATAATTTACCTGACAAATCAATACCGAATTGTTTAACATAATAGATATCATCCGGCATAGGATAAGGATAATACATCGTCTGTTTTGCGAAGTCCCAAACTCTGAATCTCATATGTCACTCCTTCCTTGTTAATTTTCTTAAAAACTCATCTATTTTCTCTCCTGCTTTAGGAGAAAGACGGTTTGCAATGTCCAACATGGCAAGTAAAACAAAAACAATAAATATTATCATTAATGCCATGCACCCCGTTATGACGATTAAATTAATCAGGATTTTCATAAATTATATCGTTTACCTCAATTATTTCTGGTTCGCTTTGTCTTTCTTTCCAGCATACTAACCATAATTTAACAAATCTCGGAAAAGGATATTTCGCAAACTCTTTTATGCCAGCCGACTTGCTTGATGTCCCCGCTTTCGAATTCCAGAAAATTATTTCATGCTCATTCATTGCCAATCCATCAGCCCCAGCGATATCCTTTTTAACAAAAATTATTTTGTTTCTTTTCTTGTCATAAATCCTTTGTTGTTTCTCTAAATATTCAGCAAAGTAACCTTTGTTCTCAAACCATTTTTTAGTCTTGTGTTTGTAGTAATTGCCTTTATTCATATTATACTTTCAAAAAAATGAAGATGGACGGTAGCCAAAACGGCAGGGGGGATGCCGAAAACCGCTACCGTCCATTGGGATCGTCGGTAAGGTGGGGGACAATGCCAGGAATAGGGTCAATTTACCGACGTAAATTCTCATAAAAGTTTTAACTGGTTTTCTTGTCGTTTTTCTTTCAGGATATTCAATATCGCTCGCATTATATTTATACCGTTCTGCGCTGCCTCAGGAGTCATTTTACCTTCCCGAACACGTTTCCAGTAAACATGTTCACGCATGTTTATCTCTCTTTCAACTTCAGTTATCATTTCATCAATTGTATATGTGTTTTTCATTTTCTCAATCTCCCCACTTTAATTTTAAGCCCTATAATTTTTAATAAATTCAATATATTTTTTAAGACTTATATCATTTGTTTCAAGCATATTTTGAACAAATCTTATTGAACTTAAGATAGTGCTATGTTCTCGATTAAGATAATTTGCAACTTCTTTCATAGAATGGCCTTCTTTTACAATTGCCAAATAAGTAAAGCAATGCCTAATAATGCAAAGGTTACTTTCTTTAATTTTTGTTTTCAATGTTTCAGGTATTATTTTAAAGTAATTAGATACATATATTGCGATTTGGTCGAGAGTGCGTTGAGGAGATTCATCATTTGTCTTTTGATTAATAACTTCTTTGATGGTAAATGAAGTCTTATTCAAGCAATTTAATTCGACTGTCCCGTTTCCCTCGTCGTAACTTAAAAACGGACAGGATGAAGAACAATTTATCGAAGACAAGGGACAAAATAAGAATTCACCACTTTCACGCTGTAAATATACTTTATAGTCAGATTTAACTAATAATACTTTTTTCATTTTTTGCATCCTTTAATTCTGGTTGAGTTAATTGTTCAATGATTAGTCCCTCAGATATCAATTGTTCTTTAACCTCACGTTCAGATTTCTTGTTTTTCTTAGCGAGAAAATTAACTAAATCAGTAATTTTTACGTCGCATACCTCAATTAATTCATTAATTGTTAAATATCCCTTATCGACTAAATCGTTGATGGGGACGTTCAATCTTGGTAATCGTCTTGGATCGCCTAATATAAAATATTCAGACAGTCCCGGTATCTCGTTTTTTTCTAATGCGGCAATTATCCGTTTCTTAATTAGTGGGAATGAGTCATAAATAATCTTTAACTTTTTGTATAATTCACTTAATTCTTTTGCGCTAACAGGTAAATTATTAGCATTATATTTCTCAAGTGTATTTTTAAACTCTGTACACTTGTAATTAGCGGGACAAAACTTACAATAATCGCCATATTTAAGGTTTAATTTTTTTGGCGGATTATGAAGATTATTAAACGTCTCAATTATTTTGTTCTCCCAGAGTTTTATCTCGTCAGCAGTCTTTAATGAATAATAATAACCTTCTGGAGTTACAATGGTTAAATAAACATTTTTAATTTTATCTAATGATAATTGCGGCATTACAAGAACAGCAAGGCCTCGCAATTGCCAATTATTATCTATGCTTTCATAGTAGCCTGTTTTGTAATCTATAATACACAGGTTACTATTAATCGTGAATATTAAATCTGGTTTACCTGATAGGATATCTCCATTAAATTCTTTGTAAATCCTTCTCTCTTTATGGATAAGTTCAATGTTCTCGTCATTGCTATTTACTTTGAATATTTCTCTTAAAAACAATTCGAGATTTTCTTGCATTGAACTGGAAATCATTCTCTCATATTCATTTGAGGCTGTCTTTTGTCCCGAAAGAATCTCATGTATTGACGTCCCAGAATCAGCGGCAGCAGTCTTAATTCCTGTCTCTCCTTGCGACAGGTAATAAGAACCATTGCAATTAATAATTCTATTTAATTGTGAGCATGTTATTCTCATATGCCAAATTCCTCCTTAATTGTTGTTTCGCCGTCTTTAAGTGCTGTTGCGAGACCTCGTAGGTTTTCGAGTTGTTCTTCTTTAATATCCTCGACTTTCTCAACCTCCAACCATTGCAATACTTTCTCGGAAGGGACTCCGATGCTTTCAAAATACTTAATAGCCTCTTCTCTCGCTTTCTCAATGGATTGTCCTTTTTTCCTTAAACTCCCCTTTATTTTTTCAAGCGTTTGATTAACGATTGCTCGTGGTATTAAATCGAAAATAGCATTACGTTTAGCAATTGCCATTGCTGCATTGGCTGTCATAACTAACATATCATCAGACATTAGTTGCCCGAATTTATTTGTCCCTCGTCTTATAACTTCACGACTTACCGCGGTTCCACGTTCCAAATCAATTATATTAGCAACTGCCCTGATGCGTTCTCCAATCTCGGTAATGTAAATCTGAAGTCTTGTATTTCTCCATGAGTGTAGGAATATCTCGGCTAATCGGACACTAGGTCCGACAATATAAACGTCCTTCCCATCTTTGCCCTTGCGTTTCAGGACATAATAACAAGACTCAGCGGTTTCCTTGTCAATCGTGGCGATGGACACTACTTCGCTTATCACCTTTTCAAGTGATCGTGGCGAACTTTTGGCGGCATTTGTTAATATGTCCAGTTGTTCATGTTCAATCTTTGCGAGTTGATTTTCTGACGTTACAACTGGTAATATAGTGCTGTCGTCGTTCATTACTTCAGTTTTTATGTTCTCATTGTTACATTTCATATTATCCTCCATATTTTTTTATTGTTAAATTTTTAAAACAATTAATCCGATCACCAATAATGCATCAAACATGATTTGATTGTATACTTTTCTTGCTTTCTTGAAGTTTTCTTCATCAAAGTTTACCTCACCATTTAGAAAATCATCAATGAATTTTTTGTCAATAATGAATATTTTTATTAAATACTCACGTTTAAATAATGAATATGTTTCATTGTATAATTTCTTATATATCTCTTTTTGTTCTGTCTCAGGCAACTCTGAAAACTTCTCATCAATGTCAACTAAGTTGGTATAAACAGATATCAATATTTGCGGATGCAAATTTAGCATATCTGCGACTATATTCAATATGTTTATTTTATTTTCATCTATCATATGGTCTCCATCTTTGTTTCAATTTGTTTGAATATATCGACTAATTCTTCGATATTCCAGTTTTTAGTATAAAAATCGTTTCCTCCTGCAATAAGTTTATTACTTGTAATTGAAAATGATATCTTCTTTCCATCCTTTTGGTAATATAAAAACCAATTGCCTGATGTGTAGCCACTGACTTCAAGTAACTGGCAATCATCGGGAAGTTGTAGGGACTTAATTAAGAAGTCCATGATTCCGTTCTTCCGACAATCGTAAAAGAATTGTTGATTCTTCCTTAAAATCTCTTCTTTTGCAAACTTTATTGCGTCGTCAAGACTTTCGAATCGTTTGTTCTGCCAGTCAAAGATTCCGCTGCGTGTCATAAAACTTACCACATATCCATCATTCCTGATTTCAATAATTCCACGCCAATCGGCTTCATTCCAGTAATGATTATTGCTGACAAACCAGCAAAGTAGGTTTCTTTCTTCATCATTGCCTGTAACGACAGTGAATTCTTTTTCGAATTGCGCAACTCTGTCGTTGATTTTTTTGGTTGCCTCAGCAATAACTTTGTCCCAATCTGTTTTAGTTTTCATAGGTATTGCTGCAATTTTGGCAATATCCATTAATCGTTTTATTGCCTGGTTGATTTCTTTTTGTTCTTGTTTTTGAACGTTCTTCCAGAAATCTTTGTATTCTTTTGTTCTCATATTTTTAAATCATTAATTTGAATTTCAGCGATTTCTTTCATTGTTTTCTTGACTGCGTTTCGGAAAATATCAAACTCTCCGAGTCTGAATATTTTCCCGTCCCTAATGACGCTTGCAGTATATCGGCTTTTGCCGATTTCCTGAACAAGCCCGCAGACGTCATTCGCTTTTATCTCGGCTTCATTCCGATCTTTATGAAGCCGAACCGTCATCTTGATTGTTATTGGAATATTGTAGTATTTCATATCTCTTCCTCTTTTGTTGTTTTGTCAGCGCAAATTAAATTCCCGTCATAATTTTTGTATTCGAATACTAATCTTTTGCCGTATTTGCTTGTTCTGAACCTTAAAAACCCGTGATTTTGAATACGGACTAATACCTCCTCCCAAATTGAGCCATTATCGGCTCGCAATCCGGACGCTAATGATTGGATTTTGTCCCCGTCAATGAATATGAATGTTTGGAAATCTTTGGGAGCTTGGACAAAGACTAATAACTCATTCTCCCTTTCATTCTCTAATTTATAATCGATTATTTGTTCAACTGGTATTTTAACCTTTCCAAATCTTTTAAAACTTATTTCCGATACTTCGGCTTTGTCCGGATTGAATTCATAAACATCGAATTCCCTGGCGACACCTTCTTCGCCGACACACAAACAATAATCGTTTGTTTCGATGCCGGCATGAATCTTATTAGCGTTTTGGACTGTATAGCATTTCATAGTTTTTCCAAATTAATTAACGCGTCTTTAAAGTTTTGTTGCAATTCGAATATAAAAATAAAAAAAGCCCACCAGATGGCTTTTAACCATCTGGTGGGCTTAAGACTAGACCTCAATAATTTTCCCGTTTGAATTAACGAATTTTCTGTATATTAACCCAATTTTCCGGCCGGTGACCTTCACCTTGAACCAGCCTCCCTCCTCTACCCTCATCAAGTACTCCTCCCCCCACTCCACCCTCCCAGCGAGACCATTGGCTCGCTTGCCTTTGCCGAGCTCTTTACATTTGTACGTCTCGACTATTCGAGACGTTCCCCGAGAACCGAACATCTCGGGGACAAAAACCATGGCTTCCCCTGGTTTCTCGTCCGGCATCGTATATTCCACGATGCCGGTGTCCCAGAAACGGATTCCATAATGCCCCTCAACAGGGGCGAATTTCGCCCTGTTGGGGTCAAAACGGAATACCTGTAATTCCCGTCCCCTCCCACATTCACCGATGGGGATCAGATACCTCCCATCGGCTGATTTTATATAAGGAATGCCTAGCTCCGTCAAAAAATAACACTTCATACTTTTTTCCACCCCGACTGCACCACTGAGCGGGGGTTTCTCGTCATCGGCCGTGGTCACCGATTAATTAATCGTTAACTTCTTCTAAAAGCTTCGCCACCTTCTTAGCTATCTTCTCCTCAATTTCCTGGAAAGCCCAAGCGACAGACTCGACGTCCCAAGTATCTACAAAGATGGCGATGTCTAAATCGCCATGTTGCAAAGTACTTTCCTTTATTTCGTGATCACGGATTGTGACCCGAAATTTTTTAACCTCATCATTGATGAGGCTCTTGACACTGAAATACTGCGAACCTGTCGCAGTGAAATATATGTCGTCGATTTCGAACCCATCCGGGAGAGTGAGATTCTCGAGAAACAAATCGAGAATCTCATGCTTCCGCGTATCTTCAATGTCCGTCATCACTCTTTCAAGGATGCCAGACTTGGCGACCTCGATAGCCTGTTCAAGGCTATCGGCATAATCACCGAGACCCTCGGTCTCGGTATAATCATAATACTTGATCTCGAACCCCTCTTCAGGAGAGCCCGAGATCTCTGCCCGCCATTCGGCGGTGTTGAAATCACTATCATTCTCTACGACCCAGAACGGGACTTCGATCTCGTCCTCGTTCTCGTCGTAGTCGACAGTAACGTCTTCGATGACCTCGAACGACTTCTCGAAGTCATCGACGACTTTATTGATTTGTTCTCTCGCCTTTGCGGCAAGATTTTTCCATTTTGGATTTATCATATTCATATTTTTTTTGTTTGTTGTTAAAACAAAAAAAAAGCCCACCAGATGGCTTTTAACCACCTGGTGGGCTGAAGACTACTCATCCCAGTCAAGGTTCCACCACGGCTTGCCAGCCGCGCGGGTATGAATGGCAGCGCTGGCAAGCACTATGGCGCTGGGTAAATTTTCAGTGGTGCCCGCCGACCACTCCGGCCGGCCGGGCTCTTTAATTAAAATATACCACCGCGTTCTGCCGAAGAATTTATCTTCGGCAATCCGCGCGAATACCGGGGTCTTTCTGCTTTTAACAAAAATCCTACCCCGCCGCTTGACAACTTTAATGTCGTTCATTTTCTTAAATTCTTCCCCCGCTGCGCCACAGACAGGGGATAACTCGTCTTCGGCCGTGGCCACCGGAAATCTATTATAGAATGGTTAATCCATTCTTGCCTTCA